>P_2C_Liq_2_UnCtyDRAFT_1000319_pt1 | contig 13530 bp, 10 predicted proteins | sample Pon2CUnioCityCA_FD_10236 | JGI IMG/M metagenome (IMG submission 10236) | reverse complement strand
TGCCGAGACGATCAGCCGGTACGAACTCGGGAGACGCATCCTCGCTCGCTTTGGACTGTCGCTGGATCGGGTGGAGCCGGCGGAACGCCCTCCCGGTCGACCCGGAAGGCTTGTTCTCGAGGACGGGGGGCTCGGTCTCCGCCTGGGCTTGGGAGCAAGTACGGTCGAGGAACAGTTGGCGGTACTTCGCCAGCCCCCCCGGCTCTAGGAAGGGGGAGGGGCCAGGTAGGGGAGCCCAACCGAAAACAAAAAAAGGGGCGCGGCCTACCCCTAAGCCGCGCCCCTAGTTGCTTTCTGCTTTGTTGTTACCCCAATCTCCCTATGGGAGAAAGTCGTTATGCCNAGGAATCTGCGCCCCTCAGCGCGGTTTCGCAAGCGAAAATCGCCAAATCCCCCAAAATTTTTTCCGGGAGCGTTCCCGTACTTTTTTTTGGCGAGGAGCCCTGACCCCGGGCTTGAGGGTGCGTTGACAGCCTACCTGGTTTCCGCAGGCTGGTCGAGTGGCGGGAGGTGGTTTGCCCGCCGACTTTGCAGCCTTTTTCCTCGTTCCCGCGTTTCATGGAATCACCGGAGTCACCCGATCCCCGCCCCGCGAAGGTTTTCCTCACCAAGGTGATTGGNGGCAAAGCGTTCCATGCGGAGATGGCCAAGGCGGAAACGCCTTCGGAGCTTCTGGAGGGCGAGGGCTACGCGCTGCTTGAGGAGGGTGAGGATCTTGGCCGGGTACGGCGCCGGATCACGGTGGAGTGCCCGGTGTGCGGGTGCAGCCAAGAGCGTTTCGAGCAATCGGGCCGCTTCGGGTGTCCCCAGTGCTACCACTCGTTCGGTGGACTCGTGCAGGGGATTCTCCAACGCATGCACAGCGGGCTGCAACATGTCGGGAAGATCCCCGCCGGCCAGAAGACGGAGGAGGTCGCGGCAGCCCGGCGGACCCACCTCGAGGAGGAACTCGAGCAGGCCATTGAGCGCGAGGACTACGAGGAAGCGGCGCGCCTGCGGGACGAAATCCGGCTCTGGACGGCTTCGCCCGAAAGTGGCCCGTGAAGGCCGCCGCCCGGGGTTTGCGGCCGTCCATTTACTTACCCGTGGCCGCGGGAGTGGCCTTTCTGGGTCTCCTTGGGGTCATCGCGTTCGGACCGGGGCGGGTGGCTGCGCTCCCCGCGGCAGGCGTGGATCACCTGTTGGCATGGGCCGACGGCCAGCTTCCCTTTCTTTACCTGATGCTCTTCATGGCGCCCTTCCTGCCGCTGCCGGTGACCCCCTTTCTGGTCGCGGCCGGGGTGGCCTTCACCGCTCGATTCGGGGAATGGGGCGGTAGTGGCCTCGCCGCGAGTGCGGTCGCTCTCAATCTCGCCCTTGTCTATTTCCCAGTGGCGGGACCGCTCCGCCGGGTGGTGCACCGCTTTCTCGAGCGTACCCGCTTCGAGATGCCCGCCGGAGAGTCGATCGGTGGAGGCCGCCTTTGCTGGGTGGTGCGGTTGACTCCGGTACTGCCCCTCTTCGCGCAAAGTTATCTACTCGGGATCCTCCGGGTGCCCTATCGTTCCTACCTGCTGGCCAGCTGGATGATCCAGGTGCCCCTCGCCTTTGTGGTCGCGATGAGTGCCGGGGCCGTCCTTGAGGGCAACTGGACGCTCGTCCTGGGTGCCCTCGCGGCCCTCGCCGGCTTGCTCTGGCTCCGCCGCCTGGGACGGGCACGCGTCGCCCGTGCCGGGCCGGAGGGAACGCAGTCATGAGCCCGCGCGCGAGGGCCGCCGTCCCCCCGGCCTGGCCCGGGGCGGCAGGGGCGATCCGCCGGGAGTTGCCGGAAGGAGTTGACGCGGCCACCCCCTTCACCCGTAGGTGCTCCTTCCGGGAACCACTCTGTAGTCTCCTCCGGATCGCCGCCTCTTCACCCACCCTTTCCTCTCCCGTATGAACCCGCTCTCCGCCCGCGTACGCCCCGGTCGCCGGAACTGGCTCGCCGTGGGGCTTCTCCTTCTTCCGGCTGGCCTGATCATGGCTTTCCTCATTGTCGAGGCAGGGGGGTGGAGCGGGGTGCGCGGGCTGCTCGCGCAGGCACTTCCCTGGGCCGGCGAGCATCCGGTCCTCCTCTACTTTCTTCTCCTCATCACGGCACTCTTTCCCGTGCCGCAGCTCCCCGTGCTCATCCTCGCCGGGATGGTCTTCGTCCAACGGTACGGGGAGATCCCGGGCGCTGCCCTCGCGGTGAGTGCGGTCGCCCTCAACAACGTGCTCTGCTACGTGCTGGTCTCCGGCCCCCTCCGCGCGGTGATCTTCCGGTTTCTCGAGCGCCACGGTTTCGCCCGGGAGGGACCCCTGCGGCGGCATCCTTGGAANTTTGCCTTCCTCATCCGGATGATTCCGGTGCTCCCGGTGTTTGCCCAGAGCTATCTCCTCAGTGCCCTGCGCATCCCCTTTCCCGCCTACTTGGTGGCCAGCTGGAGCGTTCGCCTGCCGCTCGCCTTCACCATGGTCCTGACCGCCGGGGCCATCCTCAAGGGGAAGACGAGCCTCTTCGTCGTCACCGGCATCGTGCTGCTGCTCCTCTGGGGAATGAAGAACTTCCTGGGCCGCCGCCTGCAGCAGGAGGCGGAAGAGGAAGCGGGCCGGGGGAACCTGCCGGCCCGGCCGGATCCGGATTTTCCGAAGAGCTCCGACCAGGCAGAGGCGAACACCGCCTGGACTCGAGGGAAGGGGACGCCGTGAGGACGACGGTACCCAGCGAGGCGATGACCGTGGGCGAGCTGACGCGCGCCCTCAAGGACCTGATCGAGGGCACCTACCCGCGGGTCTGGGTGCGCGGGGAGATCTCGAACTTGCGGCGCCAGCCAAGCGGGCACACCTACTTCTCCCTGAAGGATGAGGACAGCCAGCTCCCGGCGGTCCTTTTCCGGGGAAACGCCGCCCGGATCGGCATGGAGCCGACCAACGGCCAGCAGGTGCTCGCGGCCGGCGAACTGTCGGTGTACGAGCCGCGGGGCAACTACCAGCTGATCGTGCGGGACCTTGTCGAGGACGGGGTGGGCCGCCTGCAGCGGGAGCTGGAGGCGACCAAGGAGCGTCTTCGCGCTGAGGGCCTCCTCGACCCNGCGCGCAGGAAGCCACTTCCCTCCCTCCCGCTGAACATCGGGGTCATCACCTCACCCGCCGGAGCAGCCCTCCGGGATTTCCTCAGCGTCCTCCGCCGACGGCACTGGAGGGGCCGGGTGGTGCTCCTCCCCGCGCTCGTCCAGGGCTCCGCGGCGGCCGGGGAGGTGGCCGCCCGGGTCGAACAGGCGGCCCGCTTTCCCGGGCTCGACTTGCTCGTGCTCACCCGCGGCGGGGGAAGCCTCGAGGATCTCTGGTCCTTCAATGACGAAAACCTTGCCCGCACGGTGGCGGCGTGCCCGGTGCCCACCCTTTCCGCGATCGGCCACGAGACCGACACGGTCCTCACCGATTTCGTGGCCGACCTCCGCAAGGAGACGCCGACGGGGGCGGCCGAGTGGATCAGCAGCCTGGCCGTCGAGGCCCGCGAGCGGCTCGCCGCCCTCGGTCGCGAGCTACAGCGCTCGGCCCGCGATCGAATCGCCGCGGCGAGCGAGGCAACGGATTCCCTCGCCGAGCGAATCCGGCCGCGGACGCTCCGCCGCTTCCTCGAGGGTCAGCAGCAGCGGGTCGACGAGTGGACGGTCCGGTTGGACCGCGCCGCCCTGCGGGGATTCGGCGGTCGGCGAGAGCGCCTCTCCCTGCTGCAGGGGCGGCTCGCCCGCGTGAGCCCGCGGCGTCAGCTCAGCCAGTCCGCGGNGGAGCTCCGCCGGTTGCACCGCCTCCTCGACCGGGAAACCGATCGGGCTCTCGAACGGAAGCGCGGCGCGGTCGAGTCTCTCTTGCGGACGCTGCGCACGGGAGGACTGGAGGGCACCCTGCGGCGCGGATTCGCCGTAGTCCGGGATGAGCGGGACCGACCCCTTGCAAGGGCCGCCGAGGTGACCCCGGGAGCCCGGCTGCAAGTCCAGTTCGCCGACGGCCGGATTGCGGTGCGGGTGGATGGCACCGCCGGAAAGGGGGTGGATGCCTGATGGCCCTCGACCGACTCAAGGGCCTGCGGGACGAGTACGACGTGATCGTCATCGGCAGTGGCCTCGGGGGGCTCACCGCGGCGAACACCCTCGCCCGGGCGGGGCACACGGTGCTCGTCCTCGAGCACCACTACCAGTTCGGCGGGCTCGCCACCTGGTTCAAGCGGCCCCGCGGCCACATTTTCGACATTTCCCTGCACGGCTTCCCGGTGGGCATGATCAAATCCTGCCGCAAGTACTGGACCCGGGAAATCGCCGACTCGATCGTCCCCCTGCGGGATGTGCGCTTCCGCAACCCCGAGTTCTCCCTGCAGACGACCTTCGACCGGGCGGACTTCACCCGGATCCTTACCGAGGACTTCCGCGTACCCGCAGAGCGCGTGGAGGCCTTCTTTGCCCACCTCGGGGCGATGAACTACTACGACGACGATGGCCGGACCACCCGGGAACTCTTCGAGGAATTCTTTCCCGGCCGGCCCGATGTGAAGCGCCTGCTCCTCGAGCCGATCGCCTATGCCAACGGCTCCTCCGAGGACGACCCGGCGATCACCTTCGGCATCGTCTTCTCGAACTTCATGAGCAAGGGCATCTACACCTTCCGGGGCGGGACGGATGTCCTCATCGGCAAGATGGTGGACGAGTTGCGGGCCAACGGGGTGGACCTGCGCAAGAAGGTCCTCGTGGAAGGCGTGGAGACCGAGAGCGTGAACGGGCGGGAGGAGGTCCGCGGCGTGCGCGCGGACGGCCGCTTCCTGCCGGCGCGCGCTGTCGTCTCGAACGCCAACGTGGTGGGCACGGCCCTCCACCTCCTCGGAGAGGAAAAGCTTCCCCCCGCCTTCGCCGACAGGGTGAGGAAGGTGCGGGTCAATACGAGCTCCTGCCAGGTCTACCTTGGTCTGCGCAAGGGGGAGGAGCTCGCCCCGAACGGGGACCTCTTCTTCCTCTCCTCGGCCCCCCGCTTCTCCAGCCGGGAGCTGACCGATCGGCACACGACGAGCCGTACCTTTTCCTTCTACTACCCGGAGATGCGCCCGCACCTCGACCCGGTGCGCTCGGCGGCGGTGGCCTCCCTGAACAGCCGCTGGTCGGAGTGGCAGGATCTCGGCGAGGAAGGGTACGAGGAAGAAAAGGACCGCCTCGTGCAGGAATCCCTCGCCGCCCTCGAGGAATTGCAGCCGGGTGTGGCGGACAAGATTGACCACGCCGAGGCGGCCACTCCGCGCACGGTGAATCGCTACACCCGCCACCCAGGGGGCACCTCCTTCGGCACGAAGTTCGAGGGGCTGCCCGTCTCCGCCGAGCTNCCCGAGCAGGTGCCCGGCCTCTTCCATGCCGGTAGCGTTGGCATCATCATGTCCGGCTGGCTCGGCACCATCAACTACGGTGTCATTGTCGCCGGGAAGGTGGATGCCTTCCTGCGCGCGCCCTCCACGGCCGGTCGCGGGGCCTGAGCGGGAAAACGCTGCTCCCGGGGGTGAGACGCCTGCGCCGCACAACTGGGACACGACTGTGTCACGATGGCGCGAAAGGGCGCGCGTTGACGGGTCTTCGCCGATTCGTTTGAATCCATAAATTACTACAGAAGAAAGAGATAGAAAAATCTATCGCAGATGGCACCGATCCGGCATCACTGCGGGGTATGAGTAAAGTAATTGGTATCGACCTTGGGACGACGAACTCCTGCGTCGCCGTCATGGAAGGCGGCGAGCCGAAGGTAATTGAGAATGCGGAGGGTGCCCGGACGACTCCCTCCGTGGTCGCTTTCTCCAAGAATGGTGAGCGGCTGGTCGGCCAGGCTGCCAAGCGCCAGGCCATCACCAACCCGTCCAACACGATCTTTTCCGCCAAGCGCCTCATCGGACGCAAGTACTCCGAGGTGAAGGACGAGGCGAAGAACCTCCCCTACGAGATCACCGAGGGCAAGAATGGGGACGCCTACATTAAGTGCCAGGTGGGCGACAAAACCGAGGAGTTTGCCCCCGAGCAGATCTCCTCGATGGTCCTCGCGAAGCTGAAGGCCGACGCAGAGGCCTACCTCGGGGAAACGGCGAACAAGGCGGTCATCACCGTTCCGGCCTACTTCAACGACGCCCAGCGGCAGGCCACCAAGGACGCCGGCACGATCGCCGGCCTCGAGGTGGAGCGGATCATTAACGAGCCGACCGCCGCCTCCCTCGCCTATGGCCTCGACAAGAAGAACGACCACACCATCGCGGTCTTTGACCTCGGTGGGGGCACCTTCGACGTCTCGGTGCTGGAGATCGGGGACGGTGTCTTCGAGGTGAAGGCGACCAATGGTGACACGCACCTCGGCGGGGACAACTGGGACACCGCCCTCATCGAGTGGCTGGCCAGTGATTTCCAGAAGGAGAACGGCATCGATCTCCTCCAGGATCCCATGGCCAAGCAGCGGCTCAAGGAGGAGGCGGAAAAGGCGAAGATCGCCCTTTCCTCCACCCAGTCCACCGACATCAACCTCCCCTTCATCACCGCGGACGCCTCTGGACCCAAGCACCTGAACGTGCAGCTGACCCGCTCGAAGCTCGAGCAAATCACCGAGTCCCTTTACAACCGGATCCGCGGCCCCTTCTCCTCCTGCCTGAAGGACGCCGGCCTCTCCTCCAGTGAGGTCAACGATCTTGTGCTCGTCGGCGGGATGACCCGGAACCCGAAGGTGATCGAGCTCGCCGGGGAACTCGCCGGCAAGGATCCCCACAAGGGGGTGAACCCGGATGAAGTCGTCGCCATCGGCGCCGCCATCCAGGGTGCTGTCCTCCAGGGGGATGTGCGCGACGTGCTCCTCCTCGATGTGACCCCGCTGACTCTCGGGATCGAGACGGCCGGCGGCGTGTCCACCCCGATGATCGAGCGGAACACCACAATCCCCAGCAAGAAGAGCCAGACCTTCTCGACCTACGCGGACAACCAGACCGCGGTCGATGTGAAGGTGCTCCAGGGCGAGCGGCCCATGGCCGAGGACAACAAGATGCTCGGCAACTTCCGCCTCGAGGGGATCCCTTCCGCTCCCCGCGGGGTTCCCCAGATCGAGGTGATCTTCGACATCGACGCCAACGGCATCCTCCACGTCACCGCCAAGGATCAGGGCACCGGCAAGGACCAGAAGATCACGATCTCCGGCTCCTCCGGCCTGGACCAGGACGAGGTGGAGCGCCTCAAGAAGGAGGCCGAGGCCCACGCCGAGGAGGACCGCAAGCGCAAGGAGGCCGTGGAGGCCCGCAACGAGCTCGACAACCTCTGCTACCAGGCCGAAAAGCAGAAGGAAGAGCTCGCCGACAAGCTCTCCGAAGACCAGAAGAGTGCGCTCGATGTGGCCATCGGCGAGGGCCGGAAGGTCCTCGGGAACGAGGCCGCCAGTGCCGAGGAACTCAGTTCCGCCCGCGACAAGATCACCGGCGTGCTCAACCAGGTGGCCCAGTCCGTCTACGCACAGGCCGGGGCCGAAGCCGCGGGCTCCGCGGACGCCGCCGCCGGGGCTCAGCCCGAGGGTTCCTCCTCCTCCGAGGGACCGAACGACGACGTGGTCGACGCCGACTTCGAGGTCGTCGACGACGAGGACAAGCAGAAGTGAATCTCCCCCTAATCTAACGCGAACAACCAACAGAAACGCATGAAACCGAAAATCCAACCACTGGGCGAGCGTGTGCTCGTCAAGCACGTTGAAGAACAGGAGCAGGTGCGCGAAGGCATCATTATCCCCGACTCGGCGAAGGAAAAGCCGCAGGAAGCGGAGGTGATCGCCCTCGGTACGGGCAAGACCGGCGACGACGGCAAGAAGTCGACCTTCGAAGTGAAGGTGGGCGACCGCGTCCTCGTCAGCAAGTACGGCGGCACCGAGGTCAAGCTCGACGGAAAGTCCTACACCCTGATGCGGGAAGACGACATCCTCGGAATCCTCTCTTAACCAGCAAACGAATCCGGAGACAGAAACATGGCCAAACAACTACTGTTTGACGAACAGGGTCGGAAGAAGATCCTCAAGGGCGTCGAGACGCTCTCCCAGGCGGTCAAGGTGACGCTCGGTCCGAAGGGCCGCAACGTCCTCATCGACAAGAAGTTCGGCTCGCCGACCGTCACGAAGGACGGGGTGACCGTTGCCAAGGAGATCGAGCTCGAGGACCCCTACGAAAACATGGGCGCGCAGATGGTGAAGGAGGTCGCCTCGAAGACCTCGGACACCGCCGGGGACGGCACCACCACCGCCACCGTGCTCGCCGAGTCCATCTACCGCGAGGGCCTCAAGAATGTGGCTGCCGGGGCGAACCCCGTCTACCTCAAGCGTGGCATCGACCAGGCCGTGGAGGCTGCCGTGGGCTCCTTCGCCAAGGCCTCCAAGAAGGTCAGCAACCGCGATGAGGTCCGCCAGGTGGCGACCGTCTCGGCCAACTGGGACCTGGAGGTCGGGGAGATCATCGCCGACGCCATGGACAAGGTGGGCAAGGACGGCACCATCACCGTCGAGGAAGCCAAGTCGATCGAGACCAGCCTCGACGTGGTCGAGGGGATGCAGTTCGACAAGGGCTACCTTAGCCCCTACTTCGCCACCGACCAGGAGTCGATGGAGTGCATCCTCGAGGACGCCTACATCCTCATCCACGAGAAGAAGATCTCGAACCTCAACGACATCCTGCCGCTCCTCCAGAACGTGGCCAAGCAGGGCAAGCCGTTCCTCGTCATCGCCGAGGACGTAGAGGGCGAGGCCCTCGCCGCCCTCGTGGTGAACAAGCTGCGTGGCACCCTCAACGTGTCCGCGGTGAAGGCCCCCGGCTTCGGTGACCGCCGCAAGGCCATGCTCGAGGACATTGCCGTCCTCACCGGCGGCCGCTGCATCACCGAGGACCTCGGCATCAAGCTGGAGAACGTCCAGCTCAGCGACCTCGGCCGGGCCAAGCGGGTCTCCATCGACAAGGAGAACACCACCATCGTCGAGGGCTCGGGCAAGGCCTCCGACATCCAGGGCCGGGTCAAGCAGATCCGCCGCCAGATCGAGGAGACCACCTCGGACTACGACCGCGAGAAGCTGCAGGAACGCCTCGCCAAGCTCGCTGGCGGGGTTGCCGTCATCAATGTCGGTGCTGCCACCGAGCCGGAGATGAAGGAGAAGAAGGCCCGCGTCGAGGACGCCCTCCACGCGACCCGTGCGGCCGTCGAAGAAGGCATCCTGCCCGGCGGTGGGGTGGCCCTCCTGAACGCGGCCAAGGCCATCGACAACCTCCAGATCGAGGACCACGACGAGGCGATCGGTGCCACCATCGTCCGCAAGGCCATCGAGTACCCGCTCCGCCAGCTCTGCGAGAACGCCGGGGTGGAGGGCTCCATCGTGGTGCAGCAGGTGCTGAAGAGCGCCGGCTCGAAGGGCTACAACGTCGCGACCGGTGAGTACGAGGACCTCGTCAAGGCGGGGGTCGTCGATCCGGCCAAGGTGACCCGCACCGCCCTGCAGAACGCTGGCTCCGTGGCCGGCCTCCTCCTCACCACCGAGTGCATGATCGCCGATCTCCCCGAGAAGGAGCAGCCGGCCGGCGGCGGCGGTGGTGATATGGGTGGCATGGGTGGCATGGGCGGCATGATGTAAGCGGCCCACCGCGCGACCCCACCAGGTATCTCAACCAATGTGCAAGGCCGCTCCCCGGCAGGGGAGCGGCCTTTTTCGTAGAACCGTCTAGCAGGGCCGCGAAGGCGTCGGTGCGCCCGTTGGACCGTTCTCCGCCAAGGCGGTGCCCCGCCCCGGAAAGCGCCGATCCGCGCTTGCGGAGGACCGCCGCGGGCACCCAGATTGCTGGCATGACAAGGCCCCCGACCGAACTGTGGGAGGATGGTACCGGCGTGGAGAGTGCGCCGGCCGATTGGACGGTGGAAGACACCCGCGAGCTGTATCGAGTGCGGGAGTGGAGTGCGGGCTACTTCGATGTTTCCCCGGAGGGGGCCATGGTGGTGCGGCCGCGGGCCGACCACGGAGGCCCCGCCCTTTCTCTGCCCCGCATCGTCGAGGGCCTGCGCAAGCGGGGGATTTCCATGCCGGTCCTTCTCCGTTTTCCGGAGATCCTCAACCACCAGATCGGCTCGCTCCACCGGGAGTTCGCCGCGGCCATCGCCGAGTACGGCTACCGCGGCGAGTACCGCGGGGTCTACCCGATCAAGGTCAACCAGCAGGAACAGGTCCTCGAAGAGGTGACCAGCTACGGGGCCGAGTTCCGCCACGGGCTCGAGGCCGGGAGCAAAGCGGAGCTGATCGCGGCGATGGCCTATCTCAAGAATCCGGACGATCTCCTCATCTGCAATGGGTACAAGGATGAGCGCTTCATCGAGCTGGGCCTCTACGCCCGCCGCATCGGGATCGACTGCGTCTTCGTGGTGGAGACCCCGCTCGAGGTCGACCTGATCCTGCGCACCTCCACCCGGCTGGGCATCCGGCCACGAGTCGGCTTCCGCGTACGACTCTCCTCCTGCGGGAGCGGCCACTGGCAGGACTCCGGGGGCGATCGCAGCGTCTTCGGGCTCAATACGGCCCAGCTCATGGATAGCGTCGACCGCTTCCGCGCGGCCGGCTACCTCGACTGCCTGAACCTTCTCCACTTCCACCTGGGCTCGCAGATCCCGAACATCCGGGACATCCGCACGTCCCTCACGGAGGCGTGCCGCGTGTACGCTGGGCTGGTCGAGGAAGGGGTGCCCATGTCCCTCCTCGATATCGGCGGGGGCCTTGCCATCGACTACGAGGGTGCCCAGAGCGCGAGCAGTGGCTCCCGCAACTACAGCATCCGCGAGTACTGCCGGGATGTCGTCGAGGTCCTCAAGGGAGAATTCGACCGGGCTGGAGTGGAGCCTCCGGTGCTCATCTCGGAGTCGGGCCGGGCCACGGTTGCCTACTACTCCGTCCTCCTCGTCGAAGTGCTCGACGTGAACCGCTTCCATTCGGGCTGCCAGCCCGCCGAGGTGGGCCCGGAGAGCCATTACCTTCTGCGTCACTCCCTCGCGGTCTCCGCCGAGCTCGGACCGGACAACCTCCAGGAGTGCTACAACGACGCCTTCTACTACCGCGATGAGATCCGCAGCCTTTTCCAGGCGGGCGCCCTCAGCCTGCGGGAGCGTTCCCTCGGGGAACGGATCTTCTGGCAGAATCTCGGCCGGATTTGGGAACACTGCCGGGAGCTGGACGAGGTGCCCGAGTCGCTGCGCGGGCTCGAGTCCTTTCTCGCCGACATCTACTACGGCAACTTCAGCCTGTTTCAGAGCCTGCCGGACGCCTGGGCGATCGACCAGGTCTTCCCGGTTGCCCCGATTGACCGTCTCCAGGAAGAGCCGACCCGGCGGGCGGTCCTCTCCGACATCACCTGCGACTGCGACGGCCGGCTCGACCGCTTCGGCGAACGAGGCCGGGTCCGGCGGACCCTCGCCGTGCACGAGATGCGCCCGGGGGAGCCCTACCTGTTGGGGGTTTTCCTCGTTGGCGCCTACCAGGAGACCCTCGGTGACCTCCACAATTTGCTCGGGGATACCCACGTGGTCAGCATCCGGGTAGGGGACGACGGGGATTTCGCGGTGGAGCGCGAGATCGAGGGGGACAGTGTCGCCGATGTCCTCTCCGTGGTGGAGTACGACCCGAAGCAGGTCTCCGCCCGCTTCCGGGCGTCCGTCGAGCGCGCGGTTCGCAAGGGTGAGATCGACGCCCAGGAACGACGGGCCATGGTCCGCGCCTACGAGGATACTCTCCGCGGATACACCTACTTCGAAACCTGAGGCAGGCGGGGAAGGCGCCCGCCGACGCGCCCGCCCGCGGGCCCGCCGACGGGACGAGTGCGTCGCTCGAGTGGTGCAGCCGGGCCCTAGAAGGAATAGAGGAGCCGCGCTCCCCCCACGTGGTAGTCCCCGCTGCTCAGGGCCGCCTGGTCGTCGAACTGCACGATCACAAAGTAGCCGTCGATCTTCACTCGCTCGGTCATCTGGTAGGTCGCGAAAAGGTCGAGTTCGTACGAGTCGGTGTCATTGCCAGTCCCATCGGAATTGCGCCCGATCCCGAAGTTCGCCCGCAGGGTCAGGTCGCTCAGCCGGTAGGTGGTCTTCGTGTAGAAGAGATGGGCGTCGTTCCGGGCATTGGCCGGATAGAGGTCGTCCTCCTTCAAGGGACCGAAGTGGTTGAAGGCGCCAGGGGCAAGGGCGAGCGTGTTGTCGGAGAGGCCGTAGTAGCCGAAACCGATTTGGCCCTGCTCTCCCTCCAGTCCCGTGAAGATCAGGTAACTCCACGCGTGGTTGTCGAAGTCGTTGGCGGCGGTCACCGACGGGATCGCTTCGTTTTTATGGTAGGCACCGATCCCCTTGGTCCTCCACTTGACTCCCTCGCCGAGGCCCTCCAGCGGGAGCGCGAAGTCCGCCGTGGTCCCGTAGGTGGCAAGGACATGCTGCTGGTAGGCCACCGCGGGGGTCACCGTGAGGAGGGAGCCGAGCGGTACCTCGAGGTTGGCATTGAGAAAGACCTCACCGGCATCGGGGTAGATGTCCTTCAGCTGTTCGGTTTCCGTGATCCCGTTCGCATCATAGCTGGAAGTGAGGTCGTCAATCCATCGACTGATCGCAGTGCCGGTCAACCGGACGGGCAGGGGGCCCTGCAGGGAGAAGGTCATGCCGTCGCCGGCGGCTCCGGTCGTGAGAGGCGAATCAGCCAGCCCGACCCGGCCGCCGGTGATGTAAGTCTCCTTCCAATCCGGGAGATCGTAGCGGAGGTAGAGACGGCGGACCTTGGCGGGTGTGCTGAAGGAGCTGTCGTAGTCACCGTCGTTGTCCTCCCAGATTTGCGGCGCGAAGAGGAAACCGCCACCGAGGGAAAAGCCTTCCCAGGCGGCGGTCTGGTAGTCCCCCTGCACGATGCCAAAGGCGATGCCCTTGTCGGGGGTGTCGTTGTTGTCACGGTAGTAGACGGTCGCCCCGGTTTGCAGGGAGCCCTTTCCATCGCGGAAAGCTTTTTCAAGGGGTTGCAAGGTCCGTGTCGCTTCGAGCTGGGCGCTGGCCTGAGGGAGACCGGTGCCCACTCCGAGGGCGAGAATGGCACTGAGGGTGATCGTGGGGAGGGAGTGGGGTAATGTTGGGCGTTTCATGGATACGTTGTGGAAAGAGCCCTCACACTCTGCGAGGTTTATGGTGCCCGACAATTCCAAATCCTTGTCTCCTCAGCGGTTGGCCGATAGCTCGTTTTTGTCAGCGCACGGCCGCACGGACTTTTCTCTCGGGAAACTTCCCTCCACGGCCGGCATCAAGAGGGCGGGGTTGGTCCAATCCGGGTAGAATTCCCGAAGACGGCGTTCCCAAAACCGCCATTGCGGGCCGACTTATCCCCCTTCCCAGACCCATGGGCACCCCGTTGCCGACGCCTTGCCCGACCTTCCTCCCATCCTGCCCCCGGCCAGGCGCAAGTGAACCTCCGGTAAGATTTGGCGGGCAAAAAGGAAGACCG
>P_2C_Liq_2_UnCtyDRAFT_1000315_pt1 | contig 13627 bp, 13 predicted proteins | sample Pon2CUnioCityCA_FD_10236 | JGI IMG/M metagenome (IMG submission 10236) | reverse complement strand
GAGCCGCCCGTCCGCCCCCGCGGGCCGCTCCTCCGCCCCCGCGCGGCCTGCGGCACCGCCTCCTCCCCCGCCCAAGCGAGGGTCCGCGGGATCGGGCGCGCCCCCTCCTCCCCCTCCTCCCTCTCCTGCCCGTACCGGGGTGAGCGCTCCCCCGCGGCCCCCCAGTCCTCCCCGGCCGGGAGCCCGCCCACCCGCGCCCCCTCGCCCCCCTGGGGGTCCGGATGAGTCGGCTCCTCCCCCCGCCGGTACGGAGCCTTCCGGGGAGGACGCCAGCCCGGATGGGGAGCCAGGATCGGCCGAGGCCGCCCCCGCCGGGGCCCCTCTCGTGGCCAAGCCGCCCCTGATTGTCCGCGATTTCGCTACCCTTCTCGGGCTCAAGCCCTTCCAGCTGCTCTCCGACCTGATGGACCGGGGCATCTTCGCCTCGATGAACCAGACCATCGAAGAGGAGGTGGCTGTGCAGGTGGCCGCTTCCCACGGCTTCGCCCTCGAGGTGCGCCACCGCGGGGAGGGCGAGACCGCCGCCGGCGCCGGCAGCCGCAAGAAGAAGGAGGTGCTCGAGGAAGTTCCCCCCGAGCCCCGCTCCCCCGTTGTCTGCATCCTCGGCCACGTCGACCACGGAAAAACCACCCTGCTCGACACCATCCGCAAGGCAAAGGTGGCCGCCGGTGAGCATGGCGGAATGACCCAGCACATCGGGGCGTACCGCATCGGCGAGGAAAGCCAGAAGATTTCCTTCCTCGACACCCCCGGCCATGCCGCCTTTGCCGGCATCCGCGAGCGGGGGGCCGGCACTACGGACATCGCCGTGCTCGTGGTGGCGGCCGACGACGGCTTCATGCCACAGACCGACGAAGCCCTTCGCTTCGCGCAGAAGGCCCAGAACGCGGTGATCGTGGCCATCAACAAGATCGATGCTCCCGGGGCGAATCCCGATCGCGTCCGCCAGCAGATGCAGGAGCGGGGCATCCCACCGGAAGAGTGGGGCGGCGAAACGATTGCCGTGCCATTGTCCGCCCTCAAGGGCGAGGGGATCGACCAGCTTCTCGAAATGATCCGGCTCCAGGCGGAAATCATGGAGCTGAAGGCACCCTTCAAGGGAAAGAGCAGCGGGGTCATCCTCGAGTCGACCATTGAGCAGGGTCGCGGGCCGACGGCCACCGTCCTCGTCCAGAAGGGCACCCTCAAGGTGGGCGACGCCCTCGTCTGCGACACCTGCACCTGCAAGGCCCGGGCCCTCTACAACGACAATGGGCAGTCCGTGAAACAGGCCGTGCCCTCCGAGCCCGTTCGCGTGATCGGCTGGAGCGACGCGCCCCCGTCCGGGGCCACCTTCCACACCGTGAAGAACGAGCGCGCCGCCCGGCAGGAGGTCGAAGAACTCCTCGAGGAACGCGAGCGCGAGCAGGAAGCCGCCCGCGAGGCAGCCTCCGCGGCCGGAGGCGGGGCCCCCACGGTGGAGGATCTCTTCTCGGCCATCGAGAGCACGCGTAAGCAGAGCTACCCCGTAATCCTCAAGGCCGATACCAATGGCTCCCTCGAGGCCGTCGAGCACACCCTCGGGGAGATCCCCACCGATCGCATCGACCTGCAGATCCTCAGCCGCCAAGTCGGTCCGGTCACCAAGAGGGACATCGACCTCGCGGCCACCTCCGGGGCCACCGTCCTCGCCTTCAACGTGAAGCTCGAGAACGGTGTGCAGGGCCACGCCAAGCACCACGGGGTCTCCATCCTCCAGCAAAGCATCATCTACGAATTCCTCGACCTCGTCCGCGACGCCATGGCCGACCTGCTCGAGCCCGAGGTCCGGGAGCAGAAGCTGGGGGTCGCCGAGGTCCGCGCGGTCTTCCCGGTCGGCCGGACCTTCGTGGCCGGCTGCATGGTCACCGAGGGTCGGCTCCGCCGCGACGCGAAGGCCCGCCTCTTCCGCAGCGGGGAACTCCTCCACGAAAGCCGCCTGGCCACCCTCAAGCGCTTCAAGGACGACGCCACCGAGGTCCGGGCCGGCTACGAGTGCGGGGTCTCCCTCGCCGGGTTCAAGGACTACCGCGAGGGCGACCAGATCGAATGCGTGGAGACCGAGACCCTCCGGCCCTCCCTCTAATCCCCCCCTTCGCCATGCCGCGCCGCAAGCCCCGGGTCGACGAGCTCCTCCGCCGGGAGATCAGCACCCTCCTCCATACCGACTACCAGGAAGAGGCGGTCTATGTGACCATCTCGGAGGTGGACGTCGCCCCCGACCTGCGCCAGGCCCGGGTGTACTACTCCCTGCTCGGCGACCAGGTCGACCCGAACACCGTCGCGGAATTCTTCCGCCGCCACGCCAGGGAGATCCGGCGCAAGGTCGGCCGGGCGGTCATCCTGAAGTACAATCCGGTCCTCACCTTCGTCCACGACGAGTCCCTCGAGCGCGGCTTTCACCTCATCGAGAGGCTCGACGAACTCGAACAGGGCTCCGCATGACCCTTTCCCCCCTCCCCGCCCCTTGGGACGCAGGCTACTTCCGCTCCCTCCTCCTCCAGTGGCAGGACCTTCCCCTCGCCGTTTGCGGGCACAAGCGCCCCGACGGGGACTGCATCGGTTCGCAAGTGGCCCTCACCCGTTTTCTCCGGGACATGGATCTCGATGTTGTCGCCCTGCAGACGGACGCCATCCCGCGCACCCTGCGCGCCTTCACCGGGGACACCCCCTTTTTCGAGAAAGGGTCCCTGCCCGAGGAGCGCCGCACCGCCCTCACCGTGGACTGCGCCGACGCCGCCCGCATCGGGGACGACCTTCGCGCGGCCATGCCGGGCACCCTGCTGAACATCGACCACCATCGGTCCAATCCCGGCTACGGCGAGCATAACCTCGTCGACAGCCGGGCCTCCGCCACCGCCGAGATCCTCGCCGAGCTCTTCCTCGCCTGCGAGCACCGNCCGGACCCGACGACCGCCAACGCCCTCTACCTCGGCATTGCCACCGATACCGGGCAGTTCCGCTATCCCTCCACGACCCCCCGCACCTTTGAGATTTGCCGCTGGCTCTGTGAGTACGGGGCCGATCCAGCCGGCGTGGCCACCCTCCTCTACGAACGGGAGACCCCGGGAAAGATGCGCCTGCTCTCCCGCTACCTCGACAGTCTCCGCCTGGAGTGCGACGGGCAGGTCTGCACGAGTTGCCTCCGCGAGGAGGACTACCGGACCACCGGCACCAGCCGGGAGGAGAGCGAGGGCTTCGTCGACTACGCCCGCTCCCTCGCCGGNGTCCGCATCGGGGTCTATGTCGAGGAGCAGGGAGGGGCCCTCAAGGGGAGCCTCCGCTGCAAGGACCCCTTCTTCCAGGTGGATGCCGTCGCCCGCCTCTGGAACGGGGGGGGCCATGCCTGCGCCGCCGGTTTCAACGTGGAGGGCACCACCTACGACGAATTCCACCCGCGGATGGTCCGCACGCTCGCGGAGCACCTCGCCTCCCTCGGCCCTCCCCCCGCTGACACTGTCCTCGCCTGACCCTTTCATGACTACGACCGGACGAGACCTGGAGGGCATCCTCCTCATCGACAAGCCCACCGAGTGGACCTCCCACGACGTTGTCGCCAAGACCCGCAACCTCTTCCGGGTGAAAAAGGTCGGTCACGCCGGCACCCTCGACCCGATGGCCACCGGGCTCCTCCTGCTCCTCGTGGGCCGGGCCACGAAGGCCTCCAACTTCCTCACCAGCCAACCCAAGACCTACGAGGGCACCCTCGAGCTGGGCACTACCACGGACTCGCAGGACGCGGATGGACAGGTCCTCGAACAGAAGCCCGTGCCCCCACTGACCGAGGAGGACCTCGCCACCGCCTTTCGCTCCTTCCTCGGCGACCAGTACCAGCTCCCCCCCATGTTTTCCGCGAAGAAGCAGAAGGGAGTGCCCCTCTACAAGATGGCGCGGAAAGGGCAAGAGGTGGAGCGGGAGCCCCGCTTCGTCCACATCGCGAGCTTCGACCTGCTCGCCCTGCGCCTGCCGGAGGTGGACTTCCGCATGGAAGTGAGCAAGGGCACCTACGTGCGCACGGTCGCCCACGACCTCGGCCAGCAACTCGGCTGCGGGGCCTACCTGAAGCGACTCCGCCGCACGGCGATCGACGACATCTCCGTGGACGGGGCCGTCTCCCTGGAGACCCTCGCGGAGGTCCCTCCCTCCCAGTTGGGGCGCTTCCTCCACCCGATCCACGAATTCGTGCCCAGCCACGTTCTCTGAGCGGGCTCGACTCCACACGGTTCCCGCCCCATCCTCTGCCGGTGTCGATCCGGTGCGATGAGCGATCCCCTCTACACGATCGGTCTCGACTTCGGGACCAACACCGTGCGGGCCCTGCTCGTGCGCACCGCCGACGGCGAAGAAGTCGGGACGGGCGTCGCCCCCTACCCGAGTGGCGAGGAGGGCATCCTCCTCGATCCGGCCCGCCCCCACCTCGCCCGGCAGCACCCCGGTGACTACCTGCAAGCCCTCGTGGCCGCGGTGCACGCGGGCTGCGAGCACGCCCACTCCCACGACCCCGCCTTCCGCGAGCACCGGGTGGCGGCCCTCGGGACCGCCGCCACCTCTTCCAGCCCACTGCCGGTGGACGCCGCCAACCGCGCCCTCGGGCAGCAGGACCACTTTCGCGACATCCTCGACGCCCAGTGTTGGCTGTGGAAGGACCATACCAGCCACGAGGAGGCTCTCACCCTCACCGCGCGGGCCCGCGAGCTGCGCCCGCAGTTCCTCGAGCGGTGCGGGGGCTCCTACTCGTCCGAGTGGTTCTGGAGCAAAATCCTCCACTGCGCCCGCCACGCCCCGGAAGTGTTCGCCGCGGCGCACTCCTGGGTGGAACTCGCCGACTGGATCCCCTCCCAGCTCGCCGGGATCACGGACCCCACCCGGATCGTCCGCAGTGTCTGCGGGGCCGGCCACAAGGCCCTCTACGCGGAAAAGTGGGGAGGGCTTCCCGACGCCGCCTTTCTCGCCACGCTCCACCCCGGCCTGCCGGCCCTCCGGGACCGGCTCTACGAACGCGCCCATGACCTCGCCACCCCCGCGGGCACCCTCCACCCCGACTGGGCGGAGCGCCTCGGTCTCCCCGCCGGGATCCCCCTCACGGTCGGCCAAATTGATGTCCACAACGGGGCCATCGGTTGCGGAGTGCGCCCCGGCCGCCTCGTCCGGGTCATCGGTACCTCTTCCTGCGATACCACAGTGATCCCCCCGGCTGGGGAGGAACCCCGCCTCGAGGGCATCTCCGGCTACGTCCGCGGCTCCATCCTGCCGGGGCTCTTCGGGGTCGAGGCCGGCCAGACCGCCGTGGGCGATGTCTTCGGCTGGTGGGCCGGCATCGCCTCCGGACACGCTCCCCGCGACCACGCNGGACTCGCCGAGGGGGCCGCCCGGCTCCGGCCAGGCGAGAGCGGATTGCTCGCCCTCGACTGGAACAATGGCAACCGCGACCCCCTCAGTGATCCCCGCCTGAGCGGCCTGCTCCTCGGCCAGACCCTGCACACCTCCGCCGCCGACATCTACCGCGCCTGCCTCGAGTCCGTGGCCATGACGGGCCGTATGATCCTCGAGGCCGTTGAGGCCGGCGGCGTCCGCATCGACGAGGTCGTCTGCACCGGAGGGGTCGCCGAGAAGAGCCCACTCTTCCTCCAGATCTACGCCGACCTCACCGGCCGCGAACTCGCCCTCGCCCCCTCCTCCCAAAGCGTCGCCCTCGGCAGTGCCCTCGCCGGTGCCGTCCTCGCCGGGGCCCACCCCGACCTCCCCGCCGCCCAAGCGACCATGCTCCGCCCGGCCCGGGCCCGCTTCCACCCGGTTCCCGCCCATACCCGCGTCTACGAACGCCTCTACCTCCACCACCAAGCCCTCGTGCGCGCGTTCGGATTTCCGGGGACCACCCCCGACCTCTACCCGGTCATGAAGGACTTGCTCGCCCTCAAGGAAGAGGTCCAGCGGGAAAGTTCGTGACAAAAGTCAGCTGCGGGAACTTCTTTTCTTTGACGGAAGCATTCCGCGCGATACAAATGCCAACGTCACTGGAAAGTCTATCCGACTTTCCTATCAACCCCCCACTACAGTACCCCCTATGAAAACCAAGAATCGTTTGTCTACCCTCACTCTGGGTGCCCTCGCGGGTGGTCTCCTCCTCTCTCCGGCCGCCCCGTCGGTCCAGGCGGAAGAGTACACCATTGCCACCGTCGTGAAGGTCGACGGCATCGCCTGGTTCGACCGGATGCGCGAGGGTGTGGAAGCCTTCGGCGAGGAAACCGGCCAGGACACCTTCCTGCTCGGTCCCTCGCAGGCGGATGCCGCCGAGCAAGTGCGCATCATCGAGGACCTCATCGCCCAGGATGTCGACGCGATCTGTGTCGTCCCCTTCTCGGTGGAAGCGGTGGAGCCGGTGCTCCAGCGGGCCCGGGAGGCCGGCATTGTCGTGGTCGCGCACGAGGCCTCCAGCCTCGAGAACGCCGACGTGATCATCGAGGCATTCAACAACGCCGACTACGGCCGCCACCTCATGGTCGACCTCGCCGAGCGCATGGGCGGCGAGGGCAAGTACGCCACTTTCGTGGGCAGCCTCCAGTCGAAGAGCCACAACGAGTGGGTCGACGCGGCCGTCGAGCTGCAGGAGGAACAGTACCCGGGCATGGAACTCGTCGCCAACAAGGTGGAGGACTTCGACAACCTGCAGACCGCCTATGAGAAGACCCTTGAGCTGCTCACCGCCCATCCCGACCTCGGGGGTGTCCAGGGCAGCGCTATGACCACCGCTCCGGGAGCCGGCCTCGCTGTGGAAGAGCGCGGCATGATCGGCCAGGTCGAGGTCGTCGGCACCAGCCTTGTCTCAGTGGCCGGCCAGTATCTTGAGAGCGGAGCCGTTGAAATGATCTCCTTCTGGGATCCGGCCACGGCCGGGATGGCCATGAACGAGATCGCCGTCACGCTCCTCGAAGGTGGCAGCCTCGAGAACGGGGCGAACCTCGAGCTCGAGGGCTACACCGACCTCCTCCAGGACCCGAATAAGCCCAACCTCTTCTACGGCTCGGCCTGGGTCGACGTAACTCGGGCGAACATGGACGAGTACGACTTCTAAGAGAAGCTCGCGCCGACTTCCTCTCTCCCGGGCGGCTCCGTCCGCTCTCCCTGCGCGGGAGAGCGGACGACCGCCCGGTTTTCCTCCCGCACGGTACCGATCGATGCCACCCCCGCAATTCCTCGAGCTGGACGACATCCATAAGCGCTTCGCCGGCGTGCACGCCCTCCGGGGTGTCGACCTGTCCATCCGCGAGGGCGAGGTGCATTGCCTCGCCGGTGAGAACGGCTCCGGCAAGAGCACCCTCATCAAGGTGATTGCCGGGGTCCACCCGCCGGAGGAGGGCCGGGTGCGGATCGGCGGGTCCGACCTCGATCCGGTCACGCCCCTCGAGTCCATCCGCCGGGGCGTGCAGGTCATCTACCAGGACTTTTCCCTCTTCCCAAACCTTTCCGTGGCTGAAAACCTCGCCCTCAACAACGAGGTCGAGCAGGGTCGGCGGATCGTGCGCTGGTCCCGCATCCGGGCGACCGCGCGCGAGGCCCTCGCGCGAATCCGGCGGGAGCTTCCCCTCCATCGGCCCGTGGGTGAGCTCCCGGTGGCCGACCGCCAGCTCGTGGCCATTGCCCGGGCCCTCCTCCACGACGCCCGGCTTGTCATCATGGACGAGCCGACCACCGCGCTGACCCAGCGCGAGGTGGAAAACCTCTTCACCGTGATCGAGAACCTGCGCGCGGAGGGGATCGCCATCCTCTTCGTGAGCCACAAGCTCCGCGAGGTCCTCCGGATCAGCGAAAGGCTCACCATCCTGCGCAATGGGTCCAAGGTCGCCGAGGGGCCCACGACCGACTTTGATGAGCGGAGCATTACCGAGGCCATGACCGGCCGGTCCGTTCGCGACGAGAAATTCCACTACACCGCCGGCCCGGGCCCACGCCCGCCGGTCCTCGAGGTCGAGGGCCTCGGCCGACCGCCCGCCTACCGGGGCGTCTCCTTCCGGGTCGACCCCGGGGAAATCGTCGGCATCACCGGGCTCCTCGGATCCGGGCGCACCGAGCTGGCCCTCGGACTCTTCGGTCTCCTGCCCGCCCGCGAGGGCAGCGTCCGGCTGGACGGCCAACCCCTGCGGATCCGCTCCGTGGAGGAGGCCCTCGCCGCGGGGATCGCCTACGTCCCGGAGGACCGTCTCACCGAGGGTCTCTTCCTCGAGCAATCCATCCACCGCAACATCATCGCCAGCATCCTCCCGGAGCTGGCCGGCCGTTTCGGCTTCCTCGACTTCGCGCGAGCCCGGCGCGAGGTGGAGGAGTGGATCCGCGATTTCGGAATCGCCACTCCCAACGCTGAGGTCCCCGCCCAAAGCCTTTCCGGGGGGAACCAGCAGCGCGTGCTCCTCGCCCGCTGGCTCGCCCGCACCCCCCGCGTCCTCGTCCTGAACGGGCCGACCGTGGGCGTCGACGTCGGCTCGAAGGAAGCCATCCACCAAAGGCTGCGCGCGCTCGCTGCCGAAGGCATGGCTGTGCTCCTGCTCAGCGACGACCTCCCCGAGGTGGTCAGCAACTGCAACCGGGTCCTCCTCCTGCGGGAGGGGAGGCTGGCTGCCGAGTTCGACGAGAGCGTGACCGAGGAAACCCTCAACGCCCACTTTGCCGAGACCGCCGGGACGGCCGGGGTCTAGCTCGCCGCCATGGGAAGACTGCTCCGCCAGCACGAATTCTATGTGGCCGTCATCCTCGTGGGCTTCTCCCTCCTCGTCGGCCTGGTCAATCCCGCCTTCTTCTCCCTCTGGAACCTCTTCGCCCTCCTCAAGAGCAGCGCGGTCATCGGGATCTTCTCGCTCGGCCTGCTCCTCGTCCTCATCTCCGGGGAGATCGACATCTCCTTCCCCGCGATCGGGGTGGTCGCCCTCTACCTGACCAACCTCTTCTTCAGCGGAATCGACTACGAGGGCACGGTCCTCCTCCCCTTCCTCATGGCCGCCGGCATCGGGGTGCTCCTCGGCTCCATCAACGCCTTTGTCATCGCCCGCTTCCAGTTGCCCACCCTGATCGTCTCGCTCGGCACCCTCAGTGCCTTTCAGGGCTTCATCCTCACCTTCGTCGACACGAGGATCATCAACCGGCTCTCCGACCCGATGATCGACTACAGCCGATCGAAGGCCCTCAGTTTCGGGGGTGAGGGCGGTCCGGTTTACAGCATCCACACCTCCGTCCTCGTCTTCCTCCTCCTCGCCGTGGTCACCTGGATCCTCCTCCGCTACACGACCCTCGGCCGCGGCGTGTACGCCCTCGGGGGCGATCGCCAAGCCACCCGGCGGGCCGGCTTCCGCATCTGGAAGATCGAAACCTTCATCTACCTCTATGTCGGCTTCCTCGCCGGGATCGCCGGACTCATCCACAGCGCCCACGTCCGCTCCGGCAACCCCTTCGACCTCGTCGGCACCGAGCTGAACGTGCTGGCCGCCGTGGTTCTCGGCGGGGCCCGCATCGGCGGCGGTCGGGGCACGGTCCTCGGCACGGTCCTCGGCGTCCTCCTCATCACCGTGATGAACAACAGCCTCATCCTGCTGGGCATCCCCAGCTACTGGCAGCGCTTCGTGACCGGGATGGTTCTCATCGTCGCGGTCGTCCTCCCCCAGGTGCGCCACCTTCGTTCCCCCCAGCCGGCCTGACCGCGGAATCATGAGCGAACCCGCCCCACGGAAACCCCTCCTCCGCCGGATCCTCACCGCGGACGACAACCTGAACCGGTTGATCCTCGTCTCCGTGGCCATCTTCGCGGCGATGGTCGCCCTCAATCCGGACTCCTTCCTCACCCGGAACTTCGTATGTCCTACTCCTTCCCGGAGCTGGGTCTCCTCGCCCTCGGACTCGCCCTCTGCATGATCACCGGGGGGATCGACCTGTCCGTGGTCGGGATCGCCAACCTCACGAGCGTGCTTGCCGCCCTCCTCATGGTTTCCCTGCTCGGGCCGGACAGCCCGCCCGCGGCGGTCGTCCCGGTCCTCGCCCTCGCCATTGCCGTGGCCCTCGTCACCGGGGTGCTCGCCGGCTGGTGCAACGGGATGATTGTCTCCCGCTTCCGCATCCACCCAGTCCTCGTCACCCTCGGGACCTGGCAGGTCTTCTCCGGCATCGCCATCATTCTCACCAAGGGCTACGCCGTCCCGGGATTCCCGGACGCCTTCCTCGCCCTCGGCAACGGGCGCTTTCTCGGCCTGCCTGTCCCCCTCTACCTCTTCCTCGCCGCCGCTGCGGTCGTCGCTCTTGTCCTCAACCGCACCCGTTTCGGGCTGAGCCTCTTCCTCATCGGGACGAATGAGACCGCCGCCCGCTTCGCCGGCATCCCGGTACGCTCCGTCCTCGTGCGCACCTACATGAGCAGCGGCTTCCTCGCCGCCCTCGCCGGGATCATCATGATCGCCCGCACCAACCAGGCGAAGGCCGACTACGGCGAGAGCTACATCCTGCAGGCGGTCCTCGTGAACCTCCTCGCCGGGGTGCGCTGGTCCGGCGGGTACGGCCGGGTCACCGGAGTCCTCCTCGCCGTGGTCACCCTGCAGATGCTCTCCAGCGGCTTCAACATGATGCGCTTCAACAACTTTGCCCGCGATTTTACCTGGGGCGTCTTCCTCATCCTCATCATGGTGGCCAACCACCTCTTCACCGAGCGAAAGAGGCGGCGGGAGTCCGCCGCCGCCACCCCGCGCCCCGCTCCCACCCCCAACCAGGAAACCCCATCATCATGAAAAAGTTCCTCAACCAGCCCGCCGACTTCGTCCCGGAGATGCTCGAGGGCATCCTCCACGCCCACCCGGACCTCCTCCGCAAGGTGGGGGACGATCCGCACTGCCTCGTCCGCGCGGACGCCCCCGTCGACGGCAAGGTCGCCCTCGCCACCGGGGGCGGCTCCGGCCACCTCCCGCTCTTCCTCGGCTACGTCGGGGAGGGCCTCCTCGACGGGGTCTCCGTCGGGGGCGTCTTCCAGAGCCCGAGTGCCGAGCAGATGCTCGCGGTGACCCGGGCCATCCACGGGGGCAAGGGGGTCCTTTACATCTACGGGAACTACGGCGGCGATGTCATGAACTTCGACATGGCCACGGAGATGGCCGACCTCGAGGACATCCGGGTGGAGTCCTACGTGGCCGGCGAGGATGTTGCCAGTGCGCCCAAGGGTGAGGAGGACAAGCGGCGCGGGGTCGCCGGGATCTTCTACGTCTACAAGTGCGCGGGGGCCAAGGCGGCCGAGGGTGCCGACCTCGACGAGGTCCTCCGCGTCGCCCGCAAGACGGGCGACCGCGTCCGCACGATGGGCGTGGCCACCTCCCCGGTCACCGTGCCGGAGGTGGGCAAGCCCTCCTTCACCCTCGGCGAGGACGAGATGGAGATCGGCATGGGGATCCACGGGGAGCCGGGCATCCGGCGGGGGAAGCTCCTCCCGGCGGACGAGGTCGTCGCGGAAATGCTCCCGCCGATCCTCGCCGACCTTCCCTACAGCCGCGGCGACGAGGTCGCCGTCCTCCTCAACGGGCTCGGTGCCACCCCGCTGGAGGAACTCTATATCCTCTACCGGAAGATCCACGAGATCCTCGGGACCGAGGGGATCACCGTCCACCGGGTGGACGCCGGCGAATACGCCACCTCCATGGAGATGGCCGGCTTCTCGATTTCCCTCCTCCAGCTCGACGAGGAGCTGAAGGGGCTCCTCGGCCGGCCCGCCCGCACTCCCTTCTTCGAGCAAGGGGAGCGCTCTTCCTAAGGAGCCACGACCGGGAGACCATGGACACGGAAGCAGCCCACCGGGCCGTCCACGCGGTCCGCGAGCGAATGGATGCGGAGAAGGACCAGCTCCTTGCCCTGGACGGACGCTTCGGGGACGGCGACCTCGGCCTGACCATGACGAAGGCCTTCGCCGCCGCCGACGAGGAGGTCCGTCCGGAGGGAAAGGATCCGGGCCGCTATCTTGCCGAGGTCGGCATGGCCATTGCCCGCGCCGCACCCTCCACCCTCGCCACCCTCATGGGCACGGGCTTCATGCGGGGTGGGAAGGCGGTCGGCGGGAAGGACGAGCTCGCCGGAACGGATCTCGCTGCCTTTTTCCGCGCCTTCGCGGACGGCCTTCGCCACCGGGGCAAGTGCCAGCCGGGGGAGAAAACCATCCTCGACGTGATCGAGCCGGTAGCCGACGCGCTCGCGGGCCGGGAGGATCCCCTCGCCACTCTCGCCGCCTCCGCCATCGAAGCCGCCCGGGCCGGCGAGGAGGCCGCCCGCGGGATGGTCGCCCGCCAGGGGAGGGCCGCCTTCTACCAGGAACAAACCCGGGACCAGGTGGACGCCGGGGCCTACGCGGGCCTGTGCTTCGTCGAGGCCTTCTGCGGCTCCCTCCAGGGAAACGGGGCACCATGAGACGGATCACCCTGTCGGGCCTGCCGCTCTCCTCCCCCACTTTTGCCGCCTACGGGGAGAGGATACGTACGGAAGGCTACGAACCAACCGTGGCCGGGGAGGGATTCCGCTTCTGGGACGGTCTCGCCGGAATCGGCGGGAGAAGCGGTGCCTCGGCCGGGATGGTCCGGGTCGAAGCCGCGCCCCGGGAGGCAACGGTCTTCGAGGAGCACCGCCGCTCCGCCGAGCTGCTCCTTCCCGTGGAGGGACCGATTGACCTCCTGCTCGGCCGCGCCTCCCCGTCCCGGCCGGACCAGCCGGATCCCGACCGCTTCGCCGCCTTCCGGGTGGAACCCGGCGAAGGTGCCCTCCTCCATCCGCGTACCTGGCACCGCGCGCCAATCGCCGGAACGGGCACGGTCTCCGTCTGGGTCCTCTTCGCCCCGGGCACCTTTCGGGAGGACTGCCACCTGCACGACACGGTGGCCGACAACCTCACCCTCCACCTCGAGCCCCTCCCCTCCCCCCAATCCTCGAACGCTTTATGAAATACCGTAGAATGGGCAACAGTGGCCTCATCGTCAGCGAACTGTCGCTGGGGACGATGCAGTTCGGCCGGAAGATGAACATGGGTAACCTCGGCCAGCAGGAGACCACCGCACTGGTCCGCCACGCGATCGACCGGGGCGTCAACCTGATCGACACCGCCGATGTCTACAGCCTTGGCGAGAGCGAGGAACTGGTGGGAAAGGCTCTCGGCGGGATCCGCGAGGAAATCGTCCTCGCCACGAAGTGCCGCCTCCCCATGAGTGAGAACTTCAACCGGAGCGGGTCCACCCGGCACAACATCCTCCGCGGCGTGGAGAGCAGCCTCCGCCGGCTGCAGACCGACTACATCGATCTTTTCCAGCTGCACGGCTGGGACAGCCACACCCCGCTGGAGGAAACGGTGCGGGCGATGGACGAACTGGTGCGGAGCGGCAAGGTCCGCTACATCGGAATCTGCAACTACCTCGCCTGGCAGATGGCCACGGCTCTCGGGCTCCAGGAACGCCTGAACCTGCATCCGTTCGTGACCGCCCAGATGTACTACAGCCTCGCCGGGCGAGGGCTCGAGGATGAGTTCCTTTCCATGGCGGAGTACCACGATCTGGGCATCCTCGTGTGGAGCCCGCTCGCCGGCGGTTTCCTCAGCGGGAAGTACCAGCCCGGG
>P_2C_Liq_2_UnCtyDRAFT_1000314_pt1 | contig 13678 bp, 9 predicted proteins | sample Pon2CUnioCityCA_FD_10236 | JGI IMG/M metagenome (IMG submission 10236) | reverse complement strand
TCTTTGGCTGGATCAGACCCCGCCACAATGCCGGCCCCCGCGTAAAGGCGGGCGCGATCGCCGTTGATGAGGGCTGAACGAATCCCAACAATAAACTCACTGTCTCCTTGCCCATTCACCCAGCCGAGGGGGGCGGCGTAGAGTTGGCGATCGAGGGCTTCCCAGTCGCGGATGGCTTGACAGGCTGATTGACAGGGAACTCCGGCCACGGCTGGGGTGGGATGGAGTTGGGCTAGAACATCGAGAGGATGAACCGAGTCGGGTAGGCTGGCGCGTACGGGAGTCCAGAGATGTTGGATATTGGACAGTTGCAGCAGACGGATGGGCGGGACAGGATGGAGGGACAGGCCTAACTGTTGCAGTTTTTGCTCGATGAAGTGTAACACAACGCGATGTTCATGGCGTTCTTTGGGACTCGACAGGAGATGATTCGCCAATTGGGCATCGGTTGAGGCGGTTTCACCTCGCGGGGCTGAACCGGCCAGGGCGTCAGCGATGAGTTGGCGATCGCGGCTACCCAGAAGACGTTCGGGGCTGGCCCCAATGAAGTATTGACCGTTCCCATTGCCCACGGCGAAGCTGTAACAGTCGGGATAGCGATGTCGTAGTTGGGCCAGGGCCGTGGTGAGGTGGAAGGGGGAACGGGCCTGTAAGTCGATGGCGTGGGAGAGAACTACTTTTTGCAGATGATTGGCGGCGATCGCCCCTAAGGCCCGTTGAACGTTGGTTTGGAATTGTTGGATATCCCGCCAATCGCAATAAACGGGTTGGGGAATGACCTGAGGATCGCGGCTGAGGGGCCGTGAGGGCAGCGATCGCAACTGTTGTAGGGTTTGCCAGGTTTGTTGACTCAAACGGGCTAGATCGCTGTTATGGGTCAGGGGTAGGTTACAGGTGGCGAGGGTTTGCCCCTGTTGATGACTCAGTTGCCATTGGGGCAAAAAGGCACTGGCGGCGGGAAATAGGCGATTGGCACCGTCGTCGAAGAAGCTGAAACTACAGAAGATTTGTAATCCTGGCGAATGGCCTAAACGGGGGTTGATGAGGGTGGCGTTCTCCTGACAGTCATCCACAAAGGCTTGGATCGTTTGGAACCGCTGTGGCCCGTTGGCTATGGCTTGACAGCAACTCCCCCAGGCGGCGATCGCCTGCTGTTGACTGGGGTTTTCTAAGTAAAATGAGGGCTGATCGCAACGATGATGCTGATCGAAGGCGATGAGGGGGTCCAGATCCGGCAGGATGATTCGTAGACTTAGCCAATGCGATCGCGCTGTTTTCGCTAATTTTTGCTGCCAATTGAAAAGAAATCTCTCAATATCTTGACAATTTTTAAAGCACTGTGTCGGACTAGGTTGAACGACCATGAACGAGCGTAATGTAAAGATGTATTAAGAGTTAGGTTGCCAGCGTCTCGGTTCCCTCAAACCCCGACGAGAGTTCCGGTGATCACTCAAACCGCTAGCCAATGCGGGAATCACGGGACGCCTCTCTCGGCGCTGACCTCTCCCGACTACTAAGCTACCATCGATGCTGGGGTGCTGTCCTTGGTCGTGGGGGGGACGGTTCGGCCGGTTTTGTCTGAAGCGATCGCCTCACTTGTAAAATACCTCTAAAAGACAACATCAGATTTTAACACTTACCTCGATTCCTGAACCCTTAGATAAAAACGAACGAATGACCACCTTATCTCCATCTCCCACTCCCTTCAAAATTTGGTTTGCGGCGATCAAACCGCCCATGTACACTGTTGCCATTATTCCCATTTGGGTGGGGACTGCTGTCGCCGTTGCCGAACAACAAACCTTAAATCTGCGTATCTTTGCCACGTTTTTAATGGCAGCCATTTTGATTATTGCCTGGCTAAATCTCAGCAACGATGTCTTTGACTCAGAAACAGGAATTGACCAAAACAAAGTCCATTCTCTGGTGAACCTCACGGGGAACAAATCCCTTATTTTTAGTCTAGCCAACCTCTGTTTACTATTCGGGTTAAGTGGTATTGCGGCGATCGCCATCTGGCAACAAGATATGACCCTTGTGACCCTAATCCTGGGCTGTTGCGCCCTCGGCTATAGCTACCAGGGGCCACCCTTTCGTCTCGGCTACCAAGGACTCGGCGAACCCATTTGCTTTCTCACCTTTGGCCCCATGGCCCTCGCCGCCGCCTACTACAGTCAAACCCAATCCTGGCAGGGGTTATTTAATAATCCCTTGCCTTTTCTCATTACCTCTAGTTTTATCGGTTTGAGTACCAGCATTATTCTGTTTTGTTCCCACTTTCACCAAGTTGACGACGACTTAGCCGCCGGGAAGCGATCGCCCATTGTCCGCCTGGGAACCCAACGCGGGGCAACCGTTTTAAATTATGTCACCGGTCTGATGTTTGTTGGCTTGGCGATCGCGGTTAGTCTCGGCTACCTCTCAACCTGGGTTCTTCTAACCTTTCTCAGCCTCCCCATCGCCATCCAACTCTGTCGCCATGTCCAACGTCACCACAACCAACCCCAACAGGTCAGTAACTGCAAATTCATCGCCGTCAACCTACATTTTCTCAGCGGTCTTTTCCTCGGCCTGGGCCTAACCCTCTAAGCCATTACATCCCCAGTTCCCCATTCACTATTCACTATTCCCATGTACCGCCTCCACCTCTACCCCTATGAACGCCCCTTCCGTCAACCCCTGCAAACCCATCATGGTCTTTGGAGGCGACGGCGGGGGATTCTCCTGCAACTAGCCAATGCCCAAAACGATTGCCAACAGCGGCAAGGCTGGGGTGAAATTGCCCCTCTACCGGAATTTGGATCAGAATCCCTAGAAGCGGCCCTCGACCTATGTCAAGGCTTTCAGGGCTATCTCACAGATAGCGATATTCTCAACCTACGCGATCGCTATCCGGCCTGTCAGTTCGCCTTAGAATCGGCCCGAGAAGCCCTCAAAAATCCATCACAAGCCCCACCACCGCCACGACCTCACTGTCATCTCCTCCCCAGTGGCGAAGCCGCCTTACACCACCTCGAAACGACTCCTAGCGACCATTGGGGACCCTCACCTAGCTTCAAATGGAAAATTGCCGTCACAGAGATTGACCGGGAACAGTATTGGTTTCGGCAACTCCTCTGCCGACTTCCCGCCGCCAGCCGTCTACGACTCGATGCGAATGGAGGTTTAACCTGGGATGAAGCCCAACAGTGGTTAGCCACCTGTGAAGGACAACCCATTGAATATCTCGAACAACCCTTACCCGTGACGAACCGAGAGGGATTACTGGCCCTACAGCATCAGGGACCCGTCACCATTGCCCTGGATGAATCGGTGGCCAATCTCTCGGATTTGCAGGACTGGCTAGTTCAAGGATGGTCTGGGATTGTTGTGATCAAAGCGGCGATTATCGGGTCACCGCGACGTTTACGCCAACTCTGTCGACAATTTCAGCCGGATCTGGTTTTTTCTTCGGTGTTTGAGACCGCTGTGGGTCGCCAGGCGGCCCTCCGTCTAGCGGCGGACCTACAACAAAAGCCCCATGCCTTAGGGTTCGGCGTGGGGTCTTGGTTTCAGGAGACAGACGAGGCTTTTGTGGAAAATCAGTTAGCCATGAATTGACCGGGAGGGTGAGTATAATGGTATCTCCCTAAGTTGTTTCTATTACCTGTTGCCTGTTGCCTTCTTTAACGCCCCACTGGGGGTAAACGACGTTCGGGAGGAATGACCGGCCCGGAAGGGACGTTTTCCCCAGTTAAGACAAAATTGCGAATTAACCGCGCGGCGGCCCGTTGGGCGAGACTACTGACGATTTCTTGTCCCATTTGTTGGGTTTCGGGTTTCGCCAGGAGTCCAGGGACTAGGCGGACAAACTTCATGGGGTCAAATCCTGGGGTATCTTGGACAATTGCCCAGATACGTTTGATGTGTTCTAGGTTTTTTCGATCCTGGTCGGACATGGGTTGAGTTTTGGGGCGTTTGCCGTTCCGTTGACCATTATCTTTACCATTGTTCAAACCGAGCCAGTCACTGAGGGCCGCATTGGTGTTTTGTACGGCATCGATTGAGAGAAGATCGGCATTTTTGACGATTTCATCGACGAGGCGATCGCGGATTCCTTCTCCCCGTTCAGAAAATAGGAACTCCAGGGCCTGATTTAAGGCATTCGCCAAATCATAATCTTCACTCCCTTTGGCATTTTTAAGGAGATTTTCTAAGCGATTCCAGCGGAAGCGATCGTCTTTAAAAAGTAGCTCCTGCAAGGAATTGCGTAGTTCAGGAGACGGGTCAGTTAAGAGCCGTTTGGCGACATAGGGATAGGCTTTACTTAACACCTTAAACTCTGGATCAACATTAATGGCAATGCCTTCTAAGGTGACTAATGAGCGAATGATTAGGGCATAGTAGGCGGGAACTTTAAAGGGATATTCATACATCAACTGTGAGAGTTTATCGGTAATACTCTTAAAGTTGAGTTCGGCAACACTCGCACCTAGGGCATTATTAAACACCTCTGATAAGGCAGGAATGATGGGCGTTAAATCGGTGTCTTCTGAGAGAAATTCCAGTTTAATGTAATCCTTAGCTAAGCCTTCAAAGTCACGGTTTACCAAATGCACGACTGCTTCAATAAGACCATAGCGTTGATAGGATTTGACCTCGCTCATCATACCGAAGTCGAGATAGGCTAATTTGCCGTCATCCATAGCCAACAAGTTACCTGGATGGGGATCAGCATGGAAAAAGCCATGTTCGAGGAGTTGCCGTAGGGAACATTGCACCCCAACTTCGATCAAGTAGCGAGCGTCGATTCCTTTGGCGGCGATCGCCTCTAAATTCGTCAGTTTGGTTCCAGAAATCCACTCCATCGTCAACACCCGACGACGAGTGTATTTCTCATAAATTCGAGGGACGTAAATATCCCGCAAATGACCATAGAGATTGGCAAAACGTTCAGCGTTTTGGGCTTCATGACTATAGTCCATCTCCTCGAAAATGCGGGCAGCAAATTCATCGAGAATCGCCACTAAATCACTGCGTAGCCGTTTGACACGTTTCTGGACCCAGATGGCCAAACTCCGCAACAGATAGAGATCGAGAGCAACTCGTTCGAGGAGATCGGGCCGTTGAACTTTGACGGCGACGGCTTCGCCGGTTTTCAGTTTTCCTTTATACACCTGTCCCAAGGACGCCGCCGCCACGGGGTTCTCCGAGAGTTCGGCGTAGATCTCTCCGGGTGAAGCCCCGAGTTCTTCTTCAATGAAGCGGAAGGCGACCTCGTTGGGGAAGGGGGGAAGTTGATCCTGAAGCTGGCTGAGTTCTTCGAGGTAGAGGGGAGGAACTAAATCGGGACGAGTCGAGAGGGCTTGTCCAATTTTGATATAGGCTGGCCCCAATTTGGTCAAAATTTCCCGCATTCTTACGGCCCGCCGCCGTTGATTTTTCTCAGCTGAGCCGGTACGACGGTCCCACCAGAGACTCAGGAAAAAGGTCAAAAAGGGGAAAACAATGTCAAATAGCCGCCCAGCAACGTGCCAAAACCGACCCCGATAGCGAGCGGCGACCATTTCGGGGTCATAGCGGAGTCCCTTGCCATCATCGTCGAAATCCCCCTCTAGTAAAGGATCGCTGAGGTCAGAGTCTAGCTCCCAATCTGAGGAGGTTTGGGGCGGGGAAATGGTTTTGACATCCATAGATTGCCTTCTGTGTGAGAGTCCTTCACAGATTGTAACAATTTATGGAGAAGGGGAGGCAAACCGGAAAACCGTATCAGCCTTCATGACTCGCCCTCAATGAACGCGAATCCCCAGAAAAACGTCATAGAGGAAGCTAAAAAAGCTTTTCCCTTCATGGAAAATCCCCAAGGACTGTTCACAGCCTTTTTCATCTAACAGGGGTTTGGTGGCGTAATAGGCCCCTTGGTAGCCATACCAGGGGACGGAGGGCCAGAGGTGATGAATCAGGTGGTAGTTTTGTCCCAAAATGAGAATATTCAGGAGGGGACTCGGGTAAACGCGGGCATTGAGCCAGCGATCGCGCTCCTGAAAGGGCCGATGGGGCAAATAGTCAAAGAATAAGCCCAAGGCTAACCCGACCACCAACGCCGCCGAGAACCAGTAATTGAGGATATAGCCGACAAAGCCGAACTGAATGGCAATTCCCACCACAGCCATCAGGAACAGGCGACTGAGGAACCATTCAAGCAGTTCGTTATTGCGCCAAAGTCGGCGTTTGAAGAAGAAAATCTCGTGATAAAAAAATCGCGCCGCAATCATCCAGAGGGGGCCACCTGTGGAGACAAAATGATCGGGGTCATTTTCAGGATCATTGACATTGGCGTGATGCTGCATATGAACTCGTGTAAACACTGGAAAGGCGAAGCCCAGCATCAGGGCGCTACTATGGCCGAGGACGGCGTTGGCCAGTTTGTTGCGATGGGCCACATGATGAGAGGCATCATGAATGACCGTACCTGCCATATGGAGGGCGCAGACATTCATCAGGAAACAACACCAATGGGGGATCTCCCAAATCCAATAGCCACACACTGACAGAACGACCAAGCCTGTTGCACCCAACATCAGCAGTACGGTGGGATTGATTAATGCTGCCGGTGGACCGAGAAATTCCTTGGGAACCGTCGTGATAGGCTTTGGATCTGAAGCAATTGCAGTCATATGCTTCTTTAATAAATTATGATTGCGGAATGTTAACCTTCCGATGGTAACAGGGAAAGATGAATTTTTGTCAAGCAGGGCACAGTTGTGAGGAGATTGGCGGCTGGCGCAACTTTTCCCTGGCCCCGAGCGTCTGAACTCCATAGGACCCATTCGGGATCCCGAAGTCGCTGTGTGGTCTGTGTTCAACTCAAGACTCCAGGTGGGAGGAGATCGGCCACCAGGTTCTTCGCTGAAATTGCATGATTTGATAACATTCACGGCTAATTTTCTATGCTATTTAACCTCTCCTGGTTTTCATCTCCCCGCAGCTTGGCCCTCGCCACAGTCGTTGGGTTGAGCGTGGCTGTCCCTAGCGCGATCGCCCAACTCCCGGAACTCCCCGAAGATGACCGCCGCCAATCTGAGCCGACTGATCCAGTCTCTGAGGATGTACGCTTCTCCTGTGAGAACGTGAATGGGGACTATACGGTGATGTATCATCCTCAGGGTCAAGGGGGGCAACAGTATGCTTGGGCCACACCCACGGCGTTAGGTGGAGGCTGGACTCCCGAACGTCGTTGCAACGAAATTAGCCGTCGTCTGGAATCGTATCGTCCCGATGGCTTGGTGGAGTTAGGAACCAACGTTGAAAATGGTTATGACGTGATTTGTGTGACCACTCAGGCGAATACTAGTTGTCGCATTGTCCTGACGGTTCCTCCGGGACAAGATCCCCGACAAACTCGTGATTTAGTGTTTGAGAACATTGTTTTGGCCGATTCAGGGACTTCTACGGATGGCGTGACCGCGTTAACGGGGAGTGATGGGACTGAAATTGTTGAGGGCCTCTTGGGAATCGAACTTCCTGAGGGCCTCGGGGGTCGTCGCTCCTCGCAACCAAGCCGCCAAGGTACTTCCTCGGATTGGATTGATTTACGTCCCTTCCTAGCCCCGACTGATGGGGGAACCGGCGGACAATTACAAAACCTGCAACGGTCTTCGCCGACGGCTTCCCCGGACAATCCTCAACTCGATCCCAACCGGTTCTAAGACGGTGGTGAGGGGGATGAGAAACACAATAGCTCTGAGTGGCCCAGGTGAGCGAGGGGGAGATAAGAGTCACCATCCCATTCACCAAAGAGGCTGAGGGGTCGGCCGCCACTGAGGGCCATCAGTTGCCAGCCTTGTTGGAAGTCTGGGGAGATGGGTAGAGATTGACCGCTATGGTCTCGCAGTTGGGTTCCAGCGTTGAGGGGCAGAATTTGACTGAGGCTGAGGGGGATGCGATCGCACCAGGGCGCAACGGCTAGGGCTTCAGCATAGGCGTTGAGGCCCTGTTCGATGTCAGGATAGCCTAGTAGGTCAAAGGGTGGGGTCGAGAGGGCTTGAGGAGCCTTGAGGATGGCCCGTTGGGGGTTGGCGGCATCGTAGAACACCAGTTCGGCGGCCCAAGTACTACCTGGGGAGAGGTCTTTGGGGAGGGATTGGCGATGGTGGACATAGTCGAGCAGGAGTGCGAAGCGGTGTTGCTGCAATCCCCAGAGCCAGGTGCGTTGCAGTTTCAGGGTGGTGGCGCCGGTGGTTTCTTGGCCTCGNACTTGGCCAACGACGACCCAGTGATCCCATTGTCCGGGACGTTGCTGAAGCTCGGCTTTTCTTTGAGTCCACCCCAGTTGCGATCGCACGTCGTTGCGTAAAGACTTTGGCAAGGACTGGCGCTGCTGATAGCCTTCGAGTAAAAGCCAAAGTTCGCCGAGTTCCTCGAAAAACTTGGCTGGGAAGTTGTCGCTGGCTAGTTGGGCCAGCGATCGCACTCGTCGGGCTAGGCCCGGTGCTTGAGCGTCAATCATATGAGCGGTAATTCGCTGCCAGTCCTGGCGGCTAGGAGGATTGGCCCAGCCGAGTTGTAGGCGATCGCACAGCCAGTGACGCAGTTCGTCGACTCCCTGTTGAACCTGATCGCAACGAGTTAAAGATTTTAGGGATGATGAGTTGGCCATAACCATTTGAGACTTTGACGAGACCCGATAGACGAGACCGGGCAAACATTTGGGAGTATCCCGGTCAAGGGCGCGCCACGGCTGTAGAGGAAATGACAGTCAAGCCGCTGCAAAACTGGAATTTTAGTTTAAGTTTTGCGAAGCCTTGACGTGAGCAAAATTGCCACAATTCCCACTCTATCTTGGTTTTTCTGGAATATAAAGCGGGTTTGCGCCTCGGGCGATCGCTGCCCCCTTACTAAAAAATCGTATTACATTAAGAAGTAGCCCCCGAGGGCTGAGTTAACCATGATTAGAGACATGGCTCGGCTTAAGCTCTGGCAACCCTTCAACCTCAATGTAACCTCTATTGACGTCAACCCGGTTATGAGCGCCCCGCTATCTGATACCCATTCCCTAACTTGCCCGATTTGTCATCATCGTAATCGGGTTCCCGCTGGAAAGCTCCTGAATGGACTGTACACCTGTCCTTCGTGTCAAACCCATTTGGTGGTCTGCTGGAGCGGGCATTATGTGCGAGATCCCTTATCAGGACAGGTTCCTCTGTTGAGTCTCAACACGGGGGATGTCTTACGCCGTAAAAGTCGTCCCCTCTCACGACTGCTGCGAGATGCTGGGGGATTGAAATGGATTGTTGTCTTAGGGGCGATCGCCTTGAGTCTAACGGTGGTGTCGTTAAAAGCGTCAGAGTCTGAACAGTACCCCCTCAACTGGGAGGAAGCCCCCACCCTTGATAACGAGTGGGAATCCCAATAGTTCCCTGGCCGGCATGACAGAGTAACAGCCAATCTAGCTGACGTGCAACGATGGCCTCGGGATCTAAGTTGAGCTGGTCAAAGCTGTCATAGTCGAGTAGTAAACAAATCGGTTCGTTGCTGTGCCATTTTTGATAGAGTTGGTGAGGGTCAGCACTGATAATGGGGCGGTTGGCATAGAAATTTAAGGAGGGGCGATCGTAGGGATGAGAGGTATAAATTGGCTGTCCCTGAGTTTCGTCGCGAATCATCGTCGCCACTGGTTTAACTGGATAGTCTTCATTGAGTTCCCACAGCCAATCCCATGAGTTGACGAATAAGAGTAGGCTAATAAACCAGCCCCAAAACAGCACAATTGGCATATTGGGATTCCGTTGAGGTATGAGGCTGGCGGTCATGGTAAAGGTCATGGCCGCCGCCAGGAGGGTCACCGTTAAATGAGCCTCGTCAGGGTCGAGGACTCCCGATTCCAGTACAGATGTGGCCCGGATGGCTGCGCCAACCCAGGCGACGAGAGCCATGACGATAAAGCCCCACAGCCACCATTGCGGATAGCGTGGACGTGGGTCACGGCTGGGGTGTCCTTGCTGTTGAAATTGCTGCCAAATGTCAGCCAAGATCACCCCCACCGCCAGGGCTAAGGCGGGATATAGGGGCAAGATATACCAGGGGAGTTTGGTTCCCATGAGGGAGATGGCGGCGAAATAGCCACCGCTCCACACAAGCAATAATCGCGCCCAGCTCAAATTCTGCTCTTGCCAGACTCGTTTTAAGGCCGCTGGAACAAAGATAAGAGCGGGAAATCCGTATTTGAGGAGTTCAAGCAGGTAATACCAGGGGGGACCACTGTTATTTTCTACGGCTTGCCAAACCCGATGAGCTGATTGGTTGAGTAAATTCTCGATGAGAAAGTCCTGACCGTAATAGTCCCATTGGACCAGATACCAGGCCCCGAGAGGGATGGTTCCTAGGGTGATCCCGAGCCAAAACCAGGGGTGAGTTAACAGGCGCGGTGTATCCCAGAGGAGAAACCCCAGGGAAATCGCCCCGAAGAGTACGGCCAACATAATGCCTTTGGTCAGGCCCACGAGGCTGAAGGCAATACCCACCCCTAGGGCGTAACTGAGATTACGACGCGTCCGCAGTAGACAGAGCATCCAGAGGAGCCAGAAACAGAGGATGGTTCCGTCTAACATGGCTAGACGTCCATAACGGACCACCGGCAGCCAGGTGAGATAGACGATGCTGGCCCAAATGGCGGCGGCACGATGGGGCCAGAGTTCTCGGCCGAGGTAATAGAGTAGGGGAACTGAGGTGGCCGTGAGTATGGCTCCGGGAAGACGGGCTGAGGCTTCGTTGGCGATGCCGAAGCTGTGATAACTCAGGGCGATGAGATTATGGAGTAGGGGGGGTTTGTTGAGGTAGGGTTGACCATGGAGGGTTGGATGCAACCAGGNGTCGGGATATTGCCAGATTTCTCGTGCGACTTGGGCGACGGTTCCTTCGTCCCAATCTCGCAGGGGTAGCTGATCGAGGCTGCTGGTCAATACGAGCAGGGCCAGTCCCCAGAGGAGAAGACTCCAAGCTAAGTCGCGGTAGGGGCTACGGCTTGATCGGAACTTCCGTTTTATCTCGGCGAAGATAGGCGACTGCATCATAGGGGGCGGACAAAATTTTGTGACGAGGCGGCTGCGATCGCCGAAGTTTCCTTTAGCAAAGCCCGCAAGAATCCTCCGCTTCAAATCTCTGATTGAAGCGCGAGATGAATTGCGGTGGTCACCTATAGTATAGTGTTTACAGTGAATCCGATTAGCCCTAATGCGTCAAGTCGTCAAGGTCAGGCTATATCCAAATCAGCAGCAGAAGCAATTGCTCGAACAATCCTTCGGCAATTGCCGATGGCTGTGGAACTATGGTCTGAACTTGGTGAACCAAACCTATAAAGAGACTGGGAAAGGACTGTCGAGTTACGACATCAAGAAAAAGATTCCCAGTCTCAAACAAGAGTATAACTGGCTCACGCTGACCTACTCCCAATGTCTTCAACAGGTTTGCATTAATCTGGGAACGGCTTTTAACAACTTTTTTGAAAAAAGAGCCAGGTCTCCACGGTTCAAGTCCAAACACGGTAAGCAGTCCATCCAGTATCCCCAAAACGTCAAGCTCTTGGATAAAGCCCTGAAGCTGCCAAAGATTGGGGAGGTTAAGGCGGTTCTTCATCGACCCATAGGGGGTAAGGTCAAAACGGTCACAGTGAGCAAAAATCGCTGTGACCAATATTTTGCTTCGATTCTCTTTGAAGATGGAAAACCTAAACCCGACTCATCTGCTGAAGGAAAAGCCCTCGGTGTTGACCTGGGATTAAACCATTTCGCTGTCACCTCCGATGGGTCTAAGTTTGATAACCCAAGATGGATGGCTAAACATGAGCAAAACCTAAAACGCAAGCAACAACAATTATCCAGAAAACAAAAGGGGGGTAAAAACCGTGACAAGGCGCGGAAAAAGGTAGCTAAAGTCCATAACAAAGTGGCACGTTGCCGGGAGGATTTCTTACACAAGCTATCGCGTAGGATAGTCGATGAAAACCAAGTCATTTGTGTAGAAAACCTCAATGTCAAAGGGATGGTTAAGAACCACAGCCTGGCTAAGGCCATAAGCCAAGTCGGGTGGGGGATGTTTTTGGCCATGCTGAACTACAAAGCTGAGCAAGACGGGAAAGTCTACATTGAAGTCGATCGCTTCTTCCCTAGCTCCAAGACCTGCAACGTTTGTTTGAATCAAATCAATAGCCTGCCACTCGATGTCAGGCATTGGACCTGTTCTCACTGTGGAACCCAGCACGACCGAGATATCAATGCCGCCATCAACCTCCGAGAAGAGGGACTACGACTGTTGACGGGGCGTATAAACCCGCTTTGGAAACCTCCAGGGACAGCCCCTCACCTGCGGGACGCGGGGCCAAGCCTACTGCCCAGATGTAAGACCTAACCCTAGAGGACGCAAGAAATCTACGGTTGGGCAATCTGTTGGGTAGGAAGCCGCTATGGCAATCTCTGATTCAATAGCGGTAGTTCACACTGAACTGAGCGACTGAGGTTTGTCAATCATCGGGGCGATCGCTCCATCCTTGATTCTAGTCAAGCTCTCTACTATTGCCCTTGATCGTTGAGGAGCTTGGACTTGTCTAATACTTTTGTCTAATACTCTCGTCTAATACTCTTGTTTAATACTACTGTGCCTGTTGTTAGGAGTTTGTCATGAATCTACCTCTAGTTTTGGATATTGCAATTGGCATTATCTTTGTTTATTTAACGTTGAGTTTACTCTCTTCTGAAATTCATGAACTGATTACAACACTGCTACAGTGGCGAGCGGAACATTTACGAACCTCAATTCGTGTCCTACTAGAAGGAGGTGGAAAAACAGAACAAGATCCTCAGCTAAAGCAGCGAGAGCAAGAAGTTGAAGTTTTAACTGATCGCCTCTATTCACATCCATTAATTCGGACATTAAATCAGGAAGCAAAAGGACAAGTTGCCCAGTTTAATCGCAAGATTGTCAATACATTTATTGATGGTTTCTACCGAGTTATATCTCCAGTTTTTAATTTCTTCAATCGCTTGCTGGGAAATCCCAAGGAAACTCTTAGAAATCCCTTTGCTAATCAAACTAGCGCGCCTTCCTATATTCCACCTGAAACATTTGCGTCAACGATTTTAAAGACATTTCATATGTCAGAAATTGGTCGTCTAGTGACCGTTTCTCGACTTGAGAACTTTCAAAAACGACAGGTTTCAGCTCTTCTGAAAACTGGAAAGTATCTACGCAAACCCGAGTCTCAGCGGTTAGCAACAGAGCGATTGAGAGAGATGACGCGAGATTGGAATCGCACCCGTCAGGAGTTTGCGGATGGAGGAATTACACTGCTCGCAACGATTGATCGTATGGAAAATACTCTCAATGGCTATATTGGTTATTGTGAGCGGTTTATTGATGAGCCTGATTCAATTAAACAGTTTTTTCTCTACGAGTTGGAGTTTCAAAAAGACCGTTATTATAATCCAACAGAAAAGCCAAGGGTTTTAGAAACATTACGACCAACTCTGAATGAGCTAATTGAGCTGGTTCGTGATAAACCCAAGGTTTATCAGCAGCTAGAGCAAGCATTTCAAAATAAGAACAGTCCAACGTATCAGGGTTTTAAGCGTATTATTGATACGTTGCCAGATTTACCTGATCCGTTACAAAATAGCTTAAAGGCTTTGGCTGAAAAAATCGAGAC
>P_2C_Liq_2_UnCtyDRAFT_1000305_pt1 | contig 14018 bp, 15 predicted proteins | sample Pon2CUnioCityCA_FD_10236 | JGI IMG/M metagenome (IMG submission 10236) | reverse complement strand
CCCCGGAGGCTGGTGAAGCCACCCAGTTATAATCCTCAGGCCGGACAACAGCCCGCTGGGCAAAATCTGCATTGATCCGCATGTTCATCTCCTGTTGTCGCGTGCTTGCAAGCTAGTCATTGCGCCCGCCAATGAGAAGCACAACAGCATAAAAAAAGCCCCGCCTCTGGAGGAGGACGGGGCTCAGGTATGATGCCGTGGAGTCAGGCCACAGGCACCGGCGGTGTTCGGTGGTAGATAAAGCTCACCCGTTGGCTGGCACAAGGCCAGCCTTTCAGGGCGTGCTTTTCCTGTGACTTTTAGTTGCGCATCTCTGCGCGGATCTGCTGGCGGAACAGCTCGATCGGAACTTGCTTGCCGTCCCGTTTGATAGACCAATAGGTCCAGCCGTTGCAGCTTGGCGCGCCTTCAAGATGCGCCCCCACTTGGTGGATAGATCCTTTGATATCGTCGCCAATCAAGGTGCCATCGGCACGGACTTTGGCTTTGTGGCGGCCGTTGAGGCTGTAGAGCTCCTCGCCCGGGCGCAGCATGCCGCGCTCAACAAGCTGACCAAACGGCACACGTGGCTCCGAGCGCTTGCTCACGCTTACTTCGAGCGCCTCTTTGTCAAACTTACGCACATTGGCGATACGCTTTTCAGCCACCTTGCGATATGCCGCTTCACGCTCGATCCCGATAAATTCACGGCCAAGCATCTTGGCAACGGCGCCTGTCGTGCCCGTGCCAAAGAACGGGTCGAGAACCACATCGCCTACGTTGGTTGATCCAACCATCACACGGTGCAAAAGCGCTTCAGGCTTCTGTGTCGGGTGTGCTTTGTCACCATTCTCGTCTTTCAGGCGCTCGCCGCCGTTGCAGATCGGAATAACCCAGTCGGAGCGCATCTGGATACCTTCGTTCAGCGCTTTCAATGCTTCGTAATTGAAGGTGTACTTGCCCCCCTCTTCCTTGCTCGCCCAGATCATTGTTTCATGTGCATTGGTAAAGCGCTTGCCGCGGAAGTTCGGCATCGGGTTTGACTTGCGCCACACCACGTCATTCAAAATCCAGAAACCTTGGTTTTGAAGCTCGGCACCCATGCGGAAAACGTTGTGATAGGAGCCGATCACCCAGATAGCCCCGTTTGGCTTCAAAAGGCGGCGTGCTGCCTTAAGCCATTCGCGTGTAAATTTGTCATAGGCTTTAAAGCTGTCAAACTGGTCCCAGTGGTCATCAACCGCATCAACCTTGCTGTTGTCAGGGCGGTGAAGGTCACCTTTGAGCTGCAAGTTATAGGGCGGATCCGCAAAGATCAGATCAATACTCTCAGCAGGGAGCGCGTTCATGCGCTCAATGCAATCACCGTCAAGAATAGTGTTCAGCGGCAGCGACATGGCGCTCGCCTTCTGTGTTTTTATCTTCATTTTCTGCCTCAAAATCCGGTGCTTTTTGCACTCGCTTATTGAGGTCTAAGATGAGTCATTGATGATTCTTGGTCAATTTCTTTTTTGAATCAGTCACTTACATTTTTTTGTTGATACAAGATATTGTGTACCGGTTTGAACGAACGTCTATGGTGTGGGGTTACCCCAATATTTTGGAGCGCCAACCTGTGACTTTTTGATGGATATCCCGCGTTACTTTCCCAGCCATAGCCCGGGTAGTGTTGCGCCAGTGTCGACATCAGGTGATCTCGCCTAATTTTTGCCACAATTGAGGCCGCCGAAATGCTCAAAGAGCGCGCATCTCCCTTCACAATCGCCTCAGCCGACAGCTTCAGACCCTTCGGGATCAGGTTTCCATCAATCAAACAATGGTCTGGCGGTGTTTTGAGCCCCGCAATCGCGCGCTCCATCGCCAAGTGACTGGCGCGCAGAATATTGAGTTCGTCTATCTCCTCAACGCTCGCACTCGCCACACTCACCTCGGCACAGGCTTCTATAGCCTCCGCCAAAACAGCGCGCCGCTTTGCGGTGAGTTTTTTGCTGTCGTTGAGCCCCTCGGGAAAACGCTCCATATCCAGCACAACGGCACAAGCCATTACCGGCCCTGCCAGCGGGCCACGGCCCACTTCGTCTACGCCTGCGATGCGGGCAAATCCGCGTGCCTTTGCGGCACGCTCGAAAGAAAAATCAGGGCCTGTCATTCTGCCAGATGACAGAGATAACAAGCCCCGATCAAGTGCCAAGTTGAATCACCCGTTCAAGCGGTAGCCATGCTGGCGCAGACACGCCGGTGCGTAGCCAAAGCGCTGGCCACGGTTTGTCCAAAGCTTAACAGAGCAAGCGCGCGGCAACTGGCCCACCCAGCGATACTTATTCTGCAAACACCCGCGCCCCAAAAAGCGCGTGCTCTGGCCACGGGTGTTCACCGTGCGCAAGCATTCGCGCGGCAGCATCTTCTTGCGCAGGTTCTGCGGCAATGGGCGTGGCTTAACAGGCTGTGCGCGCTGTGGCTGGTGGGCATAGCGGCGGTCATTCTTTGACGCCTCCGAAATAGCAACACCAAGCATCACAATACCCGCCAGCCCCAACAGCGCTTTGTCTCGGTCACGGTTGCCCGCAAAGCTGGGGTTTGCGCCCATCATGGATATCGCGACAGCTGTTGCGGCAATTGCTGCAATAAATTTATGTGACATGAGAGTGTCTCCTTTGGTTTCTGGCGGCTCACACATCCTGTGCAAACCAGCGATAGATCCAAATTCGGAACATCCTGCCAGACAGGCAATAACATTGCCCGGCTATCCGATATCAGAGCCCCAAAAGCCTTTGGATATTGAATATCAAGGCCAAAGCGCGCAGGTTGGTCTCATGAAAAAACTCATACTCACATTTGCAGCCTTGGCGCTTCTGTCGACTCCTCTGCATGCCGCTGATTGCTTTGCCGACTATAAGGCAAAACAAGACAATCCGCTCAAGCTGCACTACGGCGTCACGCGCATCACAGGCGCTTGCACCACAGCCTCCGCGCGCGCAGAACTGGCTCCGCGCCTTGCCAGCAGTGGCTGGGTATTGCTCAATATTGTCTCGGTGTTTGACGCCTCGGGCCTAAACGAGAGGAAAGAGAGTGCAGGACCCTTCTATCTCCGCTTCTGATACAATGAGCACACCCACGCGCACAGTCTATCTAGGGATAGCGGCAATCGTGGTTATCTTGCTTGTGGCCGCCGTGGTGCTCTTTCTCACCCTTCCCGATGCTGGCGCCTTTAACGCGCGCGTTGAGCAGATCTTTATCGAAAATGACAATCTGAGCAGTCAGGCTGATGTTAAGCTGCTGGAAATTCTTGCCCAGTCAGGCACTGCCTTTGCCGACACGCTCACAAGCTATCGTATGGTGATCTTGGTGTTGCTCATCTTTGCAACAGCCATGCTCATCGCCGCATTTGTCTTCCTCCTGAGCCTAGCCGCCTTCAGCCGCCGCATGGCAGCAATCGAACGCTCTGGCATTCAGGTCAATTCGCTGCTGATCAGCAGAGAAGAAAACACCGTCTATCTGAACAACATGGGCTTCAAACTCACGAGCGCCGCAATGGAAACTCTCTCTGTCCTCGCAGAAGCCCGCATGGACGATGATGTTCTCAACGGAGCCGAGCTAGAGGCTGTGATTTCAGGCCGCCTTGCCTCGGATTGCGACGAAGCGGCAGGCGCGACACGCATCAAGCGCTTGCGTGACACCTTGGGCAATCAGCTTGTGTCCGAACTTCTTATCAAGAATATCGCGCGCCGTGGGTACATCCTCAGCATAGACAAAAGCGTTATTCAGGTGCTCTAACCCCCGGCCTAGTCTGGTCAGAATACCTTATAGGAGAATGGGGGAGCGCAGCTCCCCCATCTGTTTTGGTTGTCGCCGCGCGAAAATGCGACCTATCAAATGGCAGCGCGTAACGTTGCCATCAGAGTTGTCAGGTTCTTCACATACAGCTCGCCCTTCAGCTGCCCGTTTTCGTCAAACTCGTTGTAGTTCGCCGCAACAGTCACTTCAGGGCCACCCACGATCTTGGGCGCAAAAGGTGTCATGCATGTGTGCAACATAACAAGACCACGGTCGCCACCTGAGCGGCCCGCCGCGGCAGACATAAGCGCAACAGGCTTGCCGGCCCAAGGCGCGCCTTCAACGCGGCTCACCCAGTCTAGTGCGTTCTTCATAACACCCGAAAGACCACGGTTATATTCTGGTGTCGAGATGATCACAGCATCTGCCGCAGCAATCTGCTCTGCCAGTGTTTTCACAGAGGCTGGCACGCCCTCGGCAGCTTCAAGGTCGCCATCATACAGCGGCAGATTGAGGTCTGCGAGTGTCAGCTCGGCATCACCCATCAGGCGGGCCGCTTCTTTCAGAAGAAGCGTGTTTGTAGAATCTTTGCGCAAAGCGCCTGACAGTCCGAGTAGCTTTACCTGTGCCATACTGGCCTCCTGTTTTACGGTCTCTCGCTATCTAAGCCGCCCGTTGCGCCACGGCAATTGTCAGAAACGCACAGCGCCTGTGCAACCGTGCCAACTGGCACAAAAAAGCCCCGCCCGATGTTGGGCGAGGCGTCTTTGATAATCTGTCTGACGTTTACGCGCTTGGCGTAATCACAATCTCTACACGGCGGTTCAGCTGGCGGCCTTCAGGTGTGAGGTTGGTCGCCAAAGGCGCATCCTCGCCACGGCCCACGGCCTGCATGCGGAAGGTGTTTACACCCTCGCTTGCCAAAATAGCCGTTACCGCCTGCGCGCGGCGCAAACTCAGGCTTTGGTTGTAGCCCGCATCGCCTGTGTTGTCTGTGTGCCCAACAACCTGCACCGTTGAATCTGCGTAAGAGTTCAAGCTGCTCGCAACCGAACGAATATCGCTTGTCAGGTCGGGGCGCAGGCTCGCGCTATCTGTTGCAAACAGAATATCCTGCGGCATTGTCACAATCAGGCGTTCACCCGTGTTGACGATTTTGGCATCTGCGCCCAAGCGGTTGCGCAAGTCGCGCTCCTGATGGTCAAGCGCTGCGCCCGTCAGACCACCCAGACCCGCGCCAACGATAGCACCACGGAATGCACCCTTTTTGCCATCGTCCTGCGTAAGCCCGCCAATAACAGCACCCGCCGCAGCACCTATGAGCGCACCTTGCTTGGCCTGACGGTTCGGATCATTCTGGCTGATCATACCCGGGTCGGTACATCCGGCCAGAAATACAAATGAACTGACAGCACCTAGGCTGACAAATTTTGAAATAGGGGTCATATCTGCCTCGTTTTTTTCCTGCCACCAATCATGTGGCTTAAGATCAGTATATATCCCTTACGCGCGCGCTGCAACAAAGAAGGCACACCCGCGTGATCGGCAGCAATTCGCCCATGTGCTCACGCCTCTTCGCGTGCGGCCTCCCATGCAAGCAAAGCCCGTTTCACAGGCAAACCCCAGTGATAGCCCCCCAGCGCACCCGATTTGCGCAGGGCACGGTGGCACGGAATAAACCAGCTTACCGGGTTGCGCCCCACCGCTGTGCCAACCGCGCGCACGGCTTTGGGGCTGCCAATCGCGCCTGCAATCTCGCCATATGTGGTCACATGACCCGAGGGCACAGCCAACAAAGCCTCCCAAACCTTGATCTGGAAAGGCGCCCCCATCAGATGAAGCGCCGTCTCGCCCTTCTGGCTGATCCCGGCGTCCAGCCAACCGCTCAAAGCGCCCCTATCTTCCAGAAACTCTGCTTTCGGCCACCGCTGTGCGAGGTCATCAAAGCAAGCTATGCGCCCCATCTCCTCGGCAAAGCCCATGCCGCAAATGCCCCGCTCCGTGCCCATGACCAGCGTGTCGCCGAACGGCGTGTCAAACCAGCCATATCTCACAGTCAGCCCAGCACCCTTACGCGCAAATTCTCCGGGGCTCATCGCCTCCCAACGCAAGAAAAGGTCGTGCAGCCGCCCGCCCCCAGACAGCCCGACCGATTGCGCTGTCTGGAGCGTTGTGAAGCGCTCTGACAGCAGGCGCTTGGCTTCGCCCAGCTGCAAATACTGCTGGTAGCGTTTGGGCGAAACACCCACCCAAGCTGAAAACACCCGCTGAAAATGCGCCGCACTCATATTCATCTCGTGCGCCAGCGCCTCAAGCGAAAGCGGCTCCTCAGCCGCATCAATCGCCTCCAAAGCGCGGCGCATCAACTGGTAGTGGTAGTGCCCTTCAGGCGTTTGCGTGGTCATTCAGGCTCTCCTCTTGGCAATCACCCTAGCCGCCTCTGCCCACGTGAGCGACCCGTTTCCTGCGCAAATCCGCCTACAAAAGGAGCGCGTCACAATAGCGCGTTTTAATATAGCATTTTTCGCATATGTTTTTGCCAGGAAGCGCGCCCTGTCACTCATACTGGAGAGTTCTATGAAAAAGTTTCTTGCCCCCGCCCTTTTGGCCGCAGCGCTTGCCGTGCCTGCCCTTGCCAGCGACGGCCCCGACAAGCTCGTCACAATCGTAACATCTGAAAACGCCCAGACACAGCTGATGTCGATGGTGCTCACCAACCAAGCCATTGGTCAGGGCCACAGCGCACAAATTCTGTTGTGCGGCCCAGCGGGCGATATGGCGCTTGCCGATGCCCCCGAAGCAGCCACAGCCCCACAGCCCCCCATGGGCGCAAGCCCCCAAGCCCTGCTCAAGGCCGCAATGGGAAAAGGCGCCAAAGTTGAGGTCTGCGCAATCTACCTTCCTGGCAAAGGCGCAGATGCGTCCGTTCTGATGGACGGTGTCACAGTGGCCAAGCCCCCGGCCATGGCCGCCGCAATGGCCGCTGACGACACAATCGTCTGGTCTTTCTGACCCTCTCGCAAGGGGCGGGCCACCACCCGCCTCTTGCCCTCTCGGCCCATCGCAGGCATAGACTTTGCCCATGGCCAAGCAACTCGATTATCACACTATACGACAGATCTTTACCCGCTTTCACGAGGCATCCCCCGAGCCTGAGGGCGAGCTGGAGCACGTGAATGTCTACACCCTTGTCGTTGCCGTTGCGCTTTCGGCGCAGGCCACGGATGTTGGCGTGAACAAAGCCACACGCGCGCTTTTCAAGATCGCCGATACGCCCGAGAAAATGCTCGAACTCGGCGAAGAAGGCCTCATCGAACACATCAAGACAATCGGCCTCTTCCGCAACAAGGCCAAGAACGTCATCAAGCTCTCCCGCATTCTGGTTGAAGAGTATGGCGGCGAAGTGCCCAACTCTCGCGCAGCGCTTATTTCGCTGCCGGGCGTAGGCCGCAAGACGGCCAATGTCGTGCTCAACATGTGGTGGCGCCAGCCCGCACAGGCCGTTGACACGCATATTTTCCGCGTCGGCAACCGCTCTGGCATCTGCGTGGGCAAAGATGTGGACGCCGTCGAGCGCGCCATCGAAGACCATGTGCCCGCTGATTTCCAGCTGCACGCCCACCACTGGCTGATCCTGCATGGCCGCTACCACTGCAAAGCGCGCAAACCCATGTGCAAAACCTGCATCATCCGTGATCTCTGTGAATTTGAGGACAAGAACCTATGAAAAAGTACCAAGTCGTCGGCATCGGCAACGCCGTTGTAGATGTCATCGCACAAGCGGATGACAGCTTCCTCGAGCAAATGGATATCGAAAAAGGCATCATGCAGCTGGTCGAAACAGAGCGCTCCGAAGCGCTTTTTGCCGCCATGGGCGCGCGCGTTCAAACGCCGGGCGGCTCTGTCGCCAATACCATCGCGGGCATCGGCAGCCTTGGCCTTGCCACTGGCTTCATCGGCCGTGTACGCGATGATGAGCTGGGCCACTTTTATGCAGATGCCATGACAAAAGAGGGCATTGATTTCGTAAATGCTCCTGCTGCGGGCGGCGAGCTGCCCACATCACGCTCAATGATCTTTGTTTCGCCCGATGGCGAGCGCTCCATGAACACCTACCTCGGCATCTCTGCCGAGCTTGGCCCCGATGATGTCGATGAATCTGTTGCCGCTGGTGCTGAAGTTGTGTTTCTCGAAGGCTACCTCTTTGACAAAGACAAAGGCAAAGACGCCTTCATCCGCACAGCCCGCGCCTGCCGCGCCGCTGGCGGCAAAGCAGGTATCGCCATTTCTGACCCCTTCTGTGTCGAGCGCCACCGCGCCGACTTTGTAAACCTCATCGAAAACGAGCTAGACTTTGTCATCGGCAACGAAGCCGAGATCCGTTCGCTCTATCAGGACAATGATCTCGAAGCCGATCTGGCACGCGTCGCTGCCGTGTGCCCCCTTGTTGTTTGCACCCGCTCGGGCGATGGCGTGAGCATCGTCCATGAAGGCAAGCGCACCGACATTCCCGTGACAAAAGTTGTCCCGGTTGATGCCACAGGCGCAGGCGATCAGTTCGCTGCGGGCTTCCTCTTTGGCCTCGTGTCAGGCCGCGATATGGCGACATGTGGCGCCATGGGCAATGTCTGCGCCGCCGAGGTGATCAGCCATGTTGGCCCACGCCCGCAAGAAGACATGCAGGCGCTTTTCAAAAAGCACGGCCTTCTCTAAGCCTGCGGCGCGGCCAACACCAAGTCGAGCAGCCCCGCAAAGCCTTCTGCATCCAGCGTATCAAAGCGCGCACCCAGCGCTTTGATCTCCTCTGCCCGCGCTCGGCCCAATACAGGGTCGGCAAACATATGATATTTGTCGCTCATTTCCTCTGCACTCAAAGGCGCGTCAACATCGCCTCGCGCCGAGCGTGGCTCTGCTGCAAAGCGTCTGCCATCTTTCGTCTCTAGCGTCACAGCCGCCCAGCGCTTGGCCACCGAGCGCGCTGTCATTTCGTCATCATCAATCAGCTCGGTTGCTTCACTGATGCGGATGATATCCGCATCATCCAGCACCGCAGCGTCCATCTCAGCCGCGCCAAATCCGCCACGCACAATCATCGTCGCAACCGGAAAGGCGATGGAATAGGCCAGTTCATCCATGCTCTTGGGCCTGTGCCCAGCCAGCCGCGTCGCGTAGTGAAACGTGCGTATCTCCACGCGCGCCACATCGCTGTGGTGCAAGCCGTTCTCTTCCATAAGCGCCACCGCCGCATCCATCGAGGGGTGCGCCCAGCGGCAGCAAGGGTATTTCTTGTAATGCGTGTCTGCCAGCGCCATCCAGTCAGAGCCTAATCCAGCCCAAAACGGCGCCGCGTCCTCACTTTCACACGTCAATGCAGGCGCGCCCGTAAAGCCGTCCAGCGCAAGGTAAGCCGCGGTCACGCCAGTCGGAGCGCCCCAGCCGACCCCGTCGCGCACCATCGTGGGAAAATCTATACAACGCATCATCTGGCTGCGCGGGCCATGATACTCGCCAATGCCGGCCGCATGGCGCATCTGCTCCCCGCTTGCGCCAAGCATCCGCGCAACAGCCACCGCCACGCCCACAGCCGTCCAGCTCCCCGACGTGTGATAATCAGGGCAGGTCGCGTGCTGCGCCTTGCCTGCGCGCGTGCTGATTTCGTAGCCAATCGCAAGCCAAAGCATAAATTCCGCCCCGGTGATGGCCCGCCCCTCCGCACGCATCGCATCGGCAACCGCCAAAAGCGCAGGAAACACCGCACTGCCAACATGGCCTTTGTTCGGCGTCGTCCCGTCATGAGCATCAACGCTATCCACGGTAAACCCACCTGCCATAGCCGCGCCCACCGGGCTTACCTCACGTCCGTCCATCAACATCCGCGCAGCCCCTGCACTGCCAGCGCCAAACAAGCGCGGAGTGCTTTTGCGCGCTATCTGTGACATCTCGGTGGTGGCACCAATGGCCGCAACGCCCATGGTGTCTACAAAGCTCACCCGTAGCAAAGCGCGCATCGCTTCGGGCACATCCTCATAGCTCAGCCCTGCTGCAAACTCTTCAAACCGTTGCGCCATAAAAAACTCTCCCGCCTTTTGAGCGAGAGAGTGACAGAGCAAACCGTTTTGAGAAGCCCTAAAATATGTGGTCAGTCGCCAAGCTTGGCGTGAACCTCGTCCAGATCAATCTCGCCAATCGGCATTTTGTTGGACGGGTCGTTGAAGTCATACTTGAACAGCTCAAAGTCACGCTTGAAGATTTCGTAGACCAGATGCATCGACAGATCGTCAAAATAGTCTTCAACGTTGTGCAGCCGCTTTGGCCCGTGGCCCTCACTCTCGTTAAAACGAGGAATTGTCTTCAGGTCGACCTTATGGGGCGTCTCAATCGCGCTTAGGACGTCTTGCATCCCGTCGTTGAACTGTTCGGTCCAGAAGATTTTATCATAGCGCCCGCCATTGGCGATAAACGTGCTCACATGGCCCGACATAGCGCTCCAATGGATGTCAGGGTCCATCGGGCGGCGCCAGCGAATGGTGTCGCGCGCAAACAAAAGAAAGCGGCGGAAGCTCTTGATCTGGTCAAACTCTTCCTTGCCGTCCTCACCACCCACTTCGATTCCGTATTTCTGGATCAGAAGCGGCACAAGGTTGCCACGATAGCGGCGGCCATTGCGCTGGATACCGCAAATCTTGTCAAAAAAGCTTGAGAGAATTCGCGTATATGGGTTGCGCACACACGTGAACGCATAGGAATTATGCGTCTTCACATTGGCATTGATCAGCGGCTGGCTGTCTTCGCGAGCCCACTTGTGGAGCCCGTCTGTCGCGTCATGGATATCGCCATCAAAAAAAGCGCCATGGTCGGAATAGTACATAATCTGCCCGATGGTCGAGCACGCACATTTCGGCACAACTCGGTAAACCACACTTTCGCTCTCGGTCATCCATGTTCCGGGAAAACCCATACTTTGCCTCCTAAAACCGCACCTTGCGGCGATACTCGTTATTTTTAATCACAAAAAAGCAAATAATTCGTGTTTATTCAACTGCGCTTCACCTTTATCAAGTAAACAGTACATGTAACCAGAGGCAAATGTTTCCATAATGGCGAAAATCGCGTTCATATTACTTTGCCACAAAGACCCTGAAGCCATCATCAAACAAGCTGAGCGCCTGACGGCGGTGGGCGACTATATGTCGATCCATTTCGATGCACGCGCCAATCCGGCACATTTTAGCGAGATTCGCACAGCACTCGAGAGTAACCCAAATGTCACGTTTGCCCGCAAGCGTATCAAATGCGGGTGGGGTGAGTGGTCTTTGGTGCAAGCCACGCTCCACGCCGTAGAAGCAGCTGTCGAGGCCTTCCCCCGCGCCACGCATTTCTACATGCTCTCTGGCGACTGTATGGCCATCAAGTCTGCCGAATACGCCCACGAATTCCTTGACCGCGCCGATGTCGACTATGTCGAAAGCTTTGATTACTTCGAAAGCGACTGGATCAAAACAGGCATGAAGGAAGAGCGACTCATCTATCGCCACTTCTTCAACGAGCGCACCCAGAAGCGCCGCTTCTATGCCGCCTTCAACCTCCAGCGCAAACTTGGGCTCACCCGCAAGGTTCCCGACGATCTGCAAATCCAGATCGGCAGTCAGTGGTGGTGCCTGCGCCGCCGCACCGTGGAGTGGATCATCGAGTTCACCAAAAAGCGTAGAGACGTCATGCGCTTTTTTCGCACAACATGGATTCCCGATGAAACCTTCTTCCAGACCCTTGTGCGCCACCTTGTCCCCGAAGAAGAGATCCGCACCCGCACGCTGACCTTCCTCATGTTCACAGACTATGGCCTGCCCGTCACATTCTACAACGACCACTACGATCTCTTGCTCAGCCAAGACTACATCTTCGCCCGCAAGATCAGCCCCGAGGCCAAAGAGCTCAAGCGCCGTCTTGGTCTGCTCTACGCCACCCGCGGCTGGGATTTCAAAATATCCAACGAAGGTGCATCGCTCTTCAAGTTCCTCACGGGGCGGGGCCGTGTGGGCCGCCGCTTTGGCCTCAGGTTCTGGGAAAATGAAGGTTCGTTGGGCCGCGAGCGCGAGCTGCTTATTGTGGTGTGCAAAAAGTGGCACGTCGCCAAGCGGCTGGTCGAGCGTATCCGCAAGATGACAAATATCCCCTGCATCGAATATCTCTTCAACGAAGATGGCACGGCCCTGCCCGACCTTGGCGGCATCCAGTCCACCATGGGCAAGCGCCACCGCCACCGCCGCGCGCTTGTTCGGATGCTGTTTGACTATTACGAGACAGACCAGCTTGTCGTGTGCATTGACCCGAGCAATATCGACCTGCTCAATGACTTCTGCGCCGACCGCTCCAAAACACGGCTGCTCGAAATCGAATGCCGCTTTTCAGACGAATACCTCACAGGCCACGCCAAGCGCGTGGGCCTCGCGGGCGAGAAAACACCCAAAGAAACGCTTGAGCGCCTCCTGCCCACCATCCGTGCAGACATGGTTCACGAAAGCGACGAGCTGCGCGACGCCAATTTTGATAGCCACTACCGTATCCGCGAAACCGAGAGCATAGATGTAAACGCAGCCGCGCTGGCCCAGTTTCTGGCAGCCCACCCGGAAAAAGCCTTCGAGATCGCCAATATCGACTATCTCTTCGCCGACTGATCAGGCTTGCCCCCCAGCACCGCATCGTCTTATATTGCGGCACCAAATTGCCCGAAGGACTTCACCGATGACAACCCAGGCTCCCGAGACAAAAATCGTCGACAGCTACCGCTTCGCCTGCGATGGCGGCACAGGTGGGCACCCACGTGTGTGGCTTCAGATCCCGGGTGAGCTCGGTTGGGTCGAATGTCCCTACTGCGACGCCAAGTTTGTCCACAAAGACTTTGAAGGCAAAGTCTAAGCACAAAGCTTTGCGCAAGAAACGGGTCGCCTACGGGCGGCCTTTTTGTTTGACGCCCCAGCAGACACATGCGTATTCGGCTGTCTGCATCAGACTTCCCCCTTTAAGCGGCGCGCGCAACGTGGCAAACCATAGCCCACACCTATGGGGAGACGCGCGATGACAAATTTTGGCAAAGGCTGCCACCTGCACCTGATTGATGGCTCGGCCTTTATCTTTCGCGCCTATCACGCGCTGCCCCCGCTCACGCGCAAGTCCGATGGCCTGCCCATTGGCGCGGTCGCAGGCTTCTGCAACATGCTCCACCGCTATGTCGAGGGCAACACAGGCCCTGACGCGCCCACACATGTCGCCGTGATCTTTGACAAAGGCTCACACACCTTCCGCAACGATATGTATGACCTTTACAAAGCCAACCGCGATGCGATGCCCGAAGACCTGCGCCCGCAAATGCCGCTCACACGTCGCGCAACCGAGGCATTCAATATCGCCTGCAAAGAGCTTGAGGGCTATGAGGCCGACGACATGATCGCCACGCTGGCCGTACAGGCCCGCGAGGCAGGTGGCCGCGTGACGATTATCTCGTCAGATAAAGACCTCATGCAGCTTGTCGGCGGCGGCGTTGAAATGCTCGACGCCATGAAAAACCGCCGGATCGACCGCGAAGGCGTACACGAAAAGTTCGGTGTCTACCCAGAGCGCGTTGTTGATGTGCAGGCGCTCGCGGGCGACTCCGTCGATAACGTCCCCGGCGCGCCGGGCATCGGTATCAAAACAGCTGCACTGCTCATCAACGAATATGGTGATCTGGAAAGCCTTCTCGACCGCGCAGGAGAGATCAAGCAACCCAAGCGCCGCGAAACCCTGATCGAGCACCGCGCCCAGATCGAGCTGTCCAAGCGCCTCGTGCAGCTGGATTGCGAAACGCCGCTCGACTTTGGCCTGGATGATCTGGAAGTCAAAGACCCCGATGCCGACACGCTGCTCGGCTTTCTGGCCGAAATGGAGTTCCGCACGCTCTCCAAACGCATCGCAGACCAGCTCGGTGCCGAAGCCCCCGAGATTATCGAAGCTGACGCCCCCGCCACCCCCGATGGCACGGCCGACGCGCCAGCCTTTGGCGAAGCCAACTACGAGAAAGTCAGCACAGCCGACGAGCTGGAAAAATGGATCGCGAAGGCCCGCGCACGGGGCTATGTCGCCGTTGATACCGAAACGACAGGCCTGGACGAAATGCGCGCCGACCTTGTCGGCATCTCGCTCTGTGTTGAAGCGGGCCACGCCTGCTACATTCCACTGGCGCACAAAGAGGGCGAAGAAGGCCAGCTCTTTGGCACAAACGAGCTGAC
>P_2C_Liq_2_UnCtyDRAFT_1000304_pt1 | contig 14021 bp, 7 predicted proteins | sample Pon2CUnioCityCA_FD_10236 | JGI IMG/M metagenome (IMG submission 10236) | reverse complement strand
CGGCTCATAGTAAGGCTCGGGTTCATAATAGGGTTCCGGCGCATAGTAGGGTTCGGGAGCCGGAGCGCTATAGACTGGGGCCGGAGCGGGAGCTGGGGCCGGAGCGGGGGCCGGTGCGGGAGCGGGAGCGGGAGCTGACACCGGAGCGGGGGCCGGAGCGGGGGCTGGAGCCGGAGATGGGGAACTGGAGCTAGAACGAGAGCGAGAGGAGGGAATGCCCTGATCTCGTTCCCGCAACCAGCGGCCAATTTCGGCTTGGGCTTCATAGTAGAGGGGACGGCCGGGGGCAATTTGAGCGGCTGTGGCGATCGCATCGGTGAGCTGGCCGTCTTCGGCGTACTCGATCGCCTCATCGAGTATGGGCCGGTCTTCAAAGCGGCTCCACTCTTCGCGGAAGCGAGATATGGCGTCTCGGGCTTCGTCATAGAGGGGGCGATCGCGCTCAATTTGCTGAGCCAGTTCCACGGCTTCAGGGAATTTCTCCTCGGCGGCGAGCTGTTCGGCTTCATCGAGAATCGGTTGATCTTCGAGAACCAGAATTTGCGCTTGGCTATCGGCGATTAGCTGTTGGGCGTCGCTCCAGGCCGCGCTATCCTCGCTAATGTTGCGAGCTTGGACAATGGCGGCTTGATGGCCTTCAATGGTATTGAGTTCGGCCAACCGCTGGGCGCGACGCAGGTAGGGGCGATCGCCAACCCGTTGCACTTCGTTCGTCCAGTGAGCCACAAGGGTTTGAGCATGAACTCGGCGAGGACGATTGGGGTCAATGGCGGCGGCTTGAGAAATCGCTAGGTTCAAGGCAAAGGGTTGCCCCACATCCGCAACCGTACTAGCCACTTGGAGTTGATAAAGATCTTGCAGGTGGTTATTCCAGAGGGGAATCCGCGCTTGCGCCAACTCGTAGAGGGGATGCTCTGGAGTAAGACTTTCGGCCAAGTCTTGAGCTTCTAACAGGGCGAGAATATTGCCGCTGATGGACTGTTGAAAGAGGTTCTCGGCATTGAGGATGCGTTCAGTTTGGGCGAACAAGCGTACTTCCTGAGCCGTTTCATAGACGCTGGCTTCCGGGGGAATGACCTGGGCCGCCTCCAAGGCTTGCTGATAGTTCCCCTCGATCTGCTCACGAACAGCCAGATCGACGACCTCTGCACTCCATTTATTAATATCGGCTTGGGCATTCTCCCGAGCAAAGGTTTCCGGGGCAATGTTGATCACCAGAGCTAGGGCGGCCTGGTATTCTTGGGGGGTTTCCCAGATAATACCCTCACGAGCTTGCTTGAGTCGTCGTCGTCCTTCTTTTTCGGCGGCGACTCGTGCCATCAAGGTATCGAGGCGAGCGCCACTCCAGTAGCGATCGCCAATCCGGCCGAGTCGCTGAGCATGGACTTCAGCTTCGTTCCAGCGCTGGTCTCTGAGGGCCTCGATGGCTTGAGTATAAAGTTGTTGTCCCCGTTCCCAACCCTGATCCCAGTTCTCGATTGTGGTTTGAGCGTCGTTGTACAGGGGACTATTACTGGGAATGCGGCTGAGCAGTCCAATGGCAACGGGCAAATTTCCGGCAATTACTTCTTGGTTAGCCCGCTGCATCAGCATTTTAGACCATTGCTCCGTGAAGCGAAGCCCTTGACGGTAGAGGGGATGGTCTTCGGGCCAGTCTTGCACGAGACGGATGGCTTGTTCAATTTCAGGAACTTGCCCCGATTGTGCCGCTTGTTGAGCGCAATAGAGTCGGGCGCGTTCAGGGGCCATTCTCGACACGGTGCGGCAGTCGGTGACGGGGGGCATGGAGAATAACCAAGCCAAAGCTCCGATCGCGGTGCTAGTAAAGCCCACCAGCACGAGAAACCAGAATAGATGCCAACCCCATAACCGTTCTAAGGCTTGTTGGGGCAGCAGGGCGGCCCGAGCCAACAGGGGCATCGAGGCAGCTTGAGAAGGAGTGGGTTGGGGCGCGTCTTGGGAGGCAGGTTCTGCCGCGTCCTCAACTGATGCGGGGATGTTGGGGAGCTGCTCAGAGGCTTGCTCCTCATCAAACCGGATGCTAATGGGGTCGCTTTGTTGATTCGCCATGCCTTTTGCCAATGCCGGAGTGTGTTTAAAACACCTTTCAATATATGCGATCTTAGCGGAATGTCGAAGGCTTAATCGCAGATTTTCTAAAAAAGTTGTTTAGATATTCGATCTTAGATATTCGATCAGGGACTGGCTCAGATTTCGGGTTGAACGTTTGGCTCAACGTTTGGCTCAGCCGAGCGAGCGCGAGGATAATACCCAGGTTAACTATAGACTACAGGTGATGATGAAAACTGTGAATGCCAATCGCCCAAATCCTGAGGCCGGGCCGGTTGGGGCGATTGTTTTAACCCGCTATCCTCGACCCGGCCGCACCAAGACCCGTCTAATTCCCGCTTTGGGGGCCAGAGGGGCCGCTTGGTTGCAGGAGAAAATGACTCGGCACACTGTTGATCGTCTACGGGATTGGCGGGCGATATCCGGGGGCTGGGTGCAAGTTCGTGCGGTGGGGGCGACTCCTCGGCGGGTTCGAGGCTGGTTAGGCCAGGATTTGTCGGTGAAGCCTCAAGGAGACGGGGATTTGGGCGATCGCCTCGTTCGGGCGTTTCGTGAGGGTTTTGCTGAGGGGATGGAACGGTTGGCGGTACTGGGGATTGATTGTCCAGGCCTTGATGCAGCGGTCGTTGATGAGGCGATGCGGGGGTTGGATGAGGCGGATGTGGTGTTAGGGCCAGCTAACGATGGCGGCTATTATTTGATGGCGCTCAAGGCGACTCCGGTGGAGGTGTTGGAAGGACTTTGTTCGGGGGTTGATTGGGGCAGCGATCGCGTCTTGAGCCAAACTTTAGCCCGAATTGAGTCGTTAGGGTTAACGGTTCATCTGTTGCGTCCCTTGTCGGATGTGGATGTTCCCGAGGAGTTACGAGTTTGGGATCAGGCTCGCTGCAAGTGTCAGCCGATGATTTCGGTGATTATACCGGTGTTGAATGAGGCCGAGCAGCTGCGGGAGACGTTAGCTCAGGTGTTGACGGGGGAGAATATCGAGGGAATTGTCGTGGATGGGGGAAGTCATGATAATACCGTTGAGATTGCTCAGGAGATGGCTCGGGATGCGTTGGCTGAGGGACGAGTTCAGGTGTTGTCATCGCCTCGGGGACGGGCGCTTCAGTTTAATGTGGGTTTAGGGGTGGCGCGGGGAGAAGTGGTGCTGTTGCTTCATGGGGACACCCAGGTTCCCATGGGGTTTGATATGGTCATTCGGGAGCTGTTGCGTACTTCAGATGGGGTGGCCGGTGCGTTTGAGTTGCGTGTGGCGGGTGAGGGGAGGGGGTTGCGTTGGGTGGAATGGGGGGTGCGTTGGCGATCGCGCCTGTTGCAGTTACCCTATGGGGATCAGGGCTTGTTTCTCTCCCGTCAACGCTTGCTGGAATTAGGGGGGATTCCTGATTTACCCTTGATGGAGGATTTTGAACTGGTTCGCCGTTTGCAAGGACTGGGCCGGATTGCGATCGCTCCGGTGGCTGTCGTCACTTCTGCGCGACGTTGGCAACGTCTGGGGGTGCTACGAGTGATGTTGCTCAACCAGTTGATTGTTTTGGGCTATTTACTGGGAATTTCCCCGAAACGCCTGGCACAGTGGTATCGTCGTCGCCGGGGCTAGTCTTTTGAGGCGATCGGTGCTACTATGGATTCCGAGACTTTAAAGGGTCGTCCAGCTTATTCTTGAAATGTAGAGCTGTGACAGGCGATATTTGGTTTCAGTCACTGACATCGTCTCTACTTCGCGCGAATTTCTCAGTTCGCTCTTCGCATAACTCATTTGAAACGGCAGCCTCAGGGCTGCTGTTTTTTTAGGCGAAGGTTGACTAAAGAATCATTTTTATCTCAAAACACCTCAANTTTANGGTAACTCAACNATTCGCAAATCACTATAGTGTGGCGTATGGTAAGTCATGTTTCCCTAACAACTTTGTCTTATTTCGGGGATGGAATTTTGAATTTAACCGATGTTAAAAATAGTAAAAATATATTACAGTTAAACCAAGCAGATTTCCCTGCCCAAAAATAAATGTTAGATTGAGTGAGTCTGGGAAAATCAATGGTTAAGACCATCCAGGATTTTGCTTTTAATCGAATAGAACTGATAAAACCTAGGAAATTCGACTAAGACTCATGTTAAATAAGGAACTCTAGTTATGACATCACAAGTTCCCTCGAAATCCCCATCAGATCCGAAAATCCTGAATCGAGCTTCTAACTATCTGCGAAGCTTAATTAGTTCATTTATCCTGGGGACAATTGTCCTCATTAGCTATACTCTAATTCAGCAACATGGCTGTAATGCAATTATCTGGTGGGAACAGGGTGAAAAAGTAAGCTGTTGGAAAACCGCAGTTACCCCCCAATCCCTAGAACTTAAACCAGGGGACACCGCCAGCCTCAACGCTCAAGTGACGGGGATAGGCTACTCTAGTCCAGAAATTCGTTGGACATCCCAGAGCAAAAAAATTGCCTTTTTAGACCAAGACGAGGGACAACAGGTTATCGTCCAAGGAAAAAAGGCAGGACAGACCAATATATCAGTCAGAATTGGCATAGAAAATAAAAATTCAGACAAGAATTCAGCGAATTTTGAAATTCCTGTCGAGGTTTTACCCGCGTTAAGCATTACTCCGCAAGAATTACGGATTCAAGAAGGACGGGAGAAACAGTTTAACGTTGACTTTACGGGTATTGGATGGCTCAGGAATACTTCACTTTCTTGGCAAGTCGCTAATCCTGACTTAATCCAAATAGATGAAAGCAATCGAGTCAAAGCTCTAAAACCTGGAACCACAACCCTAAAAGCTGTTTGGATTGAAGACCCCCGTGTCAATCAGACTATTCGGGTTTCTGTGATTGAGAATCCGCCTCAAATTACAGGGATTGAGATTCAATCTAATCCCAAACCGCTTTACGTTGGTGAGACCATTCATCTGAACGCACAAGCGAGTTGTCAAGGAAATTGTAGCGCAGAAGATACCCAGGTTCTCTGGTCTTCAGATTATCCTGAGCAGGGGATGATTGCTGATAATCGTGAACTCAAGGCGTTAGAACCAGGAGATGTCACCTTAACCGCTACATCAATTATTGATGATAGCCAGTTCCGGTCAATTAGCCTTAAGATTCTCGATCCTGTTGTCACCAATGTTTCTGTTCAACCTTCCCCAATTCGAGTTGGAGTCAATAGCCAGAAACAAGTTGAGGCGAGCGTAGAGGGACGAGGCTCGTTCAATAAATCTGTGTCTTGGACCTCACAGAATCCCAAAATTGCCGAAGTCGATAACAATGGAATTGTGACTGGGGTGAAGAAAGGGAAAACTCAGCTTGAGGCTCACTCAATCAGTCATCCTAATCAGAAACAGGTCGCCAAAGTGGTTGTCAAATCTAGGGGATGTTCCCCCCAAGCAGCTATAGCAATTGGAACTATCGTAACCGTCGTAACCACGGCCTTATTGGTTCCCCCTCCCATTGCTATTGGGTCGGGAAGTGCGGCGGCGACTGGAGTCTGTTGGTTGATTGATAAGGTGAATTAGACCCTTCCTTAAACAGGACTTAAACACAATTGGAAAACGACTCATGAATGACTCAGATAAAATCTTGGGAATCCCGAAAAGTTTAGCGAAAATTATTGCAGGATTGGCGATATTTTTTGTAATCACTAGTTTACTCTCTAGCCAGATTTGCATTTTCTCAACTTGCACGCCAGGAGGGACAATTGGTCCAGAAATTCTAATCGGTGGAGCCGTCACTTTGATTTTGCTAAGTATGTTTCCCATTTCCTTGGGACCCGCGCTTTTGTCGGGTCTTGGCGTGTGGTTTGTACTGCAAAACCTAGGCTGGTTTCAGATGCTTTAATCTCACTTCAACTCCTTGCCAATTCTGGATATTTTTCTCATGAAAACTGCCATAGAAATCCGAGATTTGTCGAAAACTTACGTTATCAATAAACAAAAACAAAAAGTCCTTGATGCTGTAAATCTCGACATTTTACCCGGTGAATTTATCTTATTGCGGGGTGATAATGGTTCCGGTAAAACAACCCTGGTCAACCTAATTTGTGGCTTGCAAGTTCCTGATGAGGGGTCTATTGAGATTTTTGGTAAATCCCCCAAAGACCCGAAAGCACATCTAAAATTGGGGACGATGCTGCAACGCGCGAAACCCGTCGAAGGCTTGACAGTAAAAGAGACCATTCGCTTGTTTCAAAGCTATTATCCTCAGCCATTTGAGTTGAATGAAACCATTGAGCGATCGCGTTTAACAGGAAAACAAAATGATTACGCCACCAGTCTAGCAGGAGGACAAGCTCAATCCCTTTATTTTGCCCTAGCTATTGTCGGAAATCCTGATATTTTGATTCTTGACGAGCCGACGAATAACTTAAGTGTCGAGGCGCGGGCGAATTTCTGGACACAAGTGCGGGAATTTGACCGCCAAGGAAAAACGATTTTGGCAATTAGTCATAGTGAACAGGATTGTGATGAGATTGCCGATTTAGTGACGCGGGAAGTGCGCTTAAGCAACGAAAATGGGGAGGTGGAAATCCAAGAATTTCCTCGCTATCAGGCGCTTCTCAACTATTGCACCGAGTTAGAAGAAGTAGCAAAAGGTAACTCCGAGTCCAGTTCTGAAGCTGAAACGTCGTCAACCGCTCAATCTGACCCTGGAAGCTTTAGTTTCAAAGCCTTTTGGGGACAACTTTATGTAGAACTGCTGCAAAGCTTTCGTCAAGTTAGCACCATTGTCATTGGCCTAGGCTTGGCGATTTTGGCGGGAGTCTACATTGAACAGAATATCCCAGACCAGTTTCAATCCTTGGTCGCCGCTTCTCTAGCGGGGTTAGTCATTTTTGTCTGTGTGAGTCAATTTGGGGTTAAGATTGCCTCAGAACGCGATCGCGGCTGGTTAAAGTTACTGCGTATCACTCCCCTGTCCTTCACCACCTATCTAGCCGCCAAAGTCGGGAATTTCCTCGTCTTCGCCTCCTTAATGACGGGATTCGCCTTTGTCAGTGGTTGGGGTGCGAGTCAGTTTAGCGAAACCAGTTCCTTCAGTTGGGAACCTTGGATGGTTTACCTCAGTTTTATCCTGGTTCTCGGGGTGGTTCCCTTCGCGATTTTTAGCTTCAGCTTGGGATATCTGTTTAAAACTGAATCTCTCAGTTGGGCCATTTTGGCGTTTCTTGCCATGATGGCCGTTAGCTTTGGCTTCAACGTCTCTGAGTTAGTCCCTGAATCCTTCAAACCCTGGGTTGGCGATGTGGTTCTGTTCCTCCCCACCTATCACTATGGCCAACTGGTGGCCTGGATGGGAGAAATCGAACTAGAAAATATATTCCGCTTTGATGGCTACCATTGGATTCATATCCTCTGGCTGCTGTGGTGGACGGTTGTGGCGGGGATGTTCGCGCGTTGGGTGTACCGTCGCGAACAACTCTCGGGATAAGGGATAATTTGCCAGGGCAATCCGCTACAATTTTGGCATGGATTTACTGCGATCGCTTCCCCTCGGACTCTATCTGGAAAAACCCACCACCTGGCTACATCACCTCGATGCGCGAGTCAAACTGGCTTGGTTGATGAGTTTCCTGCTAACCCCAATTCTCGCGAACGAGGTTTGGCGACTGGGGTTAGTGGTGTTATTGATTCTGCTAACCTTAGCGGCCCGGATTCCCCTGCGGGTTTGGCGACAACAGATGGGATGGCTACTCTTTATCTGTGGCACAATTCTCATCGTTGGGTCCATTACCCCCGATGGCCTTCCCGATACCCATCAACCCCGACTTCCCAGGGATGAACTCAACTTCCCTCAGCAAGAGATTACCCCGCCTCCCGAGGAGTCTCGCAACCCCTGGTATAACCCCTTCGGCTGGGGAACAGCGGACAGTGAGACGGACACCTCAGTAGAGGACGATGCGGAAGACAACGAACTCCCTCAACCGACGGATTATCGCTATGTTCTCCTCGAACAACCTCCCCTGAAGGTCACTCGCCAATCCCTATCTCTGGCGGTTCGCATCAGTACCCTGCTGTTTACCCTCATCTACAGTACCAATCTTTATCTCTTGACCACTGCGCCAGAAGCCATTACCGATGGTTTAGAGGATTTGATGCAACCCCTACGCCGTTTTGGGGTTCCTGTGACGGAAATTGCACTTACTCTTACTCTGTCGTTGCGGTTTCTTCCTCTGGTGTTGGAGGAAATCCAGAACTTAGGCCGTTCCGTGCAAACTCGGGCCATCAATTGGAAAAAACTCGGGTTTCGAGGAACCGCCAAGATTTGGCTGATTGTCGCCGAACGTCTGTTGCAAAACTTGCTGCTGCGGGCCGAACAAATCTCGGCGGCGATGGACGTGCGTGGCTTCACCAGTCCTAATCGCCATCGTGTCATTTGGCATGATGGACAGCTAAAATGGTTTGATACGGTGGCGATCGCCCTGTTGATTGGTTTCTGGGTGGTCCGTAGCCTCTGGGGTTGGGAAACCTAACCGCCACAGGCCCCCCGGAATATGTCAGAATGGACGATGCGCTATAAAAAGGCGCTATAAAAAAGCACTGTAAAGACGAATTGAGCTAGGAGCTGTTTCCGTGGAGTCTCGCTACACCCCCGCATCCATCGAAGCCAAATGGCAAAAAATCTGGGACGAACAAGGACTCAGCGTCACCCCGGATGACCCGGATAAACCCAAGTTTTATGCACTCTCGATGTTTCCCTACCCCTCAGGGAATCTGCATATGGGTCATGTTCGGGTTTACACCATTGTCGATGTGATTGCGCGACAGAAGCGGATGCAGGGATATCGAGTCTTGAACCCCATGGGGTGGGATGCGTTCGGACTTCCGGCGGAAAATGCGGCCATTCAGCGGGGAGTCCATCCCGCCAAATGGACGTACCAAAATATCGACCAGATGCGTCAACAGCTTCAGAGTCTGGGGATTTCCTTTGATTGGGACAAGGAAGTGACGACTTGTTCCCCCGACTACTACAAATGGACGCAATGGATTTTTCTGCAATTCCTCAACGCGGGACTGGCCTATCAGAAAGAGTCGGCGGTAAATTGGGACCCCGTTGACCAAACGGTTCTGGCCAACGAACAAGTCGATAATGAAGGACGGTCTTGGCGGAGTGGCGCGAAGGTAGAACGGAAACTTCTCAAACAGTGGTTTCTCAAGATTACCGACTATGCCGATGCACTGTTAGCCGATTTAGATAGTTTGTCCGGTTGGAGCGATCGCGTCAAGTTGATGCAGCAAAACTGGATTGGTAAATCCACCGGCGCCTATCTGGAATTTCCCATCCTCGATGACCAGAAACACCCCAGCGACGACAAAATTGGGGTGTTCACCACTCGTCCCGATACCGCCTATGGTGTCACCTACGTGGTTTTGGCCCCAGAACATCCTCTCACTCTACAGGTGACGACCCCCGACCGTCGCCAAGCCGTCGAGGCCTTTATCGAAGAGGTCAGCCAACAAAGTGAAATCGACCGAACCGCCGAGGACAAACCCAAACGGGGGATTCCCACAGGAGGAACGGCTATTAATCCCTTCACCGGCGAAGAAATCCCGATTTTGATTGCCGATTACGTTCTCTATGAATATGGAACCGGTGCAGTCATGGGAGTTCCGGCCCATGATAGTCGAGATTTCAAATTCGCAAAAGAGAACAATCTCCCCATTAAGGTGGTGATTGTCCCCGACGACGCCGATAACGCCGATATGGAGTTGAGCGAAGCCTACACCGACCCTGGGGTGATGGTCAACTCGGGACGATTTGATGGAAACGCCTCAGAAAAAGGAAAACAGGCCATCATCGACTACGCCGAAGATGAAGGATTCGGGAAAGCGCGGATTCAATATCGCCTGCGGGATTGGTTGATTTCCCGTCAACGCTACTGGGGTGCGCCGATTCCCGTGGTTCACTGTCCCAACTGTGGCGCAGTTCCGGTTCCTGAAGACCAACTCCCGGTTCAACTTCCCGAAAATGTCGATTTTAGCGGCAAGGGACTGTCTCCCCTGGCGCAGTTAGAGGATTGGGTGAACGTTCCCTGTCCTACCTGTGGAACCCCAGCCAAGCGGGAAACGGACACGATGGATACGTTTATTGATTCGTCTTGGTATTTCTTGCGCTATCCCGACGCGCAAAATGAGACGGCGGCGTTTGATAGGGAGACGGTGAACGATTGGCTTCCCGTGGACCAATATGTGGGAGGGATTGAACACGCCATTCTCCACCTTCTCTATTCTCGCTTCTTTACGAAGTTTTTGCGCGATCGCCTCAACCTAAACGTTAACGAACCCTTCCAACGCTTGTTAACTCAAGGAATGGTTCAGGGATTGACCTACAAGAACCCCAAAACCGGCAAATATGTCCCGGCCGCGACTATCCCCGATTTAGACCATCCCACAGACCCAGAAACTGGGGAACCGTTGGAGGCCTTTTACGAGAAAATGTCCAAATCCAAGCTAAACGGGGTTGACCCCTTACAAGTCTTGGAGAAATACGGCGCGGACACGGCGCGGATGTTTATCCTCTTCAAAGCGCCACCGGAGAAGGATTTGGAATGGGATGATGCGGATGTGGAGGGACAATATCGCTTCCTCAACCGCGTCTGGCGACTGGTGACGGAGTTTGCGGGCCAGAATCTCCCCCGTCAACCTCTCGATACGGCCAATCTCTCGAAAGGGGAGAAGGATTTACGCCGCGCCATCCATACGGCGATTCAGGAAGTCAGTGAGGATTTGCGGGATGAGTATCAGTTTAATACGGCGGTTTCGGAGTTGATGAAACTCAGCAACGCCTTAAATGATGCCGATTGTCAGGAGTCTCCGGTATATCGGGAGGGGGTTGAGACGTTGGTGAAACTGATGGCCCCGTTTGCGCCGCATATTACGGAGGAATTGTGGCAGATGTTGGGATATTCCGACTCGGTTCACCAGCAAGGCTGGTGTGAGTTGGATGAGACGGCGTTGGTGTTGGATGAAATTACTCTGGTGATTCAGGTGAATGGGAAGGTTCGCGGGAATCTCCAGGTTCCGGCCGATGCGGATAAGGTGACGTTGGAACAGTTGGCGCGAGAGTCGGAGGCGGCGCAGCGTTATATTGCGGATAAGGAGGTGAAGAAGGTGATTGTGGTTCCGAAGCGGTTGGTGAATTTTGTGGTTCCCAAGTGAGGGGAAGAATGTTCTTCCTTCAAGATTTATCAGCACTCTCATTGATTAACCTAATTTCGCGTTAATCAATGAGTTCCCTAAAAAAGCTAGTAAACCAAGTCTGTTTTTTGTCTTATGCATTATCGAGATCCTAAACCAGAAGTTCTTAGAATTGAAGAGCTTGTTAGTCGGGTGAAAGATGGAGATATTAAACTACCCAAGTTTCAACAATTTGACTAGCTAAAAACAACTTTGTGTTGTTAGTTCCTTTGGTGAAATTCATAGATTTATTTGCAGGAATTGGGGGATTGCGCCTCGGCTTTGAACAGGCGCTTCAGTCGTTGGGACTTATCCCCGATTGTCTCCTCAGCAGTGAAATTGATAAAGAGGCGAGACAGGTGTATGACATTAACTTTTCCGAAACCCCGAAAGGTGATATCAAAACCATTCCCTCTCTTCCCCCTCATGATGTCTTGCTGGCGGGATTTCCCTGTCAAAGTTTCTCGTATGCTGGAAAAAAAGCAGGATTTGGAGATACAAGGGGAACCTTATTTTTTGAAATCTTACGCCTTATTGATACTCAAAAACCCAAGGCTTTTATTTTTGAGAATGTTCGGGGTTTGGTCACTCATGATAAAGGTAAAACCCTTAACACAATTCGCTTAAAAATGCAAGAGCGGGGTTATAGTTTTGACCTATTTTTACTGAATAGTTCTAACTATGGTGTCCCTCAAAATCGTGTTCGCGCCTATATGATGGGTGTTTTGAATAAAACTCCTCATTTTAATTTAGTTTCCGATTTGGGGGCTAAAGATTCTCATTCCTATGAGTCGGGTCAATTGTCTTTATTTTCTGCACCGAAACAGTCTTGTAAGGTCAGAGATATTTTGCAGGATAATCCTCCCCAGCATTATGATTGTTCGAGGGACTTTACGACGGCGTTAAAAACGTTTCTTCAGGGAGATTTAGAAAAATTACATGGTGTGCGACTGATTGACTATCGCGGCGGAAACTCCATTCACTCTTGGGAGTTGGGGTTACGGGGGGATTGCACAAGTGAGGAAATTGAGCTGATGAATCGCTTTATTACGAAACGCCGTAATAAGGTGTTTGGTCAGCATCAAGATGGAAAGTTACTTACAGAAGCTCAAATTTCGAGTTTTTATCCAAACCCTAACCTAAGGAAATTATTAGCATCTTTGGTCAACAAAAATTATCTGCAAGTCATTGACAATAAATATAAGCCAGTGGCGGGAAATTTCTCGTTTGAAGTCTATAAGTTTATTGACCCCGATAAAATATCGGTGACGTTGGTGGCGAGTGATGCGAATCGATTGGGGGTTTATCATCGGGGACGTGTTCGTCGAATTACTCCCCGTGAGGCGGCTCGTTTGCAAGGATTCCCGGATTCGTTTCAACTTCACCCCAATGAGACGAAGGCCTATCGTCAGTTGGGAAATTCGGTGACGATTCCGGTGGTTAAGGCGATCGCCCACGAGTTATTACAAAACTTAATACCAATAGCGAAGATCTCATGTCCCGGGAAACTCTAAATCTCCCCGTAGCAACTCATGAAAATTTTCGCATACCAGAAACCGAGTGTCTCCAGGACACCCGGTTTCTTGGCTAGACCTAGGCGGTCACAATGTAATCGGAATTAACCCCCGACAACTCCCACTTATTCGCATCCTTCAACGCCTGATACACCATCGCCGCAACATCGGCCCGCGTTGCATCTTGGTCTGGACGAAGTTTCCTGGCATCGGGATGATTGACCACAAATTGCTTCTCGGTCGCCGTCGCTACCGCCGGTTCGGCCCAGGTGGGAATCTGGTCTCGGTCATCGTACTGATTCAGTAACTCAGCCGACCCACCCGAGAGGTCTAACCCATTCACCAACGATAACAACACCTGGAGTCGCTGCACATTTAAATTGGGGCCAAAGGTCGTTTCGGAAAACCCAGAGAGGAATCCTCCCTCATAGGTCTTGTCAATGGCCGCTTTCGCCCAATGGGTACTGGGGACATCCTGGAATTTAACACTTGAGCGTTCCGGCCGGGGGTCAAACGCTGTGGACAGCAAGGCTGCATACTCGGCCCGCGTCATTTTCTTGTCGGGCCGGAAAGTTCCATCGGGTAAACCATTAATGACCCCCTTATTGGCCAACTCCACAATGAAGTCCTTGGCCCAGTGACCCTCAATATCGGAGAACTTCGGTACATCTGTCGCTTCAGCATTGACTAGATAGGGCGAGTCAATCACCGGGAAATTGTCTTCCTGAACCAAGGCCTGATACACCATGACCGCTACATCAGCCCGGGTTGCATCTAACATCGGTCGTAGTTGCCGCAGATTGGGGTAGTTCACCACCAACTTGGCATCTGTGGCCTTAGCCACCGCCGCCGTCGCCCAACTGGGAATCTGGGATTTATCGGTATAGAAGTTGAGATGATTCTGATTCCCTTCACTCAATCCTAAACCGGCATTCAACGCCAGCAACACTTGCAGACGGGTTACATTATCCCCTGGACGGAAGGTGTTGTTGGGGAACCCGGAAATAAAGCCCATCCGCGTCACTTTGGTAATGGCATCGCGACCCCAAAAGTTATTGGGAACATCGGTAAAGGTCTTGGCCGATTCCGTTAAGGGTTTGTCAAAGGCTTGGGCCAACAACGCCGCAAACCCGGCCCGAGTGATGGGGGCATTGGGTTTAAAGGTTCCGTCTCCCATACCACTGACCAACTGTCGGTCAAATAGGGACTGAATAAAGGGTTCAGCCCAATGACCCTTAATGTCCGTGAGTTCCGTTGGTGT
>P_2C_Liq_2_UnCtyDRAFT_1000299_pt1 | contig 14161 bp, 15 predicted proteins | sample Pon2CUnioCityCA_FD_10236 | JGI IMG/M metagenome (IMG submission 10236) | reverse complement strand
ATAGCTATCGGCTCGATAGGTGGTGATTTCAACCTGTTCGCCCTCGATGGTTGCTGCAATCGTTCCAAACTCTCGACCAACATCCCAGGTATTACTGGCCCAAGATTCCAACACATCCAAAATTTGATCGGGCAGCGCGTTAGTTGTGAAATCGAGATCTGGGGCCTTGCGTCCCAAGAACGCATCTCTGACCGGACCGCCCACCAGCGCAAGCTCAAAACCCGCCGCCTTAAATTTTTCGCCGAGTTTGGTCAAAAGTGGAGAGGAAGTTGAGCTCTCTAAATTGGCCAGTGCATCGGCGACGTTTTGCATGCAAGCAAGCTTGCCATAGCCAGAGAAGATTTTTGGCGAAGTAGAGTTGAGGCATGAAACTTGGTCGCCAAAATATCCGCGAAGTTAGCGCGGGGGGTTTGGTGATTTCAATGTCCAAGCCAACCCAGATAGCAATCATTGCTCATAAAAACCGTGGTGGCAGAACAGACTGGTGTATTCCCAAGGGTCACCCTGAGAATGGCGAGACTTTGGAGCAGGCGGCAATCCGCGAAGTCTTTGAAGAGACCGGCCTTGAGGCAAGAATCACCAAGCGCCTTGGTTCTATAAGTTATCGATTCAAAGTTGGAAACAAAAGAATTTCAAAAACGGTTCATCACTTTCTGATGGTTCAAACAGGTGGCAAGATCGACCCGGACAATGATCCAGCCGGTGAGGTTGTCGACGCCAGATGGGTGAGTCTTGATGAATTACAAGACATGCTGGCTCACGAAAATGAGAGAAAGATGGCCCAGTTAGCCCTGGAGATGATCGAGTAATGGCAAAAAAGACCCGGCTTTGGGCGCTGATGCTGATTTTTGCGAGCATCGTGTCGGTGCCAGCCAGCGTGATGGCGAATATGAACTTCACCGCAGAGGCTTCTGATCAAATCAGAATTGTGCCCGGCAGCGCCATCAACCTGGTGTCGGTGGATTCCAACCTGCCAGTAGCGGTCATAAACGAATCGGATCGAAGAGTAGATCTGGTGCTCAGGGCAAGAGCCACCAACGCAAAGCTAGAGGTCCCAGCTAGGACTCCTGTAACCATCCCTGCGGGAAGTGCCATCAACGCAGAACTGCCAGTGACTGCGGTAGCCAACGGGCAGGTTGAGGTTTTGGTGTGGCTGAATGATGGAAATGGGCAGCGAATTTTTGGCCCAGAGACTTTGATTGTGAATGTCAACCGCGATGTCGAGGGAATCTTGCTGGCAGTTTTTATTGGTCTTCTCTCAGTACTTCTGGTCGCTGGAATCGTCCGAACTTCGATTAAGGGCAGGCCGAATGACTGATTTGGTGCCAAGCATTGGCAGATCCTCTTTCTGGATGGCCAGTGGAACCATATTTTCAAGACTTTTGGGGTTCGTTAGAGCGATACTGCTTGCCTTTGCAATTGGTGTCACCACAGACGCAGCCGATGCCTTTGGCGTTGCCAACCAATTACCAAACAGTGTTTATGCGCTGATAATGGGAGGCGTTCTCAACGCCATACTGGTTCCACAGCTGGTTAAGGCCAGAAAAATGAAGGATGACGGCCGTGGCTACATCGACCGTTTTGCCACTCTGTCACTGCTGGTGTTTTTCATAATCGGTCTGGTTGCAACCATCTCAGCTCCACTGATGATCGGCTTATACACAACCGGTTGGACTGATTCTCAGGTTGCTCTGGCGACAGCCTTCGCCTACTGGACCATCCCGCAGCTGTTTTTCTACGGTCTCTACTCGGTTTTTGGCGAGGTGCTGAACTCCAGAAGCAAATTTGGCCCTTTTATGTGGGCTCCAGCACTGAATAACATCGTGGCCATTGCTGGCCTTGGTGTTTTTATTTGGATTTTCGGGGCAGACCCAGAGGGAACCCGAGCAATCACCAACTGGGGCGGTGATCAGATTGCAGTACTTGCCGGAACAGCCACCGCTGGAGTTGCAGCACAGGCCGTAATCCTTCTGTTTTTCTGGAAAAAAATCGGTTTGAAGCTTTCTCTAAATTTCAAATTCAAGGGCTATGGAATTGGGGCGGGACTAAAAACTGCCTCCTGGTCTTTTGCAATGGTGCTGATTAGCCAAATTGGTGCCCTAATTCAAATCAATGTTGCATCCAGTGCTGCTGAAGCGAGAGACCAGGGCGTTGTGATTGCCAGTGTTGCCGCTGCCACCATCGGTTGGTTGATTTTCATGCTTCCGCATTCAATTGTCACAGTCAGCGTTGCAACCGCCTATTACACAAAAATTTCAACTTCAGCGAGCAATGGTGATCTGGCCAGCATGAAAGCTGATCTGTTGGCAGCTTTGAGGTTAATTGTAATTTTCATGACCCTGGCAACTGCCGGAATAATAATCCTGGCCTTCCCATTGGCTCGGGTTTTCTCACCTGGGTTTGAGCAAGCCGAGGCGCTTGCATATGTCATCATTGCACTCGCCGTTGGCTTGGTGCCATTCAGCTTGGTGCATATGTTGCAACGAGCCTTCTTCGCACTTGAAGACACCAAAACACCGTTTATTTTCACAACCGTCCAAGTTGGACTGCACATAGCTTCAGCCATCACTCTTTTGAATGTTTTAGATAAACAATGGCTGGTTGTTGGTCTTTCCCTGGTCACTGCCACAACGGTGCTGATCCAGCTGATTTTGGCTGGTGTATTACTTAGAGCAAAGATTGACTTCAAACCAACTGGCTTGGTTTTGAATCTGCTCCGATCCTTGATAGCTGCAGTTATCAGTGGTGTTATCGGATATTTGATCCTGGAACAACTTGGTGGTGTTTCCGACTCTGGTTGGATTTTAGAAAACCAACTGACAGCGGTGTTGGGTTCTATTGCAATTACGCTGGGTATGGTTATCAGCTTTTTGTTTTTAGTCCGCGCGCTTAGGCTCCCAGAGCATGGAATCATTACTAAGTTTCTAGTGGAAATAACGAACGGGAATTCAAACCGATAGGTATTGGTTTGATACATAGATAAATATCTATATAAGCTCACAAGGCATTGGAGATAAAGAGTGCGCGAAGTCGTAATAATCGGTTCTGGACCAGCAGGCTACACAGCGGCCATATACGCAGCGAGGGCGGATCTGAACCCGCTGTTAATCGCTTCCAGCGTTGAACCAGGTGGAGAACTCATGAAAACCACCGAGGTCGAAAACTACCCAGGATTCCCTACCGGCACCATGGGTCCAGACCTAATGGCTGACTTTCAAGCACAGGCGGAACGCTTTGGTACCGAGGTGATGTTTGACGATGTAACTGAGGTAACTCTCAAGGGAGAAACCAAAGTAATCAAGACCGGTGGTGGTGAGACCATCGAGGCAAAGACAGTAATCATCTCAACTGGTGCCGCCTATCGGGAGCTAGGTCTGCCGAAGGAAAAGGAGCTCTCCGGTCACGGTGTTAGCTGGTGCGCTACCTGCGATGGCTTCTTTTTCAGAGAAAAAACCATTGCCGTTGTTGGCGGTGGAGACTCCGCCATGGAGGAGGCAAACTTCCTGACCAAATTTGCTGACAAGGTTTACGTAATTCACCGAAGAGACAGTCTGAAGGCATCAAAGACCATGCAGCAGAGGTCATTTGATAACCCCAAGATTGAGTTCATCTGGAACAGCGAAATCGCTGAATTACATGGTGAGGGAAAGCTCGAGGGTGTCACCCTGAATGACACTGAAACTGGAGAAAAAACCAACCTTGAAATTCAAGGACTTTTTATTGCTATTGGTTCTGACCCTCGAACTGGATTATTCGAAGGTCAAGTCGAGTTAGACCAAGAGAAGTTCATCAAAGTGGATGGCAGAAGTTCAAAAACTGATCTGCCGGGAGTCTTTGCTGCGGGAGATGTAATAGACCCCACATACAGGCAGGCAATCACAGCTGCCGGTAGTGGTTGCGTTGCAGCCCTGGATGCCGAGCACTACCTAGCTGATCACCAATAAGATTCGGAGAGAAAAATGGCAAGAGACGTCACCACCGACGGTTTCCAAAAAGAGGTTCTAGATAACTCACTTCCAGTATTAGTTGATTTCTGGGCGGAGTGGTGTGGGCCATGTCGCATGGTTTCCCCCATCGTTGACGAGCTGGGTGAGGACCACGTAGGAAAGCTAGACGTAGTCAAAGTTAACGTGGATCACGAGCCGGACCTTGCAATGAAATACAACGTCACCGGCATTCCACTGCTTGGGGTTTTCAAAGACGGCGAGATGGTGAAACAGCTGGTCGGTGCGAGGCCAAAGGTCGCCATCGAAAGCGAATTGCAGGAATACCTCTAGCAATAACCGTCCGCCAGCAATTAGGCTTTGAGCCAGATGAACGAGACGAACACCGGAAGCATAACCAACTTCGATTATTGGAAGTCGGCCTACGCTGGTCGCGCCTCAAATCTGAGCGTTAGTGAAGTTAGAGCCCTGTTCGCAGTTGTGTCTCGTCCAGAGGTTGTCAGCCTAGCTGGCGGTATGCCAGACGTTTCAGAATTACCAACGGAGGGCTTGAACAAAGCCTTTGACTCACTAGTCAGCACCCGAAGAGACCTTGCCCTGCAATATGGTGGCGGTCAGGGGGATGCAAAACTCCGCGAGCAAATTGTTGAAATTATGGCTCTTGAAGGAATTCAAGGGAGTGCTGAAGATCTAATTGTCACCACCGGTAGCCAGCACGGACTTGACCTACTTGCTGATCTGTTTATTGATCCGGGCGACGTTGTTTTGCTTGAGTCGCCCAGCTATGTCGGGGCAGTTGGTATTTTCCGTCACAAAGAAGCCGAGCTAGTTCACGTTCATACCGACGATGAGGGCTTGTCTCCAGAGGCTCTGCAGCAGAGTATTACCGAGCTCAAGGCGCAGGGTAAAAAAGTCAAACTTTTGTATTTGGTTCCAACATTTGCAAACCCAAGTGGTGTCACGATCCCCACTCACAGGCGTGAAGAGATTTTGAAAATCTGTGAAAGCGAAGGGGTGTTGATCATTGAGGACAATCCCTACGGTCAGCTTTATTTCGATGAGGTTCCACCGGATGCCATGCGATCGATGAGTGAACAACATGTTGTTTATTTGGGAAGTTTTTCCAAAATTCTCTCGCCTGGTCTAAGAGTTGGATATGTTTTGGCTCCGCCTGCAATTAGAGAGAAACTCACCCTAGCCAACGAGTCTGCAATTCTCTCCCCAGCAATGTTTGGTCAGATGCTGGTCAGCGAATACCTGACGGTAAACGACTGGAAAAAGCAAATCTCTGACTACCGAAACATTTACAGGCAGAAGCGGGATGCCGCTATTGAAGCAATAGACAAGCACCTCCCAGAGATCAAAACAACAAGGCCCAGAGGTGGGTTCTTTTTGTGGGTGACTATGCCTGAGGGTGTTGATTCAAAGGCAATGTTGCCCCTGGCAGTGAGTGAGTTAGTCGCTTACACCCCAGGAACTGCGTTTTATGGCAACGGAATGGGGAAAAACAACCTACGAGTGTGCTTTAGCCACCCGTCCGTTGACAGAGTGTCACTGGGTATTCAGAGGTTGGCTGGGGTTATCAATAATCAAATTGAGCTACTCAAAACTTTTGATGCGGAGTAATAGTTGAAAATCGTGATCCTTGCCGGGGGAATCTCTCCTGAGCGTGATGTTTCCCTGAAATCAGGTCGAAGACTGGCTGACCATCTTGCAGAGGCTCACATTGACTCTGAAATTAGAGAACCGGATGAGCTTTTGATTGACTATTTATCCACAACAAAACCTGATCTTGTTTGGTCGGTTTTACACGGAGCCGGCGGTGAAGACGGGGCCATTCAACGACTGCTGGAGATGCTGGGACTGCCCTTTGTTGGTGCAGAAAGCAAGGATGCTAANAACACCTGGAACAAGGCNTCAGCCAAGGCGAAAATCTTTGAAGCNGGTCTTGCAACCCCAAACTGGATTGCGCTTCATAAAAACACCTTCAAGCAACTCAATGCCAAATCGGTTTTGGGTTTGGTATCAAAAGATTTGAAATATCCACTAATTACCAAACCCATCGAGGGTGGTTCAGCTCAGGGCGTTTCTCGAAGCGATGATCAGAAAAGTCTGGGCAAATCAATGGTTGAAGCCTATGCGTACGCTGACGAAGTAATCATCGAGGAATTTATAGAGGGAACTGAGCTAGCCATCACAATAATTGACACCGGCGAGGGGCCGAAAGCTTTGCCTGCGGTTGAAATTCAGGCTGAGAGTGGAAACTTCGGTTATCAAGAGAGATACATCCCCGGAGAAACCACTTTCTACGCTCCAGCAAGGCTTGATGGGAGTATTTCCCAAGCCGCAGCCGATATGGCCTTAGAAGCCCACAGACAGCTTCGTTTGGGTGTCTTTGGGCGAATTGACCTGATTGTAGATAAAAACAACAAGCCCTGGTTCTTAGAGGCCTCGGTTTCACCGGGATTGACTGAAACTTCACTCTCACCCCAGGCGTTTGTGGCCGCAGGATATTCCTTGAGTGAGGCCTATAAGGCTATTGCTGAATCAGCTGTTAGTTATCAATCTCGTCGATAATTCTCTTCAAATCAGCAAAGTTGGCGAAGTCGACAATCAGCTGACCACGCTTTTTTCCTAACTTGATTGACACCTTTGTGTTCAGTTTGTCCTCTAAGCGCTGCTCTAATTCGGTCAATGCCCCGCCGGTGCTACCGGCCGTAACGGTGGCCTTTGGCTTTTTGCCTTTGGTAACTGAGATGAGCTCTTCCAAGGACCTAACACTCAACCCCTGCTTTATTACCCTGTTGGCCAATTCGATTAGTTGCTGCTCATTTTCGATAGCAAGCAACGCCCTGGCATGACCCGAGCTAAGCACACCGCTGACGAGCTTTTCTTGCACGGAAACCGGTAATTTCATGAGCCTTAGCGTGTTTGTTATTTGAGGTCGGCTGCGACCAAGTCTTTCTGCAAGCTGTTCCTGAGTAATTCCAAAGTCCTCTAGGAGTTGTTTATATGCTGCGGCCTCTTCCAAGGGATTTAGATCACTTCTGTGAAGGTTTTCAAGCAATGCATCCCGCAGCATGTTTTCGTCGGTAGTTTCACGAATAATTGCTGGTATCTCGGCGAGCTGCGCCTGCTTGGAAGCCCTCCAACGACGCTCTCCCATAATCAGCTCATAGCCGTCACCCGCTGGGCGAACAACGATTGGCTGCAAAACACCAAATTCTTTTACTGAGTGCACCAACTCAGCGAATGCTTCTGGTTCAAATACATCTCTTGGCTGTTGGGGGTTTGGGCTAATTTTGTCGACTGGGATGCTTGCAAAAGCAGCGCCAGGAACAGGCAATAAGGATGATTTCTGCTCTGAATTGAAAAACACGTCAACGGCATCTTGTTCACCGCCGGGAATCAGGGCACCAATTCCTTTACCTAAGCCTCCTCGTTTTTCAACCATTAGCTGTTTCTTTCCCTCTGGCTGCAATTTCCAATGCAGCTTCCAAATATGCAATTGCCCCACTGCTTTGTGGGTCATAAGAAATTATCGTCTGTGAATAGCTGGGGGCTTCGGATATTCGCACTGATCTTGGAATTACCGATTTTAGAGTTTGTGCTGGAAAGTGCTTTCGGACTTCCTCCACCACCTGATTGCTCAAGTTTGTCCTGGAGTCGTGCATGGTTAGCAAAATACTGGACAGCTCCAGCTGAGGGTTCAAATTTTGCTTGATTCTCTGGATGTTGTTCATCAACTGACTGAGGCCTTCCAGGGCGTAATACTCGCACTGAATCGGCAATAAAACGTCGTCCGCGGCGACAAACGCATTGATTGTGAGAAGCCCCAAAGATGGCGGTGAGTCAATAAATACGTAATCAATAGGGTTGTCTGTGGATTCAAAAAATTTGCTCAGTGCGTTTTTTAGTAAGAATTCCCTTGATGGGACAGAAACCATCTCTATCTCTGCGCCGGCTAGGTTCAAAGTTGCGGGCAAACAGAGTAGGTCATCGCTAAAACTGGATGTTTCAACAACCTCAGCTATGGTTTTGGAACCTATCAAGACCTCATAGGTGCCAAGCACGTCCCCATGGTGCTCAACACCCAGGGCGGTTGAGGCGTTGCCTTGAGGGTCGAGATCAACCACCAAAACTCGCATTCCCTTGGACGCCAAAGCAGAGGCAATGTTTACGGCGCTAGTTGTTTTCCCGACACCACCTTTTTGGTTGGTTACGGCAAAGACTCTTGGGTTTTCGAGGTGACTAAGTTGAGTTTCATCAATCTGCTTTAGCCGCTGACGATTAGTGGTAATTTCCGCGGCGAGAGGTGGTTGCTCAGTCATCTTCACCTGATGTTTCACGTGAAACAAACTTCAAATCTTCTTTTCCGGAGCCCCTCCAACCGGTGTCCTGAGGAGAATCTTCTTGACGATCCATAGGGTATCCGAGGCCAGGATAAACAGTCGGTTTTGTAACCGATGTCTGCTCTGCTTGATTCTCAGTCAATTTTCTTTACCTCAACAAGTTTGGTTGGTTGCTCCAAAGTGTTCTCTCCCGCATAAACTACCTCAAAAGATTCCAGCTTGAACTTTTTTGCTAACTTCTTTGCCTCTTCAATTTCTTCTTCCGCTTTTGCACCCTTCAAAGCGATAATCTTCCCTCCTGGCAATAAAGAAGGAGCTGCGAATCTAATTAATTTAGGCATTGCAGCCACAGCCCTTGCTGTCACAACATTGAATTGGGGATCCAGGTCTTCTCCTCTTGCTCTAAAGACTCTTACGTTGCTAAGACCCAGGTGTTTCGCTGTCTCTTTTAGCCAGTCACTTCTTCTTTCCATTGGTTCAACCAAAGTAAATCTGCAGTCTGGTCGCACGATTGCCATTGGGAGTCCAGGTAACCCAGCGCCGGAGCCGATATCAGCAACGTTGTCTCCTGGGCTTAGTCTCTGCNGCCACAACAGCTGAATTCAGGATGTGTCTGGACCACAATTTATCGAGCTCGCGTGGACCCAATAACCCATAGGTATCTGAATCATTAGCTAGTTTTTCCGCGTATAGAACTGCGGTATTTAGGTGTTCTCCAAATATCTCTTTCGCGATATCGGGAACTGGCTCAACTGGCATATGTTTCACGTGAAACAGTTAGCTGTTTTTTACAACAATGTGGCGGTCTTTGCCTTGACCCTCAGACTCTGAAACATATCCAGCCTCAGCCACCAGATCGTGAACAATCTTCCGTTCATAAGAAGTCATGGGTTCTAGATGCTGATCTTTGTCGGTTTCTTCTATTTTCTGAAGTGTCTTCTCAACAAGGAATTCGAGTTCTTCTTCTCTTTTTTTCCTTGAGCCAGACACGTCCAGGATGACTCTAGAAATCTCAGAGGTCTTTATCTGAACAGCCAGCCTCGTAACCTCTTGCAGAGCAGATACGGTTTCTGGGTCTGAAAGGAGCTTCAGATTAGAACTGGCCAATTCAGAGGTGATTGAAATCAATGGTCTTTCGTTAACCACTGCGATGTCCAAATCGCCATCGATGTCTGCAATGTCCAAAAATTCTTCTAGGAAGTCTGCGGCGTGCTCGCCCTCTTGTTCCATCTCTACCATTACTTTTTCTTCTTTCTACGAGACTTATTGACTGGTTGCTGCCTTTGACCGCTGGGCTTTTCCTCTTCCTGAGGACCTTCTATCGCATCTGGGGTTTCCTCGGGCTTCAGCTTGCCCTTCTTTGCAAGGCGAGCCTGGCGCTCAGCATGGGCAATAGAACCAGGGGTTGGCATATTCCGAATAACAATGAACTGCTGCACCATGGTCCAGATGTTGGATGACAACCAATAGGTAACCAGTGCTAGCGGGAAGCTCACACCGGAAATTAAGAACACAAATGGAAGAACATAAAGAAGGATCTTCTGGGTTTGCATGAACTGACTGTTCTGGGTGTCAGGGTTTTGGTTTTTAGCCATAATCTGCTTCTGTGTGATGAACTGCGAAGCACTCATCAACACAACCATTACCGCGGCCAGGATTCTTACTGCCCAAACAGACTCGCCATCGAACTCTTCGCCGAAGGTTGAAATAAATGTGGCTGAAAGCTTCGCCCCCAAGAANCTCGCTTCACGAAATGATTCGGCCAGTTCTGTATTTAGAAGCCCAACACCGCTGCGGTTGTTCTGAGCATCATTGATAACGAAGAACAGACCCATGAAGATAGGCATCTGCAATAAAAGTGGGAGGCATGAGCTTAGTGGGTTAGAACCGGTTCTCTTATAAAGATCCATTTGCTCACGGGCAAACTTCTCTCGAGAATCGCGGTCGCTCTTACCTTTGTATTTATTCTGAAGTTTCTTTAGCTCTGGCTGAACCAGCATCATGTTTCGCTGGCTCTTAATTTGCCTTACAAAAACTGGGATAAGGGCGGCTCGAACGACCAATACGAGACCGACCACGGTGAGGACCCAAGTCAAACCAGCATCGGCATTGAAGCCAATTGATGTCCACAAAGTGTGGAATGCAACAAGTATGAGCTCAATAACCCATTTGATTGGCCATAGTAAATCTGGCATGACTATCCTTTTTTCCTCGGAATGACAAATCCTAGTTCAGTTACCTGAATCCAGTCTGGTCCAGTTTTGAAATCATCGATGCCGCCATCAGACCAGGGATTACACCTAAGTATTCTCCACGATGAAATGGGAAAACCCCTAATCACACCTAAATTCTGAAAGCTGCCCAAAGCATATGTGGAACAAGATGGGTAATACCTGCATACATTTCCATACAGAGGGCTGATCACTTTTCGGTAGACCAGCAATACTGCGACTATTAGATTTCTAGGAATCAAAACAATAAATTGAACCACCCTCACTTGAGTTTCCCCTTGAGCGTGGACACCCCGTCGGATATTTCATCCAACAATTCTTGATAGGAAATATCTAAAGCAGACCTCTCTGCCCTGAGAACCAAATCCAGCCCAGGATTCGAGTTCATGAGTTCAAGACAGGCCGAGCGCATTCTCCTTTTTATTAGGTTTCGCTGAACCGCATTACCGACCCTCTTGGGAACAACAAAGCCATATCTACCAAGCTGTTCCGAAGAAACAACAGCAGACATGGCTAAGTTAGAAGTTTTGTATTTTTTGCCAAATCTAGAAATTTGGCGAAACTCTTTTGAGTCGCGCAAGCGATTAGCGCGAGGAATCATGAGTTATTAGGCGCTGAGTTCGTCGCGACCCTTACGGCGACGTGCAGCCAAAATGGCGCGTCCGGCGCGGGTACGCATTCTTGCCCTGAAACCGTGGTTCTTGGCACGCTTGCGATTATTAGGTTGAAATGTTCGCTTAGTCACTTTAGATCCTCACTAAAAACTTTGTTGCCCTTAGAACAACCGCTTAAACATACGCTATTGCAACATTGCAAGTCAATCAAATTGTTGAACTCCACAGCTGCTAGCACACAACCTTCTATATCTGGTTGAAAGACACGCCAAATAATTTGATTTTTTATCCATAGATGCTGTTGAATGACCTTTGGCTTGGGGATAACTTTAGGCCAAGTTATACACAATTGATTAGAAGTTATACACAGAAATTAGTTTTTTTCGACAAATACTGTGGATAACTGCAATGACAGGGACAAAATGGGCGACGAACAAATGGGTTCAATCTGGGACTCGCTCGTCAACAGTTTGTCCTCTGATCCCCGAATGACTCCGCAAATGGTTGGTTTTATATCTTTAGCTGAGCCCAAAGGAATTCTCGGAGAAACTCTGTACCTAGAGGTTCCGAATGACCTAACCAGATCAATGATCGAATCTAAGCTCAGCGCCCCGATTCAAGACGCACTTCAAGAGCTTGCAGAATTTGGCGGTCCTTCAACCTTTGCAGTTGTTATAAACCCCAGTATCGAACAAGAAATGCCTGAGGAGTCAGAGCCTAACTGGCTGCAAGTAAAAGCTTCAGAAGCAGATCCGGCGACAGGGCCGGTTCAAACATCAGATGTGATTGGGCTAAATCCAAAATACAGTTTTGAAAATTTTGTTACCGGGGGAAGTAATAGGTTTGCCCATGCCGCCGCTTTCGCTGTTGCTGAGGCTCCGGCTCAGGCTTATAACCCATTGTTTATCTACGGATCTTCGGGTCTTGGTAAAACTCACCTGCTTCATGCGATTGGGCACTATGCCAAACATCTTTACCCAAGAGTGAAGGTTCAATACGTCTCAAGCGAAGAGTTCACAAACGGTTTTATCAACGCAATTCAAAACAATCAGACAAACGAATTTCAGGCTCACTATCGAGACATAGACATCTTGCTAATTGATGACATTCAATTTTTACAAGGAAAAGACCAGACCCAAGAAGCCTTTTTTCATACATTCAATAGTCTCCACGGCCACAACAAACAAGTTGTTGTTACATCAGATGTTCCACCGAAACAACTAACAGGTTTCGAAGAGAGAATGCTTTCACGCTTTGAGTGGGGGCTATTGACCGATATTCAAGCCCCGGAATTTGAAACACGTGTAGCTATTCTTAGAAAGAAAGCAGAGAACGAGAATTTCGATATTCCAGACGAGGTAATCGAATTCATGGCAGCAAGGGTGTCATCTAACATCCGAGAGTTAGAGGGAACTCTGATTCGTGTTACTGCGTATGCGAATCTAAATAAATCCAATATTGACATAAACCTGGTTCAGACAGTTTTGAAAGACGTTGTTCCACTTGGATTAGATAGCACTGTTGATCCAATTGCGATTATCAATGCCACAGCTGACTACTACAAAATAAGTGTGGATGACATATTTGGGTCAGGTAGACAACAAGCAATTGCCTTAGCGAGACAAATCGCAATGCATATATGTAGAGAAAAAACAGATTTATCCCTGCCTAAGATTGGGAACCTTTTTGGTAACCGAGATCACACGACTGTTATGTACGCAACCAAAAAGATAAGCAAGATGATGAGAGAAAGACGTTATATCTATAACCAGGTCTCCGAAATCATCGACAGAGTTGAAAAATCATCTAGATAGTTTCATAAATTATCTGTGGATAACTTGTGGATAAGTACCAACAATTGTGTAAANAACATGTACTAAGACTTGAAAATTGTTGATAACTAGATATTTATCCACAGGCATTTAAGTTATCCACATGTTTGTTCACAATTTATTCAACAAATTACAAAAATGTAGTTATTAGGTAAAAACTGATGTCTCTCTAGTTATCAACAATTTCAACAAGGGTTATTGTTTTTATTAATTAAAATTTANTAATTAGATATCAATTTAGATCTGTGTAAAACNAGACGAGTAAAAACAAAATCCAACTTTTCGATAAATGTGCCAAGATTAGATTTCTGAAATCCAAGGGGAAACTTTGAAATTCGAAGCTGATAGAGACGTCCTAGCCGAAGCAGTCAACTTTGTCGTTCGCCTGCTGCCTCAAAGAGCTTCTTTACCAATTCTTTCAGGTGTGTTGATTGAGGCCAAGAACAACGAAATTACCTTGTCTGTCTTTGATTATGAGGTTTCAGCAAAATCAACAGTCAAAGCAAATGTAGGTAATGAGGGCACCGTCCTCGTTTTGGGCAAGCTACTTTCAGAAATCATAAACAAACTGCCAAAGGACCAAGTGTCGTTTGAATTGGTAGACAACAAGGTGAATGTTTCTTCAGCTTCTGCAAAGTTCAACCTGCTAACAATGCCAACTGCTGAATATCCAGATCTTCCTGCCCTACCAGAAACAAGTGGTGAAGTTGAGGGCCAGGTATTCGCACAGGCTGTGACTCAAGTTGCTCACGCTGCATCAAAAGAGGATGTCACTCCGGTGCTAACAGGTGTTTTGTTGGAATCAAAAAACGATTCGTTGAACTTGGTTGCTACTGATCGCTATCGAGTTGCGGTCAAATCAATCCCGTGGAAGTCTCAAGTTTCTGATTCGGTGTTAATCCCAGCACGAACTCTGCAAGAGATAGCAAGAACATTTTCAAATCAGGGATCATTAGCGGTGGCTATTGAGAAGACAGAAGAACGACAAATGGTGGCTTTTTCTGCGAACAATAAAAGTGTTACTTCCGTTTTACTAAAGGGTAATTTCCCCGCTGTGCTAAGTCTGTTCCCGGAGGCCATTGAGCACGAAGCTATTGCAAACGTAGATGAAATAGAAGAGGCGACGAAACGCGTATCTTTGGTGGTCGACGGTGACAACCCCATTCGTTACAACTTTTCAGACGGATC
>P_2C_Liq_2_UnCtyDRAFT_1000292_pt1 | contig 14311 bp, 16 predicted proteins | sample Pon2CUnioCityCA_FD_10236 | JGI IMG/M metagenome (IMG submission 10236) | reverse complement strand
ACAGCGTTTACTCTTTCAATCAGGGTTATTCAGATGCAGGGTTGTTTGGAATGTTTGCTGGCACCAGTCCCAAGAATGCTTCAGAGGTTGCCAAGTTGTTGGCCGAGCAGTTGATGAGTGTTGCCAATCACGGAGTTAGTGATGCTGAATTCGCTCTGGCACGGGGAAACATAGCCGGAGGCTTGGCTTTGAGGTTTGAATCCAGTCACGCCAGGATGAACCGGTTGATGGCTGCAGAGATGTCCTTGGGTGAATTCATTGACCTGGAAACAACTATTGCTAATTTCCATGCAGTGACCAAACAGCAGGTCCAAACTCTCGCGGAGCAACTTGTGGGCTCTGAGAAGTCCTTGGTGGTTGTTGGTGAGGGCGATTTCGATTCAATGTCTGGGTTGATAGGTTAGTTCCATGGCACAAACAGTAAGCGTTGTCGGCACCGGACGCATGGGTTCGTTGGCCCTGGATATCATTGAGCAGACGGATGGCCTTGAGCTGCACTCGGCTCTGGATTCAAAGTCCGATCTCTCCGAAATGGATGGCGCTTCGATTGTGATTGATTTCACCCGCCTTGAAGTTAGCCAGGGCGTTGCAAGCCGAGCCATTTCGAATTCTCAGCATCTAATCATTGGCACCAGTGGCTGGACAGCTCAGGCGATGGAAGAAATACAGAGTCAGGAACTTGAGTCTGCGGTACTGTTCGTTCCCAACTTCAGCGTGGGTTCGATGCTTTTGCAAATGTTCAGCGCATCTGCCGCAAAGTTTTTTGACTCGGTTGAAATTGTTGAGGCTCACCATCCACACAAAATTGATTCCCCCTCGGGGACAGCTGTCAGAACGGCGGAGCTGATGGCTCAGGCCAGGGGTGAGGAGTTTTCTTCCCCGAACACTGACCAGCAGGCCCGGGGCGAAGTTGTTGCTGGAATACCGATCCACTCAATCCGCATGGCTGGAGTTTCTGCGATCCAAGAGGTAAACCTCTCTAATGATTTTGAGTCTTTGAAGCTTATCCACAACACCAACTCTCATCAGGCTTACGCAAAAGGTATGCAGTTGGCCATGCTGGCGGTATCAGGCATGCAGGGAGTGAATGTTGGTCTGTCCAGCCTGATTAGCGAATAATGGGAACCAAAATCTGGATTGGCGCAATGACTGCGCTGAGTGTTTTGTATTTGGGTCTCATGCTGCAGCGCGGATTGGTGCTAATTGTTGATCCAAACTGGATGGTGAAGATTCTCGGGTTAGCGCTTTTGCTATTGCCGATGTTTGCCTTTTGGGCGATTGCCAGAGAGATAGGTTTTGGACTTGCGAGTGAAAAAGTTGCCCGCAAAATGCCTAGCGACAGCTTTGAGCAATTAGGGCTTGTGCTGAGGCCGTCGGGAAAGGCAACCAAAGAAAGCGCCACCAGCGCTTTCGATGTTGCAAGTTCACTGGTTCAAAGTGATCCGAATTGGCAAAATTGGTTTTTGCTGGGTGTGGTTTATGAAGCCAATGGAGACAGGCGTCGCGCGCGGAGCGCCATCCGAAAGGCTATCGAGCTAGAGCGCGCTGAGCACGCTTGAGTCGCAAATAAATAACGCATCCCAGGCAAAAATCGAAGTAGGCGTTCAAAGCGCTTGCAACAAAGACAACTCCCAGCCCAAACAATGTCCCGGCAATTGGGTCAATGATTGCTATTAGCAGCCCAAGCACGCTAACTGAAAGTCCAACCTGCTGCGCAAATCTTGGAGGTCTTGGGTCCTCTAAAAACTCAGGGTTTTGAAGCAGGGGCCTAATTGATTTGAACAACAATGAATACGGGTGTGTTTTTGGCGCAAGCAGTGACCAGGCAAACAAAACTGTGAGGAGCGCCAATATTGTCAATCCAACCGTCAGGTTTAGCTGAGCTAGTGAAAAACCGGCCAATGCCAAAATACTTGTTATAGCAGCTCCCAAACGGGGAGCCCTGGGGTCAATTCTTTGCATCTTCCAAGTCCTTATCGAGCTGTTTTATCTGTGCAATTTTTATAGAACCCGTCAGCCGCTGGGTGATTTTGCCGACCGAATCCAAAATCAATACCGTGGGGGTTTGATTAATTTGAAGTTTTGAAGCGAGGTCTAGTCGGTCTGTGATGTCAACTTCTGCAAAGTCGATGTTCTCAGATTGCAGGCTCCTTCTTAGTTGTGGACACTTGGAGCAGAACTCGGCGGTAAAGAGAATTATCCTTGATCCGCTAGCGCTGGCTTCAACTCCAAGCAATTTTTCAAGCTCAATGACATCTGGTGCCACCCCTATAGCTTTTGCGCCACCCAATTTGTAACCAAAGCCAATAATTGCCGTAACGGCAATTAGTGCCAGACTAGAAAAAATTATGTCCATGACAAAAAACTAAACGCATTTGTTTCCAAAAACGCGGTTGCTACCAATTGTTTAGGCCTTTGCGGCATTAGGCTGGCGGGCGTGAGTGAAATCGAATTTAGAAGTGACATGACAGTTGAGCTGGTTCGTGCCAGTGCTCAGGATAGCGATGTAATTTTTGCAGCCAGAGTTTCCACTCAGGGGGAACAGACTCTTGAGGCCGCCCAAGCTGAACAGGAAGCCCAGAAAAAAGATCGTGGCCTGATCAATTACCTGATGAGAGATCGTCACGGTTCACCTTTTGAGCATAATTCCATGACGTTTTATGTGCAGGCTCCAATTTTTGTATTCCGCGAGTTTATGCGTCACAGGATTGCAAGCTATAACGAAGAGAGCGGTCGCTACCGTGAACTAAAGCCAGTTTTTTACGTGCCTGACGAGAATCGCAACCTGATTCAGATTGGTAAGCCCGGATCATATGAATTCGAGCCAGGAACAGCTGAACAACAGGCGTTGGTGCAGCAAGAGGTCATGAGTGTCACCCGCGCCAGCTATGAGTCATATCAGCGCATGCTGGAGGCTGGCGTTGCCCGCGAGGTAGCCCGCATTTCACTTCCCCTGAATATCTACTCCAGCATGTATGTGACTATGAATGCCAGGTCATTGATGAACTTTTTGAGCTTGCGAACAAAGCGCGATGATTCACATTTTCCTTCGTATCCGCAACGAGAAATTGAGATGTGCGCCGAGCCAATGGAAGACGCATGGGCGAAGCTGATGCCCATCAGCCATGAGATGTTTAACCTCAACGGCCGAGTGGCCCCATAGTAATCAACGCTAGGCTGGCAGCATGAGTTCAGAGCAAGATTTATTCGGCCAGGTCTTGGTGGCGTTGGTCACTCCAATGACCACAGACGGTGAGGTCGACTGGAAAGACGTTGAGCGTCACGTTGACTATGTTGTCAGCGGAGGTGCTGACGGAGTGGTGGTCACTGGAACCACTGGAGAGACATCCACCCTCACCGACAAGGAAAAACTTCGACTGGTTGAAGTTGCCAAAAGCGTTGCTGGCGATCGAGCCAAAATCATCACTGGTGGACCAAGCAATGAAACCGCTCACGCGATTGAACTTGCAAAGGCAAGTGAAAAAATTGGCGCAGATGGGGTCATGGTGGTCACCCCTTACTACAACAAGCCGACCCAGCAGGGTTTGCTGACCCACTTCCGGATGATTGCCGATGCTACCGACCTGCCAATGATTTTGTATGACATTCCAGGACGAACCGGTGTTCCAATCAAATTTGAAACAATAACCCGACTTGCGAAGCACCCCAACATATATGCGGTGAAAGATGCCAAGGGCGATTTTGCAGAGGTTTCAAGAGTATTGAATGAAACTGATCTAATGTATTTCAGCGGAGATGATTCGAATGCTCTCGCGCACATCGTTTATGGTGCCACCGGTCTGATTGGCGTTACTGCAAACATCGCCCCCGTTGCATATAGGGAGATGGTTGATGCCACAAATAAAAACGATTTCCTGAGTGCACGTGAGGTTCATAACAAGTTAGAGCCTCTGGTCAGGGCAACCATGAACCATGTTCCCGGTACGGTGGCAGCGAAATACATTCTGAATGGCCTTGGAGACCTCTCAACACCAAGAGTGCGACTGCCACTGGTTGGTCCTGAGGAGTCAGAGGCTGCAATGATCGAATCAGAAATTTATTCAGTTATTGATGTGCCAGGTCTCAGCTTCGAAAACTGGAGACCCGACCGAAACGCTGCGGCTGGTGGAGCATTGCCAAAGGTCGCTGGAACCACTCGATGAATTTACCTAAGCTTCAAAAAAACTCTCTAAGAATCGTTCCACTGGGTGGAATCGGCGAAATCGGTCGCAACATGACTGTCTTCGAAATCAACGGAAAGTTGCTAATCGTTGACTGCGGAGTTTTATTTCCCGAAGAGCACCATCCAGGTGTGGATGTCATCTTGCCTGATTTTGGGTACATAGAAGACCGAATGGATGATGTCATTGGCCTGGTCCTAACTCACGGTCACGAGGATCACATCGGCGGTGTTCCGTATCTTTTAAAAATGAAGCCAGACATTCCAATTCTTGGCTCAACTTTGACGCTTGCCTTTATTGAGGCGAAGCTCAAAGAGCATCGAATTACTCCTTTTACGCACACTGTTTCTGAAGGGCAGATCGAACACTTGGCAGACTTTGAACTTGAGTTCATTGCCGTGAATCACTCGATTCCCGATGCCCTAGCCGTGGTTATTAGATCTCAAGCCGGAACTGTTTTACACACGGGGGATTTCAAGATGGATCAGCTACCTCTTGATAATCGCAAAACAGATCTAAATGCTTTTGCCAAAGTGGGTGACGCTGGACTTGATTTGTTCCTGGTCGATTCGACCAATGCTGATGTTCCAGGATTCACTCCTTTGGAAAAAGAGCTCGGTCCTGTGATCGAAAGCGTCATGGCGAAAACCCCAGGAAAAGTGGTGGTGGCATCCTTCGCATCTCACGTACACCGAGTTCAGCAGGTATTGGATGCAGCGCATGCAAACAACCGTAGAGTGGCGCTGGTTGGTCGATCAATGGTTAGAAACATGCAGATAGCGGCTGACCTTGGATTTCTTAGGGTCCCAGATGGACTACTGATTGATGTCAAAAAAGCNCCGGATGTTCCAGATAATCGAATTGTTTACATGTCCACTGGCAGCCAGGGTGAGCCGATGGCGGTGCTAAGTCGAATGGCCAACGAAGATCATGCGATCTCGATCGGCCCAAGCGACACTGTTTTGTTGGCTTCTAGTTTGATTCCGGGTAATGAAAACGCTGTATACCGAGTCATAGACAAACTGAGTGCACTTGGTGCAAACGTGGTTCACAAAGGTAATGCAAAGGTGCACGTCAGCGGGCACAGTGCAGCTGGAGAACTGTTGTATTGCTTCAACATTTTGAAGCCCAAAAANGTNATGCCGGTGCACGGGGAGTTTCGTCATTTAGCNGCCTGTGCCAACNTGGCTCAACAGACCGGGGTTCCAGCAGAGAGAATCTTGGTGGGTCAGGATGGCTCGGTCATAGATTTGGCCAATGGCATCGCAGAAATAGTCGGCAAGGTTGAGTGTGGAATGTTGTTTGTTGACGGCAAGACCGTTGGCAAAATAACCGAGGATGATTTGAAAGACCGTATGACCTTGGCGGCGGAGGGTTTTATCTCTATATTCGTGGTGATTGACCCCGAGACCGGACTAGTGCTTGAGGGCCCCGAAATCCATGCCAGGGCTTACGCAGAGGAAGATCACGTATTTGACGACATAAAGCCTGAGATTCAGAGAGCTTTAGACAAAGCCGCCAGCGAAGGAATCCGAGACACCTATCAATTCCAGCAGGTAATCCGAAGAACCATTGGCTCTTGGGTAAACAAGGCTCATCGTCGCAGGCCCATGATAATTCCGGTGGTTGTTCAGTCACGTCGTTAGCCGCTGTGCCTAAGCGGTTTTTTGCTCTCAGCTTGCTAGTTTTGTGCCATGGCACGCAAGACACCGCCGCCGAAGAGGCCCAGCGCCAAAAATCGCAGAGCACCGACTAAAACCAAATCGAGTGCAGATTTTTGGGGCTCTGTTGGCAGTTTTTACATGGTCTTGGCACACGCCATGGGATCTTTGATTAGAGCTTTCTCGACTGAGAAATTAGCTGATGGTGATCGTCGTGATGGAGCTCCCTTTCTCCTGTTTCTACTAAGCGTCACGGGAGCGATATTCGCATGGTTTCTGATTAACGTTGAATGGGCGCAGTTGGTTCACAACTTCACTTTTGGACTGTTGTTTGGTGCGGTTGCAAGGGTTTTTCCAATCCTGTTGCTCGCATATTCAATTTATCTATTTCGTTCACCAGCCTCTATTCAAGACGGATCTCGATTTGCCCTAGGTTTTTGGCTTTTTCTGGCAACCGTTTCGGCCTTTTTTCACATCTTTGGCAATCGGCCCCAGCCGGCCGATGTTTTAGCAGACGGAGGTTCAGCCTTTGCTTCGGCTGGAGGATTATTCGGTTGGTTGATTGGTGAACCCGCGGTAGTGGTGCTAACTGTCTATGGTGCGGTTCCAATTCTGATTCTGTTACTACTGGTTTCAGTTCTGGTTATGACCAAGACTGCTCCAAACAAAATTGTGAACAGGTTTGGGGATTTGTATGAGTTTATGTTTGGCAGTCGCCCCGAGCGCAAATCCAAGCCAAAGCCGGATTGGTGGCAAACCGAAAAGCAATCAACAGAGGCTTTTGAAACACCAGTAATTCAAGAAGTAGCAGAGCCTGAAACAGAAACGGTTTCTAATGAGGAGGAACTACCCACCGAACCGATTGGCATCCCGGAGAGCATCGAACAGGAACCGGAGTTCTTGTCTGAACCAATTCAGCCAACTGGCCCCTATCAACTCCCCAGCATGCAATTGCTTGAGGCAGGAAAAGCGGTTGGCAACTCCACCGACCACAACCAAAAATCGGCCGATGCGATCAATGCCGTTTTCAAAGAGTTTTCTGTTCAAGCCAGAGTCAGCGGTTTCACCAGGGGTCCAACTGTCACCACATACGAGGTTGAGCTTGGCTCTGGGGTAAAGGTTGAGGCAGTGACCAGGCTCAGTAANAACATCTCCTATGCNGTTGCTTCGAGCGAAGTAAGAATNNTGGCNCCAATTCCCGGCAAGAGTGCNATTGGTATNGAAATTCCNAATNCTGATCGTGAAACCGTCACNTTGGGAGATGTTCTGCGTTCTAAAAACGCCAGCCAATCNAAACACCCAATGACTGTTGGCCTAGGTAAAGATTCAGAGGGTGGATATGTGGTGGCTAANCTCTCCAAGATGCCACACCTGCTGGTCGCAGGAGCCACTGGGGCGGGTAAGTCAAGCTTTATCAACTCAATGATTACCTCTGTTTTGATGAGGTCCACCCCACAGCAGGTAAGAATGGTGTTAGTGGATCCAAAGCGAGTGGAGTTATCGGTTTATCAGGGGGTTCCCCACCTAGTTACGCCAATTATTACCAACCCCAAGAAAGCGGCAGAGGCCCTGCAATGGGTTGTCAAAGAAATGGACAGTCGATACGACGACCTCGCACAATTTGGGTTCAAACACATTGATGATTTCAACTTGGCGGTTGCCAATGATGAAATAAAACTGCCAGAGGGGTCAAAACGTGAACTGCAGCCCTATCCGTATCTNCTGGTNGTTGTTGATGAGTTGGCNGATTTGATGATTGTTTCTCCCAGAGANGTNGAAGATGCGATTGTCAGAATCACTCAGCTAGCTAGAGCCAGCGGAATTCATCTCATTCTTGCAACACAGAGNCCATCGGTGGATGTNGTCACAGGCTTGATCAANGCCAACGTACCTTCCCGGCTGGCTTTTTCGGTTTCCAGTGTCACTGACTCTAGGGTGATTTTGGATGGTCCAGGTGCTGAGAAATTGGTCGGTCAGGGTGACGCCTTGTTCAACCCCATGGGTTCCAATCGAGCAATCCGAGTTCAAGGCTCTTGGATTTCTGAGCAAGAGGTCGAGAAAGTGGTGGAGCACGTCAAGTCTCAGATGGAGCCCANCTACCGATCCGATGTGTTGCANGCACAATCNTCAGCNGTGGTTGATAGCGAGATTGGCGANGACTTAGAACTAGTTTTGAAGGCATGTGAGTTGATTGTGAATTCTCAATTTGGCTCCACCAGCATGCTGCAACGAAAGCTACGCGTNGGTTTTGCNAAAGCTGGCAGACTGATTGACCTATTGGAAAGTTATCAAGTCGTTGGTCCAAGCGAGGGCTCAAAAGCGCGTGAGGTTTTAGTTAAGCCCGATAATCTTCCTCAGGCATTGGCTAGACTCCGTGGAGAGACTGAGGAAGATTCGATTGAGCAAGAGGGCGATTAGGCAGATACCCAACGCAATCACCGTATTGCGTATTTTGTTAATTCCGCTTGTTGTGTTTTTGCTCATTGAGGCAGAGAGTGCATGGGAGTTATGGCTTGCGGTCCTATTTTTCACCATTAGTGCTGCCACTGACGGCCTAGACGGAGCCATCGCCAGAAGAAAAAACCTAATTTCCAAAACGGGTCAACTTCTCGATCCAATAGCCGACAAGGCTTTACTGGGTGCTTCGCTGATTACTTTGAGTGCTCTTGGTTTTATTGGTTGGGCCCCTACGGTGATAATCCTCTCAAGAGAGTTAGCTGTAACGCTTTACAGGCTTGCGGTGGCAAGACGTAGGGTAATTGCAGCCAGTGGAGGTGGAAAGTTCAAAACCGTTATCCAGTCGATTGCAATTCCCCTCGTGATAGCTCCGTTGGAATTTTTGGGCAGCTGGATTGAGTATTTAGAACTAGGCGCAATCTGGTTTGCAGTCGCAGTCACCGTTTGGACGGGTCTAGATTTTTTCAGGAAACAAATTGGTCGATGAGCTGATTGGGCTTTGCCGAGAGCGTGGTTTGAAAATCACCGTTATTGAAAGCCTCACCGGCGGATTGTTGGCAGATAAATTTGTGTCAATACCTGGGGCCAGCGATGTCTTTTTGGGAGGCGTTGTGGCTTATCAGGATGAGCTTAAGTCGTATTTTGCAACAGTTTCGCCGTCTTTGATCCAGGCTCAAACCGCCGTTGACGCTGAGGTTAGTTCACAAATGGCTGGCGGCATTAGATCCAGAATTGCAAATGTTATGAACATGCCCGCTGAAAAAATCATTGGCATCTCAACCACCGGTGTTGCTGGCCCCGACCCTGTGGGCGATAACGAAGTGGGAAGTTGTTTTATAGGAATATCCCTGTTTGCAGGTGAAAGCGTGTACTCCTATCAATTCAAGGGGGATAGGCAACAAATTAGAGAGCAGGCCTGTGAGAAAGCAATTGAGGCTCTCTGGGAACAACTGGGCCAGTAACTTAGTTGACCTAACTGTCAGCAACTTTTGAGCAACGGCGATGGAAAATGACCCAGGGCTCAACTAGGGTTGATAAACAGGAGGTTGAATTGCTATTACGTCAACAAATTGGTGAAGTTCTAAGAACTCACCGCCTACACAAGGGAATGACCCTCAGGCAGGTTGCTGGTAAGGCCAGTGTTGCTTTGGGGTACCTGAGTGAAGTTGAGCGAGGCCAAAAAGAGGTCTCCAGCGAGATCTTGCAGTCGGTAGCAGAATCACTTGAAGTACCTCTGTCTTTGATTATTCGCCAGGTCAGCGACCGAGTCGCTGCAGTTGAAGGTGTTTACATTCCAGATACAGTCCCAGATGAGTTCGTATCTGAAGCCGGACTTGTTTCTGAAAATTCCTAACACCTAAACCGTGCGCTTATCTGAATTTCACAATCTTATGATTGATGAATTCGGGCAAGGCTATTCAGAAATTATCCTCAGAGACCTATATCTGCAGGAGCTGCAAGACAAAACTCCGAACCAGGCATTGGTTGATGGCGATAGCCCAAAGGACATTTGGCTCGCTATTTGTAGAGCTCAAGAGATACCTAAATCTCGCTGGGCCGGAAAGCCGGTACTCAAAAACAAGCGCGACACGCTTTGAATATTCGAAATTATGTTCGAATAGCACTTAGTTTATTCACATAACTAAAAAGCACTAATTTTCCACAATCGGCATTGCCTACAAAACCATTGCGGTTTGGAAAATTAGAGTCGTGACAAAGAATTGGAAAGGGCAACAAATGCCATCAGCAGCCGACAGGGACAAAGCGCTAGACGCCGCGCTATCGCAAATAGATCGACAGTTTGGCAAAGGTGCCATCATGCGATTGGGTTCAGAGGAGAGAGCTCCTATCGAATCAATCTCTACTGGCTCCATCGCACTTGACGCCGCACTCGGCATAGGTGGGTTGCCTAGAGGTCGAATAGTTGAGGTTTACGGCCCAGAGTCCAGTGGTAAAACCACTATTGCTCTGCATGCCATTGCAAGTGCACAACGTAATGGTGGCGTTGCCGCCTTCATTGACGCTGAGCACGCGTTGGACCCAAATTACGCCCAGGCACTCGGTGTGAATATTGATGACTTGCTAGTGAGTCAACCGGACACGGGCGAGCAGGCACTGGAGATAGCTGACATGCTAATCCGTTCAGGTTCAGTGGATGTTGTGGTGATTGACTCTGTAGCAGCCTTGACACCGCGTGCCGAAATTGAAGGCGAGATGGGAGATAGCCACGTCGGCCTACAAGCAAGGCTTATGTCTCAGGCTCTCAGAAAACTAACCGGTGCAGTTCACAACACCAAGACCACCGCCATCTTCATCAACCAGCTGAGAGAAAAGGTGGGAGTTTTCTTTGGCTCCCCGGAGATTACAAGTGGTGGAAAGGCATTGAAGTTTTACGCCAGCGTGAGGCTTGACATTCGCCGAATCGAAACACTCAAAGACGCCCAGAACTCAGTCGGAAACAGAGTTCGGGTAAAAGTTGTCAAAAATAAGCTAGCCGCACCTTTCCGCCAAGCTGAGTTTGACATCATGTTTGGTGAGGGCATTTCCCGAGAAGGATCCCTAATTGATATCGCGGTCGAGAATGAAATCGTGAAGAAAAGTGGCGCTTGGTACACCTATGAAGGCGATCAGCTGGGGCAGGGTAAGGAAAACTCAAGAAGATACCTCATGGAAAACCCCGCTGTTAGTGATGAAATAGAGCAGAAAATTCGTGTCGCCCTAGGAATCGGCACCCCAACGCCAGTGGCTGATTTGGAAGCCGGGGATGAAGAGTCAAAAGCCAGCTAATAGTCAAGCCAAGCTTGAGCAGAGGGCAAGAAACGTTTTACTTTTTCAGCTCTCGAAATCTCCGAAGACCGCTCAAGAGCTTTCGCAGATATTAGAGAAAAGAGAAATCCCTCAGGAGATTGCCGATGAGGCGATTGAGAGATTTATCGAGGTTGGACTGATTGATGATTGGGCTACCGCACAGTCATTGGTTAGCTATCGAAGGTCTCAATACAAATCAAAGCGAGTAATCAGTTATGAGCTTCAGAAAAAGGGTGTTGATGATGATTTGATTGCGTCGGCAACTGCAGAGCTTGATGACTCGGAACAGGATCTGGCAAACCGTGCTGCGGAAAAAAGAATTCGGAGCCTCAAAAACTTAGAGGATGAAGTCGTCCGCAGGAGGCTAATGGGTTACCTCCAACGCAGAGGATTTAGTGCAGGAATTTGCTCCAGGGCTGTCGGCTTTGCCATCGATGGCCTAAAATTGCCAAACGATGCCCACTCTTAGCTATCAAGTTCGCACCTACGGGTGCCAGATGAATGTCCACGATTCCGAGCGAATTTCAGGATTGCTAGCTGATGCTGGCTACGTTGAGGCAGCCCAGGATGAAGATGCAGATATTGTCGTTTTCAACACCTGTGCGGTTAGGGAAAATGCAGACAACCGTCTCTACGGTGTACTGGGTCAGCTTGCCCCCAAGAAAAAAGACAACCCAAACATGCAGATTGCGGTTGGTGGTTGTTTGGCTCAAAAAGACCAACACAAGATTGTTGAAAAAGCACCCTGGGTCGATGTAGTTTTCGGAACCCACAACATGGGCTCGCTTCCCACGCTGTTGAATCGCGCTCGACACAACCAAGAAGCGGAAGTGGAGCTTTTAGAGGCTTTGGAGGTATTTCCTTCAACCTTGCCGACAAAGCGCGACAACACCTACTCCGGCTGGGTTTCGATTTCAGTGGGCTGTAACAACACCTGCACTTTTTGCATCGTTCCGTCATTGCGCGGAAAGGAAAAAGACCGTAGGCCTGGGGAAGTCCTGAACGAACTGCAAGCTTTGGTTGATGACGGTGCGATAGAGGTAACACTGCTGGGTCAAAATGTGAATACCTACGGTGTTGAGTTTGGCGATAAGCAAGCTTTTGGCAAATTGCTTCGTGCTGCAGGCGAGATTCAGGGCTTGGAGCGTGTGAGGTTCACCTCTCCTCACCCAGCAGCCTTCACGGATGATGTGATTTGGGCCATGGCAGAGACTGAGAATGTCATGCCTCAGCTACACATGCCGCTGCAAAGCGGAAGCGACAAGGTGTTGAAAGATATGCGGCGCAGTTACCGGAGTAAAAAATACCTTGGCATTTTAGAAAGAGTTCGTGAGGCCATGCCTGATGCGGCTATAACCACCGACATCATTGTCGGTTTCCCCGGCGAGACCGAAGAGGATTTTGAACAAACCATGGAAGTTGTTAGACAGGCCAGGTTTGCAAGCGCATACACCTTCCAGTATTCAAAGCGTCCTGGAACTCCTGCAGCAGAAATGCCGGACCAACTCCCTAAGGAGGTTGTGCAGGAGCGATATGAGCGACTGCTGAAACTTGTAAATACAATCTCTGAGGAAGAAAACCGCTTACAGATCGGCAAAACCGTTGAGGTTTTGGTTGCCAATGGCGAGGGCCGTAAGGACAGTGCAACCATGCGCCTGAGCGGAAGGGCCAAGGACAACAGGCTGGTTCACTTCACGGTACCCGAAAACGGAGAAATCCCAAGACCGGGTGATGTGGTAACGGTGGAGGTCACAGATAATGGTCCTCATTTTCTAATCTCTGATTCGCAGTCCTACTCAGTTAGAAGAACCACTGCTGGTGATGCTTGGGACCGCAGTCAGCTAGAAACCTGTTCAACTGGTATTCCAGGATCGGTCTCGCTGGGGATGCCAAGCCTGCCGATCCGTGGCTGATTACCTAGTACTGCTGGGCCCGACCGCCAGCGGCAAAACAGCGATATCAATAGAACTGGCAAAGCAACTATCGAAGCTTGGATACTCTCCAGAAATCGTGAATGCTGATTCGATGCAACTTTATTCGGAAATGGATATTGCCACCGCCAAACTTCCGCTAGAACAAAGAGAACAAATCCCTCACCATATGTTTGATGTGAGTGAGCCAGAGCAAGAAATGACCGTCGTTCAATATCAACAGCGGGCGCGTGATGTAATCACAGAGATTATTGACAGAGGGTCACTTCCAATTTTGGTTGGAGGTTCGATGCTTTATCTACAGGCTGTCGTTTACAAAATGGAGTTCGCTCCAACGGATCAGCAGGTGAGGGAGCAACTAGAGGCGGAGCTTTCTGAAACTGGCGCAGAGGCGATGCTTGCAAGACTCCAAGAGGTCGACCCAGAGTCAGCCGAACGGATTGAGCTCGGTGATACTAGGCGCATCATTCGCGCATTGGAGCTTTATCAACTCAGAGGCAGGGGATTGGATGAGTTTAAGAAAGACCCTGGATTTTGGAGAGATTGCGAAATGTTTGGAATCGAAGTTGACAGAGAAATTTTGAGAGAAAGAATCAACAAACGAGTTGAGAATATGTGGGAGATGGGTTTGGTTCCGGAAGCAGAGAAGCTTCGTGGAAGACTGAGTACAACAGCATCGGCAGCAATCGGTTATCAGCAGGTGGAAAAATATATTGATGGGGAGATAACCAAGGAAGAAGCAATTCAGCAAATTCAACTACTCAGCACAAGATATGCCAAGCGCCAGCGGACTTGGTTCGGCCGAGACAGGAACATCCATTGGTTGAGCCCAGAAATCGCGGTGGAGGAGATAATTTCCAAGGCTAGGCTGTAGTGATGGAAATCAAGTTCAGCAAAGGACATGGAACCGGCAATGATTTTGTGCTGGTTGATGATTTCGACAACACCCTGAACCTAACCGAACAACAAATAAGTCTTATTTGTAATCGAAACTTTGGCGTTGGCGCAGACGGCATTATTTTCGTAGTCAGGACTGAGCACAGCGAAATGGTCTCATTATTGGATGAAGAACCTGGATGTGAATGGTTCATGGATTACCGCAATGCAGATGGATCTAAGGCTGAGATGTGTGGAAACGGCATTCGTGTGTTCACCCGCTATCTGATTGAGAACAACTTGGCTTCCATCCCAGCAGGCGGCACGCTGCCCGTGGCGACCAGAGATGGCGTTAAGGACCTAACAGCCGCAGCTACGGGTTTTGCTGTCGATTTGG
>P_2C_Liq_2_UnCtyDRAFT_1000291_pt1 | contig 14314 bp, 10 predicted proteins | sample Pon2CUnioCityCA_FD_10236 | JGI IMG/M metagenome (IMG submission 10236) | reverse complement strand
ACGGACGTGTCTTTCGAGGTGGCAAAGGGTGATATCCACGCGCTGATCGGCCCGAATGGCGCGGGCAAGACGACGCTGGTGGGCATGATCTGCGGGCGGGTCGCCCCAAGCGCGGGGCAGGTCATCTTTGACGGGCAAGACATCACCGACCTGCCCGCGCATCGCCGGATCATGCTGGGCATGGCCTATACGTTTCAGATCACGTCGATTTTTCCCGGTCTCGACGTGGCCGAGAATGTCGCACTCGCCGCGCGTCGGCGGCATCCGGCGGGGGATGTGGCAAAGGCTGTTGCCAAAGCCCTGACGCAGGTGGGGCTTGCACCCTACACGGAGGAGACGGCAGGCAACCTGTCTTACGGCCATCAACGCCTGTTGGAAATCGCGATGGGGCTGGTACAACAACCGCGCCTGTTGATCCTTGATGAGCCGACACAGGGCCTGTCCGAGGGAGAGATCGCGGGCTTCAAGACGCTTGTTCGGGATCTCAAATCGGAAACAACCCTTCTTTTGATCGAGCACAACATGAGCGTCGTGATGGAAACCGCCGACCGGGTCAGCGTGCTCAATGCCGGAGCAATCCTCGCCGAAGGGACACCGGCGGAGATTCGTGCCAATGCCGCCGTGCAGGCCGCTTACCTGGGGACGAGCGATGCTTGAGTTGCGCGAAATCAGTGCCGGTTACGGACATGCGCAGGTGCTGCGAGAACTGTCCCTTAGCGTTGCACCGGGTGAAATCCTGTGCCTTTTGGGCCGTAATGGCGCGGGCAAGACCACCACGATGAAGGCCGTGATGGGGCTTTTGCCGCTGATATCCGGGTCGGTCTGGCTTGACGGGCAAGAGATCAGCCGCCTGCCGCCGCATCGGGTGCCGCAGGCCGGGCTTGGCTATGTCCCGCAGGGGCGGCGGCTTTTCACCGGGCTGAGCGTGGCGCAAAACCTTGAAATCGGGCTGCGCACACGTGGCTCCGGACGGCATGTGCGGGACGAGGTTCTGGCGCTTTTTCCGCGCCTGCGCGAACGCCTGTCACAACGCGCCGAGACGCTCTCTGGGGGCGAGCAACAGATGCTGGCGATGGCGCGGGCACTTTGTATCGAACCCAAGGCGCTGTTGCTGGACGAGCCGACNGAGGGTTTGCAGCCTTCGATGATCGACGCGATCCGGCAGGTGATCGCGCGCCTCCGTGAAAGCGGCGTTGCGATCCTGTTGGTGGAACAGCGGGTCGATGCTGTGCTGTCGGTGGCGGATCGCGTGGTGTTTATCGAAAACGGACGTAACGGTGAAACCATGTCCGCAGAGGCGCTTCGCAAGGATCACAGCCTGATCGACCGCTATGTCGGGATATGACCGCTTGGGGCTGACCTTTCCAGTCAGACGCTCTATACGCAGGCGTGATCAGGATCACAAAGGTCATTCCCTTCCATGAGCGACACCAAGAAGGCCAAGCGCCAGCCGCTGTATTCCGAAGCCGACCGCGACAACATGCGGTGGTTCTGGCGACTGTACCTGCGCAAGCACGCGGGCAAACTGTTGATCGTGCTGGGGCTGATCCTCGTGCAGGGGCTGGTCTATCAACAGTTCCTGGCGATGACCGAAAGCGGCTTGCGGGTGATCTTCGAATCCGGCGCGATGCGCGAGCTGATCATGGTCTGCGTGGTTGTCTTCGTGCTGTTCACCGTGCGCGGCGTGGTGTCCTTTTTGGCGCCGATGATTACCGTGCGTATCTCCAATCAGGCGATTTTCGAGATGCGGCGCGATCTTGTGAGCCACCTCATGTCGCTGGATCTGGCCTATTTCGAACGCACGAAATCCGGCGAGATCATCCAGCGGCTGGTGACGCAGACGCAGGCGATCGGCGTTTTCGTGGGGCTGGCGGTGGCAGGCGCCGTGCGCGATGCGGTGACGGTGGTGGTCGTGTCGGGCTACCTGATCTGGAAGAACCCCATCCTGTTCACGGCCGCTATCGTGGTGCTGCCCTTCATCATTGTCGTGATGAATTTCGTCTCGGACCGCGTGAAGCAGGGGCAGGGCGAGGCCGAGCAGGCCCTTGGCGGTTACATGAACGGGATCGAGGAAACGGTGAACGGTATGCGCACCGTAAAGATCGCCAGCCAGGAAGAAGTGGAAAAGAACCGCCTGCTGAAGGGCACGGCGTCCCTGCGTGGCCTGATGAACCGGGTGCAGATCACGCAGGCGCTGGTCATGCCGTCGATCGACCTGAGTTCCGCCTTTGTTTATGTGCTGGTGATTGGTGGTGGTGGCTACATGGTCCTCTCTCCCAGCTTCGACATGGACGGCGCGGAAATCATCACCTTTCTGCTTGGTATGGTCATGGTCTTCGATCCCGCACGGCTTCTGGCGCAGTTCTTTGGTGGGCTGCAATCNAATCTGGTNCTGCTGGACAGGGTGCGCGCGCTTTATGCCGAGCATCCCAGCATCAGCAACCGGCCCGACGCGCAACCGTCCTTCGACACCGCCGGGGATATCGTGCTGCGCGATGTACGCTTTTCCTACGCGCCGGATCAGCCCCTGTTCGACGGTCTGTCTTTGACATTCGAGGGCGGCAAGGTTTCGGCCATCGTGGGCGCGACCGGCTCTGGCAAGACGACGATCCTGTCGCTTCTGTCGCGGCTTTATGATGTGCAGGGCGGAGAAATCACCTTCGGTGGTACGCCGATCCGGGATGTGCAGGTCGAGGCGTTGCGCGGGGCGTTTTCAGTCGTGGCGCAGGATATCGTCATCTTCAACGCGTCGATCTGGGACAATATCCGCTATGTGAACCCTGACGCCACCGACGCGGATATCTGGCAGGCCGCCGAGAATGCCGAGATCGCGGACCTGATCCGCCGCCGTGGGGAAACCCCTGTTGGCCCCAAAGGCGCGCAATTGTCGGGCGGACAGAAACAGCGGATCGCCATCGCGCGCGCTTTTCTGCGCGATGCGCCGATCCTGCTTTTGGACGAGGCGACAAGCGCGCTTGATCAGGCCACCGAGGCGCGCATCAAATCCGCACTCGATCGCCTCACGCGTGGCAAGACGACCATTGTCGTGGCGCATCGTCTGAGCTCGATTGCCGACGCCGACAGGATCTTCGTGCTGGAATCAGGTCAACTGATCGAGTCGGGAGGGCATGACGATCTTTTGACGCAACAGGGTCTTTATGCGCAGCTCTACCGGGCGCAGAAAAAGGGCTATGACAGTCAGTAGCCAGTAACGGCGGCGTGTGCCTGCACGCGCTCCTGGTGCTGCTGATCTCCTGGGGAAAGGCAGCGCCGGTAGAGAAAAATCTTTTGGCAACTCGGATGTGACCCTTTTGATATTGCCTTCTTTTCAGGGTTTTCATAAGGGTGACGGTGGGACACCCCTCCCCAACGAGGGGCGAATATCTGTAAGGATACCACCAATGGTAGATAAAGCCCCGGCCACGCGGCCGGCTAATCCGCGTTTTTCTTCTGGCCCCTGTGCCAAACCTCCCGCATTTTCTGTCGAGAAGCTGGTCGACGCGCCACTTGGCCGCTCGCACCGTGCCGCTGTCGGCAAGGCGCGGCTCAAGGCTGCAATCGACGGCACGCGAGAAATCCTCGGCATTCCTGACGACTACCGCATCGGCATCGTGCCTGCCTCCGATACCGGCGCTGTCGAGATGGCGATGTGGTCGCTTCTGGGCGAGCGCAAGGTTGAGGTGCTGGCTTGGGAAAGCTTTGGCGCCGGCTGGGTTACAGATGCGGTGAAACAGCTCAAGCTGGAGGCCGATATCAAGACAGCCGATTATGGTGAGATCGTCGATCTGGCCGGTGTCGATACCGTCAATGATGTGGTCTTTACCTGGAACGGCACCACCTCCGGCGTGCGCGTGCCAAACGCTGACTGGATCAAGGCGGATCGCGCCGGGCTGACGATCTGTGATGCCACCTCTGCGGCCTTTGCGCAGGATCTGCCTTGGGACAAGCTCGATGTGACGACCTTCTCCTGGCAGAAGGTTCTGGGCGGCGAAGCGGCGCATGGCATGATCGTGCTTTCGCCCCGTGCGGTGGCGCGGTTGGAAAGCTATACGCCACCCTGGCCCCTGCCCAAGATCTTTCGTCTGACGAAAGGCGGGAAGTTGATCGAGGGGATTTTCGTTGGCGAGACGATCAACACCCCCTCGATGCTGGCCGTCGAGGATTANCTNNTGGCGCTCGATTGGGCGCGCTCTGTCGGTGGGCTCAAGGGGCTGATTGCGCGGGCAGATGCGAATGCAGACGTAATCCATACTTTTACCAAAGCGCGCGACTGGATAGAGAACCTTGCCGTCGATCCGATGACGCGGTCGAATACCTCGGTTTGTCTGAAATTCACGGATGCGCGCATCGCAGACGGTACAGCCTTTGCCAAGGCGGTTGCCAAGCGGTTGGATGCCGAGGGCGTAGCTTACGACATCGGTGCCTATCGCGACGCGCCCGCCGGTCTGCGGATCTGGTGTGGCGGCACGGTAGAGACTGCCGATCTGGAGGCGCTGATGCCTTGGATCGACTGGGCATTCCACGTCGAGATCGCCGCGCAAAGCCAGGCCGCCTGAGGTGGGCTGACAGCCCACCCTACGCCGATATCGTAGGGTGGGTTTTTCAACCCACCGCCCTTCAAGACATTCAATCAAAGGACCAGACACATGGCTCCCAAAGTTCTCGTCTCCGACAAGCTGTCGGAAACTGCCGTTCAGATTTTCCGCGACCGTGGCATTGAGGTCGATTTCATGCCCGACCTTGGCAAGGACAAGGAAAAGCTGCGCGAGGTGATCGGCCGGTATGACGGCCTCGCCATCCGCTCCGCCACCAAGGTGACCGAAAAGATCCTGGATGCGGCGCATAATCTCAAGGTCGTTGGTCGCGCCGGGATCGGCACTGACAATGTCGACAAGGACGCCGCCTCGCGCAAGGGCGTGATCGTGATGAACACGCCTTTTGGCAACATGATCACCACGGCGGAACATGCGATTGCATTGATGTTCGCGGTGGCGCGGCAGATCCCCGAGGCGTCTGCCTCCACCCAAGCGGGCAAGTGGGAGAAATCGAAATTCATGGGTGTCGAGCTGACCGGCAAGACGCTGGGTGTGATCGGCGCGGGCAATATCGGTGGCATCGTCTGCGACCGGGCGCGCGGCTTGCGGATGAAGGTCGTGGCCTATGATCCGTTCCTGAGCCAGGAAAAGGCCGACAAGATGGGCGTCGAAAAGGTAGAGCTGGACGAGCTTCTGACGCGCGCTGATTTCATCACGCTGCATGTGCCGTTGACCGACCAGACGCGCAACATCCTGAGCCGCGAAAACCTCGGCAAGACGAAGAAGGGCGTGCGCATCATCAACTGCGCGCGCGGCGGTCTGGTCGACGAGGCCGCCGTGGCGGAACTGCTGACATCCGGTCACATCGCCGGGGCTGCGTTTGATGTCTTTGCAGAGGAACCGGCGACGGAGAACCCGCTTTTCGGCCTGCCCAACGTGGTCTGCACTCCGCATCTGGGTGCTGCCACCACTGAGGCGCAGGAAAACGTCGCGCTGCAAGTGGCCGAACAAATGGCGGATTACCTGCTTACGGGGGCCGTGTCCAACGCGCTCAACATGCCGTCGGTCACCGCCGAAGAAGCCAAGGTGATGGGGCCGTGGATCAAGCTGTCGGACCATCTGGGCAATTTCATAGGCCAGATGACAGATGAGCCGATCAAGGCGATCAACATCCTCTATGACGGTGTGGTTAGCGAGATGAATCTGGATGCGCTGACCTGTGCCGCCGTGGCGGGAATCATGAAATCGGTCAATCCCGAGGTGAACATGGTGTCCGCCCCCGTTGTGGCCAAGGAGCGCGGCATCAAGATCTCGACCACGCGGCAGGACAAATCGGGCGCGTTCGAGGGCTATATCAAGCTGACTGTCGTGACCGCCAAGCGCGAGCGCTCCATCGGCGGCACGGTGTTTTCCGACGGCAAGCCGCGCTTCATCCAGATCAAGGGCATCAATATCGACGCCGAGATCGGGCGGCACATGCTTTACACCACGAACGAAGATGTACCGGGCATTATCGGCACGCTGGGGCAGACGATGGGCGAAAACGGCGTGAATATTGCAAACTTCACCCTTGGCCGTGAAGCCTCCGCCGGAGAGGCCATCGCGCTTCTTTACGTGGATGCGCCGGTGCCAGCGGAGGTGATCGCTAAACTGGATGAAACCGGGCTCTTTCAGCAGGTCCGGGCATTGAAGTTCGACGTGGTCTGAGGCGCTTTAGTCGGGCGGTGACGCCGCCCGACGCATTGCAAAACGCAGGGGCACGCCATTGGCCAGTCCCGTTAACGGTGCCACTCTACCCGGCAGCTTGACCGTCGACAAAAGAAGCGTGTCCGGCGGGACCATCGGCATGGGTTGTATCCAGCAACGGGTGGCGTTCATCCCCCCGGCGCAAGGAACCGGGGCAAGGATGCCGTCACGACGACCGGATCATGCAGGGTCGTGTCATGTTCCGCCTGCCCCACGCCCATGGGCGTCCAGAAAACAGCCGTACAGCGGACCTTGTCGTTGAAATCGGTGATGCCGGTTACCGGCACTTGATTGGCGTTTGACAAAAGATCCGTCAGCACGAACCACGCCGTCACGACGACCGGATCATGCAGGGTCGTGTCATGTTCCGCCTGCCCCACGCCCATGGGCGTCCACAAAACGGCCGTAAAGCGGACCTTGTCGTTGAAATCGGTGATGCCGGTTACCGGCACTTGATTGGCGTTTGACAAAAGATCCGTCAGCACGAACCACCGGGTCGCGCCGGGATTGTCTGCGGGATCGACACCCGGCGGCCCTGCTGTCTAAGCATAGATACCCGGATCAAGATCTTGCAAGACCTCGCCCGTCGGCAGCCGCGCGCTGAAGTTGCGGTTCAATTCGTTGCGAAACTCGCCGACGCCACTTGCCGACGGTCCAGCACGGCAGGTTGAGCCGCGATATGGCCCGCGCAAAGGATCAATAACAAGGCGGCAAGCGGACGACGAAGCATGGCAATCTCTCTTCAAAGAAGTTCATCTTGGGACGCAAGCGAGACGCTGACAACGTTGCCAGTGCCCGGCCCGCGTGCTTTTCAAGACATGCCTTAAGCACTTGTTCACCCTCATCCCGCAGTTTGGCGGTATCAGACAGACCGGCATGGTGGAGGTTTGGGCATGAGCCTTGCCAATAAACTGGCGCAGGAACGGCGGGCCAGACTGGCCGCCGAACGCCTTTTGGAACAAAAACAGGCAGAGTTGCAGGCCGCCAATCGAAAGCTGGACAAACATGCGCAGGCCCTGAGCGAAGAGATCAACGAAACCCGCGCCGAGGTGCAGACCGTGCGCGACGAGAACGCGCGCGTCAAATCCGATCTGACCATTGCCAACCAGAAGATCGAGATCGCAGAGCGGCGTCTGTGGCATTCAATCGAAACCATTCAGGATGGCTTTGCCTTCTTTGACGCGGACAGCCGGATGATCGCTGCGAACAAGGCGTGGCTTGCCGTGTTCGATCAGTTGGAAGATGTGAAGCCTGGCATAAGCTATGTCGAAATCCTGCAATACGCGACCGAGGAAGGGATCATCGACATCGCCGATCACGCCCCGGCGGAGTGGCGCGAAACCATGCTGGATCGCTGGCAAAGCCCGGTACCGGAACCGGAAATCATCCGCCTTTGGAACGGGGCCTATGTAAAGTTGATAGACCAGCGCGGGCATGGCGGCGATGTGGTCAGCCTCGCGCTCGATATCACCGATACGATCCGGTACGAACAGAACCTCAAAAGCGCGCGCCACAGGGCCGAAGCGGCAAATCGCGCAAAATCCTCTTTCCTTGCCAACATGAGCCACGAGATCCGCACGCCTATGAATGGCGTGGTGGGCATGGCGGAACTGCTCAAGGATACTGAACTGGACGAGGAACAACTCCTGTACGCCAACACGATCAAGAATTCTGCCGAGGCGCTTCTGGTGATTATCAACGACGTGCTGGATTATTCCAAGATCGAGGCCGAAAAGCTGGTTCTGCATGAAGACCCCTTCGATCTGGAACGCTGCATTCACGAGCTGATCATGCTGTTGCAGGCCAATGCCCGCGACAAGGGCGTTGACCTGCTGGTCGATTACGATCTCTTCCTGCCGACGTTATTCATCGGCGATCCGGGACGCATCAGGCAGGTCATGACCAATCTTCTGGGCAATGCCGTCAAGTTCACCGAAACGGGGCATGTTCTGGTGCGCGTCGTCGGCATGTTGAACGAGACTGCGGGAACGGTGAAATTGCATGTCACNATNGAGGATAGCGGCATCGGCATTCCGCCCGACAAGGTCGAGCATATTTTCGGAGAGTTCAATCAGGTCGATGACGAGACGAATCGCCGGTTCGAGGGGACGGGCCTCGGGCTTGCGATCTCGGAAAAGCTGATCCGCATGATGGGCGGAGAAATCTGGGTCGAATCCGAGCAAGGACAGGGCTCTACTTTTGGCTTTTCGCTCTGCCTTCCGCTTGCGGATCCGGCCGTGCCGTTTGACTTCCGCCTGCCGGACCGCATTCGCAGTGTTTTGATCGTCGAGCCGCAGGATGTGACCCGCGCAATTCTGTTGCGCCAGTTCACGGCCCTTGGCGTGACCGTGCGTGCCTGTGAAACCGGGCAGGCGGCGCTTGACATGCTGGGGCCGGAACTGGATCTGGTCATCGCGGATCACAGCATGGCGGAGATGGACGGGGTCGAGCTGGCCGAGGCGATACACGAGGCGGGCCGTGACGTGCCGGTTATCCTGCTAAGCGCCAATTCCGCTACAGCGGAGCGCGATCCAGGGCGCAGGTATGTACATGCGGTTCTGCAAAAGCCGGTGCCGCGTGGCGCGCTGTTCGCCGCGCTGGAAACGCTTGGCCCGACGCGCGCCGACAGCCCCTCCGACAAGCCGCCCGAGGCCGCAAAACCACCAAGGCCGATGCGGGTTCTGGCGGCAGAGGACAACAAGACCAACAGGCTGGTCTTTACCAAGATGCTAAAGGATCTCGATATTGAAATCGAACTGGCGGAAAACGGATATGAAGCTGTCGCGGGCTTTACCAGTTTTCGCCCGGACCTGATTTTCATGGACATTTCCATGCCGGAAATGGACGGGAAAGAGGCAACCGCCCGGATCCGCCAGCTGGAGGAAGGCTGCGATGCACATATCCCCATTGTCGCCATGACCGCCCATGCGATGGACGGCGACAACGAGGACATTCTTGCCGCGGGTCTGGATTATTATCTGACCAAGCCTTTGCGCCGCGAAGCCCTGATCGAAAGAATCACCGCCGCCTGTCCGAAAGAGGCCAGGCCGCCCTTGCAAACGGTGCAGGCGGCCGAATGATCAACCCTCGCCGTCGCGTAGGAAAACCCAGTCATCTCCGTTGGACAGGGACGCCTTGTATCTGTAGCCGCCGGTATCGAACTCCTTGATCGAGTCCGCATCGGTCAGCCGGTTCTGGATAATGAACCGGGCCATCGCCCCACGCGCGCGCTTGGCGTAAAAGCTGACGATCTTGGGCTCGCCGGATTTCATCTCCTTGAACACGGGGGTGATCACCCGAAGCTTGAGCGCCTTGCGATCCACCGCGCCGAAATATTCCTGGCTGGCGCAGTTGATCAAGGCATCGCCGCCTACCGCCTCTGCATCGGCGTTAAGCTGCCTTGCGATTTTGTCGCCCCAATACGCGTAAAGCGTCGTGCCGTGATCCGTCTTCAGGCGGCTGCCCATCTCAAGCCGGTAGGGTTCTATCTCGTCAAGCGGGCGCAGCACGCCGTAAAGGCCAGACAGGATCCGGAAATGATCCTGCGCCCAGTCAAGTTCCTCGGCCTCAAGGCTTTTCGCCTCAAGCCCCTGATAGGTGTCCCCGGCAAAGGCGAGCGCTGCGGGCTTGCGCTCCATCTCGCCAAAATCGCGGAACCGGTCGGAATTCAGCTTGGCGAGATTGTCGCTGATCCCCATCAGTTTTTTCAGATCGCCCTGCGACAGGCCGCGCGCCACCTCGGCCAGCTCTGCTGCCTCGGCGTGAAAGCGAGGGACCGTCGCGGTCACCCCCTCGACCGGGTGCATGTCCATTTTCTTGGCGGGCGATACGACGGTCAGCATTCTCGGTCCTCCGGGATCAGTCTTACCCTTGATCTAGTCTGCCGCGTGCAGAACGTCCAGAAACGCCGCGCCAAAGCGTTCGGCCCGCTTGTCCCCCAAAAGACGGGTCAACCCGTTCAGATCACGCGGCCGCGCTGATGCCACCTTGGCTAAAAGCGAGGAGGAACAGCTTAGCGGCTTTTCGATCCCGTCTTCACCACGAGACAGATCCGCCTGTACTTCTTGCAGCCGGTCGTAAAGTGTACCGGCCTCGCGGCCCGCCATCTTGCGGCGGGTGGGATGCATCGTTTCAGCCTCGCCATTGATGACCGACAGGAACGCTGCACCATACTGTTCGAGCTTTTTCGCCCCCACCCCGTTGATCCGCGCCATATCATCGAGCGTGCGGGGCCGGGTTTCGGCCATCTCGATCAGGCTGCGGTCGGTAAAAACGATATAGGCGGGCACGTTGGCCGCCTCTGCCAGCGCGCGGCGCTTGGCCTTGAGCGCGGATAAAAGGGGCGCGTCTTCATCAGACACAAGCGCCTTGGGCGCGGGCCGCCGTGCCTTGGTTTCCAGTGTATCTCGGCGCAGCGTGACCCGGTCCTGACCACGCAACACAGGCAGCGCGGCTTCGGTCAGGCGCAATGCCCCGTGCCGGGCGGGATCGGGGCGGATCAGGTCCTGGCCCATCATCTGCCGGAAAAGACCCTGCCACACGCGGCGGGGGATATCCTGTCCCACCCCAAAGGTTGGCAGGCGATCATGACCGCGCGCGCGGATCTTGTCGGTCTCGTTGCCGGTCAGGATGTCGATAAGATGCCCCGCGCCGAAAAACTCCTCGGTTCGAAGGATCGCCGACAAAGCCTTTTGCACCGCCTCCGTCCCGTCGAACGTGTCCACAGGGTCAGCGCAGGTGTCGCAATTGCCGCAGGGCGTGGAGGTTTCGCCAAAATAGCGCAGCAGTGTCTGACGCCGACAGCCATGCGTGTCGGCCAGCCCCAAAAGCGCGTTGAGACGGGCATGATCGGCGGCGCGGCGTTCGGGTGGGGCCAGCCCCTCGTCAATCTGAGAGCGGCGCAGGCGGATGTCATCGGCCCCGAACAGCGTCAGCGTTTCGGCCGGCGCGCCATCGCGCCCGGCGCGGCCGATTTCCTGATAATAGGCCTCGATCGACTTGGGCAGGTCGGCATGGGCGACCCAGCGGATATCCGGCTTGTCCACGCCCATCCCGAAGGCGACGGTCGCCACCACGATCAACCCCTCCTCGGCGCTGAAGCGGCGTTCCACCTCGCGCCGGTCCTCTGCATCCATGCCGCCGTGATAGTAACAGGTCTTATGCCCGTCTTGGGCCAAGGCACCTGCCAGCGTTTCCGTCTTCGCGCGGGTGCCGCAATAGACGATGCCCGATTGCCCTTTTCGCGCCCCGGCAAAATCCAGGATCTGCCGCCGCGGATTGTTCTTGGCCTCAAACGCCAGGTTGATATTGGGCCGGTCGAACCCGCGCAGGAAGGTCTGCGGTGCATGGCCATCGAACAGCTTTTGCACGATTTCCTGCCGGGTTTCGGCATCCGCCGTGGCGGTGAAGGCGGCCAGCGGCACGCCCAACGCCTGCCGCAGGTCCCCGATACGCAGGTAATCGGGCCGGAAATCATGGCCCCACTGGCTGATGCAATGCGCCTCGTCCACCGCGATAAGCGACACACCGATGCGCCGCAGCATTCCCATGGCGGATCCCGCCGCCAACCGTTCGGGTGCCATGTACAGCAGCTTGAGCCGCCCTGCCTCCAGCGCGTCCCAAACCTCGCGGGTTTCTTCTTCGGTATTGCCGGAGGTCAGCGCACCGGCCTCCACCCCCACCGCACGCAGGCTGCGAACCTGATCGCGCATCAGCGCAATCAGCGGGGAAATCACCACTGTCACACCCTCGCGCATCAAGGCGGGCAGTTGATAACAAAGGGACTTGCCGCCGCCCGTGGGCATGATGGCGAGGGTGTTGATCCCCTCGCTTACGGTATGGACGATCTCTTCCTGTCCGGGGCGGAATGCATCGAATCCGAATACGTCCCGCAACAGCGTGGCAGCGCTTTGCATGTGAAGGCCCGCAAGATTTTTGTTTCTGCTCTTACGATGACAATTTCACATCATGATTCGGTAAACAAGAGTCGGGCTGTGCCCTATCGCAGCAAAAGTTCCGGCAGGATGAAATCGCGCAGCGACAGCACGATGATGATCGCCGCCAGTGGCGCAAGATCCAGCGGGCGCGTGTCAGGCAGGATCCGTCGGATCGGCTCATATATGGGGGCCAGCAGCCGGTTCAGGCCCTGCCAGATCTGGGCCACGAATTGCTGCCCGAGATTGAGAACCTGAAAGCTGATCAGCCAACTCATGATCACATGCGCGATCATGATGAAGAATACCACGTCGAGGATCAGCCGAAGGGGGCCGTAAATTGCCATCATGATGCGTGCTCCTGTGCGTTTGGCTCTCACCTAAGCGCGCGGGCGAAAATGCGCAAGTCTGAGGCCGTGTTGTGGTTGACGCAGGCGCGGCTTTGGTCAAACACCGCTTGAAAGGAGACCCGTCATGTACCCTTTCATTCGCATGGCTTGGCAAGTGTTCAAGCATCGCAAGGCAGAGCCGCTGGCGTTGACCGGAACGCATTTCTCGCGGCATGTCTGCCTGCCATGGGATATCGACCTCTGGAAGGAGCTGAACAACGGGCGAACGCTGACGATTTACGATCTGGGGCGCATCCCGCTGGCCATACGCACCGGGCTGGCGGCGACCCTGCGCGTCAATGGCTGGGGGCTGACCGTGGCGGGGGCCAGCGTGCGCTATCGTCGGCGCGTCCGCATGTTCGAAACGGTCGAGATGCGGTCGCGCGCGATCTGCTGGGATGCGCGTTTCATCTATATCGAACAGTCGATGTGGCGGGCGTCGGGTGACTGTGCCAACCACATCCTGTATCGGTCCGCGATCACCGGCGCCAACGGGATCGTCGCACCGGCACAGGCCATACAGGCCATGGGTGGCGACGGGCAGAGTCCGACCGTTCCTGGCTGGGTGGCGGCATGGATCAAGGCAGACGCACAAAGACCATGGCCCCCGATGCAGGATTGACTTGCCAGCAGAACCCGTCCCTCGCCATAGTCGCCACGACAAGGGGGCGGTATGACAGTAATTTCCGCGCGCAAGCGCCTGTGGGGGTGGTATTTTTTCGACTGGGCCAGCCAGCCCTATCACACGCTGTTGGTCACCTTTGTCTTCGGGCCTTACTTCGCATCGGTGGCTGCTGCCCATTTCCTCGGGCAAGGCCTGGAAGAAACCGCCGCAGACGCGCAGGCTCAAACGCTTTGGTCGTGGTGTCTGGCCATTGCCGGGCTGACCATAGCCTTTGGCGCGCCTGTGATGGGCGCGATGGCCGACACCGCCGGGCGGCGGCTGCCATGGATCCTGTGTTTCTCGGCGCTGTACGTGATCGGGGCCGCCGGGCTTTGGGTGACAGAGCCGGACGGCTCCAATATGGTGCTGGCGCTTTGCCTGTTCGGCATCGGCTTTATCGGGGCGGAATACGCGCTGATTTTTGTAAATGCCCAACTGCCCTCGATCGGCACGGCGGATCAGATCGGGCAGGTGTCCGGCTCCGGCTTTGCCTTTGGGTATTTGGGCGGGCTGATCGCACTCATGATCACCCTGGTTTTCTTCCAGGCGATGGAGGGTGGCAAGACCATCGTCGGGCTGGACCCGGCCTTTGGCCTCGATCCGGCGGCGCAGGAGGACAAGCGCATCGTGGGGCCCTTTACGGCGCTTTGGTTCGTGCTGTTCATGATCCCCTATTTCCTTTGGGTGCGCGAACCTGTTCGCGCAGGCGGCGGCCAGACAATGCGGCGCGGATTGCGGTTGCTGGTGCGCTCCATCTCCCGACTGCCAAACCGGCGCAGCCTGATGGCGTATCTCGGCTCGTCGATGTTCTACCGTGATGCGCTGAACGGGCTTTACGGCTTTGGTGGGACATACGCGGCGCTGGTTCTGGACTGGTCCATCGTGACTGTCGGTGTTTTCGGAATTGTCAGCGTGATCGCCGCGGCCGGCTTTAGCTGGATGGGGGGGCTGGCGGATCGGCGCTTTGGCCCAAAGCCTGTGATTATCGTTGCTATATGGGGGCTTATGGCTGTTTGCGTCACCGTGGTTTGTATGGATCGCAGCCAG
>P_2C_Liq_2_UnCtyDRAFT_1000283_pt1 | contig 14457 bp, 13 predicted proteins | sample Pon2CUnioCityCA_FD_10236 | JGI IMG/M metagenome (IMG submission 10236) | reverse complement strand
GAGTCCCGAATCATGGTTAAGGTGACCGGCTAAACCAATGGAGATATCACCATTGCTATTTTGGTTGACGTAGTTGACGTTCGGGTCACTAAACCGAGCGTAGCCTCCACCAAAGAGGAAAGCAGAAAATGCTGAATTGTAGTTGGTTGCACCTTTATCAGCGAACCAGCTTTGCAAGCCAGTATCAGCATGGTTCCAAGCTTCAGAGAACCATTTTTCAGCGAAGCTATTGTAGCCCCCATAGGAGGTAAACCAATCATTCATGGTAAGGCTGCTAACGCTGATGGCTTCACCATTGAGAAATCCCGACAGGGTCGTGGCCTGGCTCGTACTAGCTGCATTGGCATTTCCCAACATCCCCGAGAGTTCAATATTACCGCCAGGGGCATTGATATCGCCTTGTAGGAGCGTCGCCAAGTCAGCGTTGTTGTTCAGAACCGTGGAAGTCCCTTGCTGTTCATATAAGAGGTAACTACCGCCATTGAGAGTCGCACCGGTTAAACCTGCGCCAAAGGCTGGGGCTGTGGCTAGGAGGCTAATGCCCACCGCCGAGGTGCTGAGTAGAGTTTTGTGAAGTAATCCAGACATGATGGGTAAGTCCTTAAGTCAGTTTTAGTTAATTCGTATACCGGGTAGATGTTGGCGAGTCGTCCCTTTAGGGTTAATAACGACAGAGTCCCCGGAAGGGGTTTCGTCATGGGATGTGTGCGACTGCCGACCTGCTCAATTTCAACCTACCCTCATTGTAGGCAATGAATCGGGGCTGTAGGTAAAGTTAGTGTTGAGTTTTCGCCGACTTTTATAAAGTTTTTGCTAAGTTGAAACAGAGGGTTCAACCTCCATTATGAGAGGATTTGAGGTATTTTCAATAGAATTACGGGGTTTTTAGCAGTGCTTTTTAGGTTAGGTTGATTTTTTCCGAGTTAATACGGAGGGCTTAGATAAAATTTTATGAACTGCCGATAACAATCAACTTATCCCCGTAGAAACACAGAGATTCGCTGCACCGCCTCGGCTAAGACTTGAGGCGATCGCACCAACGCAAAGCGAACATAGCCCTGGCCACTCTCTCCAAAGCCCACTCCCGGAGAGGCCGCCACTCCAGTTTGCTCAACCAAGGCTTCACAAAAACCGATGGAATCTTTAGACCAAGGTTGAGGCAGTTTCGCCCAGACATACATCGTCGCCTTGGGGCGAGGAACCCCCCAGCCAATTTGCTGCATGGCCTCGACAAACACATCTCGACGTTGACGAAAGCAGTCAACTGTCCCTTGAACCGCCTTACCGTCACTATTTAGGGCCGCGATCGCCCCATTGAAAATCCCCTGATATTGATTAAAATCGACCGCCGCTTTCACCTGGCGCAACGCCAAAATCAACTCCGGGTTGCCAATGGCATACCCCACCCGGAACCCGCCCATATTGTAGGACTTAGACAGCGTAAAAAACTCAATACTACGACGTTTCTCAACATCCGCTTGCAGAATCGAGGGAGGACGATCGCCCTCAAACACTAAATCCCCATAGGGGAAATCATGAACTAAGGCTATATCGTATTTATCGCAGAATGTCAAGGCTTCTTTAAAAAAAGTAATAGAAGCCGTAGCTGTCGTGGGATTGTGGGGATAACTCAGCACCATCATGCGGGCGCGATCGCACACCTGGGGCGGAATTTCACTAAAATCCGGCAAAAACCCTCGTTCCGCCCGCAAAGGTAACGGATGAATCTGCCCTCCTGCCAACGCCACCCCACCATAATGAGACGGATACCCCGGATCGAGAAGCAGCGCATAATCCCCAGGATTCAACAAAGCTAGAGGTAAATGAGCCGTTCCCTCCTGAGATCCCACCAGCGGTAACACCTCTGTTTCTGGATCAACCTCAATCCGATAGCGTCGTTGATACCAGTTCGCCGCCGCTTCACGAAAAGCCCGGGTTCCATGAAAGAGGAGATATTGATGAGTTTGACGATCCCAAAGCGATCGCTCAATCTCGTGCAAAATAAAATCGGCCGTCGCTAAATCCGACGAACCGAGAGATAAATCAATAATATCTCGTCCAGCTTGGTGGGCCGCCGCCTTGGCCCGATCCATATCTGCAAAAACATTAGAACGGAGCGAGGTGAGGCGTTGAGCAAAATGAAGCATAACAAAAGCGTGAACGAGACAGAGAGCGGCGACGAAGCCGTTAAGCCCCTAACAGAGAGTCTAACAGCTGCTGAAGTTGCGATCGCGTAATCGCCCCTTCCTTCGCCTCAAGCATCTCACCCTGGCGATAGAAGCGTAACGCCGGGACTCCTTCAACCTGGCAACGTTTCACCGACTCAGGATTAGCATCCACTTCTAACTTGACAATCTTAAGGCGATCGCTGTAATTCTCAGCGGCCCAATCAATCGAAGGAGAAACCAAGCGACAGGGACCACACCAAGACGCCCAAAAATAGGCCAAAACAGGTTGGCCAGCCTCTAACACCTCAGCCTGAAACTGAGAATCATTAATCGTAACCGGTTCACTCATGGTTTTGTCGTTAACATCCCTGAGGGGAGACAGGACAGAACAAAATCCCCGTCATCCAGTGTAAAACGAGATGAGCCCGAAACAAACAAGCGATCGCCCAATCTCAGATTCGTGATCTTAAGAATAGGCGATCGCCAAACCCCAAACCTCACCCCTAGAGATTATCCAGTTCAGCCCGGAGTTTTTCGAGTTCGTCATCAACTTCCGCATCAGCCGCCGGAGTTTGGCCTTCCGGAAGCGCACCAGCGGGTTTCGAGCCACCCGAAAGCTGAGCCTTCATCGCCGCCAACTCATCATCGACATCACTCCCGGATTCCAACTGAGCGAATTGGCTTTCCAAATCACCACCGACTAGCTCTTCAGAAGCTTGAGAGGTGGCTTCGGCTTCCAGGACTTTCTCTTCCATACGCTCAAACGCACCCATCGCCCCACTACTATTGAGAGAGCCGAGGCTATTTTGTAACTGCTCTTGCGCCTTCGCCGACTGCATCCGGGCCTTGAGCATATTTTTCTTGGTTTTCGCCTCAGAAATCTTGCTCTCTAACTGCATCAAACTGCGTTTGAGGGTATCAACCTGGCCCGACTGACCATCATATTGAGCCTTAAGCGTGGCCGCCGTTTCCGCATGAGATTTTTTCCGTTGCAGGGCCTCCCGAGCCAGATTCTCATCACCCTTTTGCAGAGCCAACTGAGCGCGACTCTGCCATTGATTGGCATTCGTCTGAGCTTGGTTGTACTGTTGTTGAGTTCGTTTTTGTTGGGCGATCGCCTTCGCAACAGCTTGGCGCAACTGCACCAAGTCCTCCTGCATATCAATAATCGCCTGTTCTAAAATCTTCTCTGGATCTTCAGCCTTGCTCACCATGTCATTAACATTGGCGCGAACGACGCGGCTGATGCGATCAAATAATCCCATAACGTCTTTATTCCTTCTGACAATTGGTTAACAAATCGAAAAACGGGCGTCTACTTCAAGTGTAGCCAGCAGCGGTTCAGATTGGGGAGTTTAGAGGGAGGAGTTAAGGGCGTGACGACCCCAGATCGGTCTACCTCCCCATCCTAACCCGAATCCATACCTAGCGAGGTTGATACACTTGGGCTGATATCCCCTCCTCTGTGAGGCGGTCCACCAGGCCTTGAGCCGTCCCAGTATCATCAAATGCTCCCACCTGAACCTTCACCCCCTCAGGAAACTCCCGCAAATAGGCATCAGGAACCACCTCTCGCACTTGTTCTAACCTCGCAACCTCATCGTTATAATCCACCACCACAAAGACAAACCCAGCATAGTTGCGATCGCGGTCAATCCTTGGCGGCGGACCTGAAGCCTCGTCCGGGGTAACCNGCTCTGCGTTCGTCTCCTCAGCCTCCTGATTCTCGGATTCGGACGTTTCGGAAGTCTCCTCCGACCGAGCCGCTCCCGTTGATTCGGGAGTGAGCAACGCTGAAATGTTATCGAGGCTATTTTCCGCCGGTTCAGTCCCCTCAGCAGGAGTTGGGGGAGTCGCCGCTGTTTCCGGCGACGGTGGCGGGGCGTCTTGAGGCGTGGGAGGAGGAGTGACCAGGGGCGATCGCGTCTCAGGATCTAAGCTACTCAGAGTACTCAGATCAAGTTGAATAAACTCCTCAGCGGCTAAATCGGGTGACGTCGGTAAACCCGTTCCCCGAGACGCAGACTCAGAACCAGACTCACGAGCGCGCCGCCCAGACTCGGGGCGAGTCTCTGAGTCTCCAGACTCTGAAGCCGTCCCACCGCCAAAAAATCGTTCTAACCCCAACTGTCCCAAACTCTCAGGATTGACTAAAACATATCCCAGGGTGGCTGTGGCTGCTAAAAACAGCAACACAGACCCCACTCCTAGAGCGGTAAACTTGCGCTGGGTTCCTTCACCCCCTTGGCTTGAAGTTGTCGAGAGACCACTCAGAGAGCCAACAGAGGGATCTTCATCGGAGGTCACCCCTGAATCCCTTTCCCCTTCACTTCCCTGACGAAGCCGCTCCGCCGATTCGAGATAGGTGCTTGGCCCTGTAGCCGAGTCTAAGACTGACCCATCATCAATGACCCCATCGGAACCCCCTTCAGAGATATCGAGTCCCTGGGAAGATGGATCGACAGCAGAGTCTGTCTGCACCTGTGATCCCGACGCGGCTTCTGATGTCACCGGCCAAGGCGATCGCTCAGAGGAGTCGGCCGCCCGAGACTCAAGTTGTCCCTCGATAATCACCGGCTGCGACGAAGGAGGTGGCGGTGGGGGACTCATCCGTTTACGATGCTGTCGATATCGTTCGAGTTCAGCATCAAGGGGGACATCCAAACTCGCCAACGCGACTTGTAACGAGGGATGAAGAAGAGAGTTCGTTGGTCTGGGGGAAGATTTGCTCAAAGACACGTGACTCAAGTTGCCAGTTCACAAGATGGAAACCCTGTTGGGGCTGTTACAAGATTAACCCGACTTGACCGGGAATGGGAGCAACGGCCTCAGCCTGGCTCTGTTGGCGATCGCTCCAATCGATCCCCGCTCCCAAAATGTTTACCTGAATTTCACAGAACCTTCACAAAGGTAGAGCATCCTCGTAAACAAGAGGCGTTGATCCGTCTTAGCACTCAGCTCACCCATCATCGGGATCACGATCACATCATCGCCTCTACCGCTCCCATTACGATTGACGACAGTTAATCCCAATGTTCATGACCTGTTCATTACCTGAGAACCGCTACGATGAGTTTTCAATCCTTAGATCAGATTTTACACAGCCTATCCAATCAACTGATTGATCCGAAACAAGAGCCACTTGATCGCATGATTGCTATCTGGCCCGAGGTTGTTGGGGAGAAAATCGCCCGCTTTAGTCGTCCCGTTCGGCTATCTCATGGCATTTTACAGGTCGCGACGGCTAATGCCGTTTGGGCGCAACAATTGACCTTTGCCCGGCGAGGCTGGTTAACCCAGTTAAATCTTCACTTAGACGAACCGCTGCAAGACATTCGTTTATCTCCGGGACTTTGGCATCGAGATATCGAACCTCCTGAACCCAATCCCGAATATCAGCGATCGCAACATCCCAGTTATTGGGGACTCGCCGAGGAGTCCCTCTCCTCCCCCAAAAGCAGCAATCCTATCTCACCTCCCCCCAGCCCACAACGAGCCTTGGAAGCATTATTACAAAACTTGGCGGTTCGCACTCAGCAGTTACCTCTATGTCCCATATGTCATTGTCCTACCCCCATCGGGGAACTAGAGCGTTGGTCAGTTTGTGCTGTTTGTGCCGTATCTCCTCCTGATACTGAGGGAGAATCAGTCTAGTTTTTTGCGCTTTTAATAACTCCCCTGCAATCGATCCCTATTGAGTCCAAAAGGGGTAGGAGAACGGTAGCGATCGCTACGAACCATACTTCATAAATCTTAATAAACTTTATTATTAATTTACAAAAAAGGGACTTAAGACTAACTTTTATATTTTCTTTGGGATCTAAAAAAGAGAAGGATTGTAAAATTAAAGAAGATAAATAAAAACGTTCCCTTTAAATCAGTTCAATGAATATCAATACTTGTTCTGTTTCAACCTGCCGCTCTTGCCGATACTATACCCCCGAAGGTCGTCGCGGTGGTCAATGCCAACAACTCGGCGCTCCCGTTTGCGGAAGCTGGAAATCCTGTTCCTTAGCTTTTCCACCTTTTGCCCCATCTTGGGAGCATTTGGAAAAACTCATTTCTCTCGATAGCCGTGAGTCTGTTCCTGCTCGGACTTTACCTAAACAACCCATTTCTGTCGAAGCTGAACCCGTTTCTGTATAAAGGTTTGCCCTTTCTGTAAAAATGTCTAATCCCGTTCAATGAAGTGACAGCTTCACAGAAAAATCCCCACCTAAGGGGGAAGGTGGGGGAGACTCGGGCATTGTCGTCAATCAGAAACCATAGATGACACAAACCCCAGTTCACAGTTGACGAATCAAGACTCAATTAAGGTAGCCAAGGATACTGACGAAAATCAGGAGGGCGTTTTTCCAAAAACGCTTGTTTTCCCTCAACCCCTTCTTCAGTCATGTAGTACAAGAGCGTGGCATTACCGGCGAGTTCTTGTAGGCCCGCCTGTCCGTCACAATCGGCGTTAAACGCGGCTTTGAGACAGCGGATTGCGATGGGGCTTTTTTGCAGAATCTCCTCAGCCCAACGAACGCCCTCAGCTTCTAACTCCTCAACCGGGACAACAGTATTGACTAATCCCATATCAAGAGCCTGTTGAGCGTCATACTGACGACAAAGGAACCAGATTTCGCGGGCTTTTTTCTGGCCGACACTACGAGCCAGATAACTAGCCCCAAAGCCACCGTCGAAACTGCCGACTTTAGGACCCGTTTGTCCAAAAATAGCGTTATCAGCGGCAATGGTGAGGTCACACACGACATGGAGAACATGGCCACCACCAATGGCATAGCCCGCCACCAGAGCAATCACGACTTTGGGCATCGAGCGAATCAGCCGCTGTAAATCCAAAACATTGAGACGAGGAACTCCCGCATCATCCATGTAACCGGCTTTCCCTCGCACACTCTGATCGCCCCCAGAACAAAAGGCGTATTTACCATCACTATGGGGGCCGGCTCCCGTCAGTAGCACAACGCCGATGGCGGTATCTTCGCGAGCATCGGCGAAGGCGTCATAGAGTTCAACGACGGTTTGGGGGCGAAAGGCGTTGCGTTTGTGGGGACGGTTGATGGTGATTTTGGCGATGCCATCCCGTTTGTGGTAGAGAATATCCTCATAGGTTTTCGCCGTTTGCCAGGTGATATCCATAGAATTGTTGCCAGGTCGATTTGCTTGCTTGCCTGTTTCATCATTCCATATCGGGGGGAGAGCTGGCAGCCGAGGCTGAGTCAACGACGCGATCTGCGGCCAGCAGAATACTCATGGCTTCGATGAGGCGATCGCTCTCCCGAACCGCTCGTTCCGTTTCACTACCAAAGGTCTCACTGGCGGCGTTCATGGCATCAATTAGCCCCTGACGGTCCTTGGCTTGTACCTGTTTCGCCAAGGCCTCGAAGGTTTGGGCTAAACGGGCGATCGCCTCACGACGGTCAGCATTAGCCAGCATAATATCGGCATAGAGTTCGGCATCCTGACCAAACAGACGACTCACCATATCAATTCCCAGCCGATAAATGGGACTCGATAACTCCAAACTGCGGCCCACTTCAATGCCATCTTGGGCCAGAAACACCCCCAGTCCAAAGGTGGCGAAGTGACGAATCGCCTGAACCGTCACCATCATCTGGTCATGTTCATCAGGGGGAGATTCCACTAAATCCCCGCCATCACGGGCCATCAACTCCACCAGCCATTGCCAAGCGGGGCGATCGCGGCCGGGACAAATCACCACCTTCTGAGACAAAAATGACTCCACCCCAGGGCCAAACATGGGATGCAACCCAACCACAGGACCCGGATGAGCCCCTAACATCGTCTTTAGCATGGGACCTTTAATGCTGGTAATGTCCGCTAAGGTTGTGTTCGGACAGAGATAGGCCGCCGTTTGACGGATAATCTCTAAAGTTCGGTCAATGGGAACACAGATGAGGGCTAAGTCGATATCTTGAAGTAACTCCTGGGCCTGCGGCCAGTCTTGTCGCCCCAACAGACGCACCTCATGGCCCGCCGCTTGGAATCGTTGGCGGAAAAATTGAGCCATCATTCCTCGTCCCCCAATTAGGGTAATCCGTCGTTGAGGTTCATCGGGGTGTCGCAGAGGATGGGTAGCCAGGGCCGCCGTACAACTGCTGACGAGGCTATTCCAGACAAAAGGCGGAACCCCAGCCTTCTGGAGTTCCGTGTCTACCGTGGTTGTCGAGGAAGACGGCGATCGCTCAGACAAGATTTCAATCCGCTGACTCAGGAGGTGAATCAGTTGTTTATCAATGGCCTCAAGGGACAAATCAGGCATGGGGCAGAATACTTAGGTAGGATCGGCGTTCTTTCCAATTAAACTATCCAAAATGCTAGAGACAAAGGAGAGAACCAGCGATCCAATGATGGCCCAAAACAACCCATTGACTGTAAAGCCACTGGTTAGAGCTGCTACGAGTTGAATACTCAGGGCGTTAATCACCAGTAGGAACAGTCCTAGGGTGACAATGGTAATGGGCAGAGTCAGCAGAATTAACAGGGGACGCACCACGGCGTTGACGAGGCCGAGGATAATGGCTGCAATCAAGGCGGCGTTAAAGCCATCTAGCTCGATTCCGGGGACGATATAGGCAGTAACGACGAGGGCCAGTGCCGTCATCAGCCAAGTGACGATAAATTGTGGCATTTGCTCTTAACTCTTTCTATAGCGGTCAGGAATGCTTTCCCCATTATATCGAGAATTGGCGGGAAATGTGGACTGGAGGGTTGTCCCAGGGGATGGCCGGGGGTCACTATGGCTGAGGGTGAGCTTGGGTGTAGATTGATAGACTCACCGCCCTAGGCTGTATGTTTGGATTTCGCTACTGAACCCGTTCAGATGGCTTAGCAAAAAGTGTTTCAATGCTGCAATGAAGATCCTCAAACTGTAGGGGCGAAAAGCCCCATCCTGAAAGGGTATAGCGGTAGGTCTCCCTACAATTTTTTATCTGTTACGAACCCTCTTCATTTCTGGGCGTTCTAAAGGTTGGTAGGAAATCCAGGCTCACCTTCGAAGAACCAACCTCCTCGATTCCCACGAGTCACCTTCAGATCCGTGAGTTCTAAATGCTTGGAGGACATCCAGCCCACTAGATACCGAGACCAAATTTGTTGTTGATCTGCGTTACAGATAGGGCGACCACACCACCATAGTCCTAGAGTGTCATCAATATAATTTCCATCAAATATCTCAACAAAAGTTCCTAATGAAAGCTTTCCAATAATGTTTTGACTATCTCTGGGATTCGGGGATCTCCTGAAATTTAAACCATCAGTTTTGACCTTGGCAATACATTGAAAGATATCAACATGGACTTTGGGAACATACCAAAAATCACGGCGATTTTGTTCTCCTGAACCAAAATTAGACTCAAGTGGCATCTGGTAATATCCGTCTTGCAACTCATCAATATTACTTGACGTGATGAAACTAACCCCGGCTGGCACTTCGATTTTTTCATGACTTTGTAGTTCCTGGGCCGGAAGGGGTTTAGCTTTAAAAATTGTGTGAGTATGAACAAAAATTTTCATAATGGATGACCTAAGACTGGTTGGTTTAAGACCTGTTGGAAACGAATGGGAACTCATAGATACAGTCCCTGTGTATCACAAGCGTGTATTTTTGTCAATCTTTGCCAACGCTAATAAGATGTAATTCATCGAAACCCATTTCTTGGCTGATTCCCGAGGAACGAACCGAGCCCTAACCCCGACCGTGGAGGAGATGGCAACAGGCGACAGGTGGGGAATTTTCTCTCAACTCAGAGTGTCCTAAGATAATCTTTGATTGCGATACAACATCATTTCGGGCATGGCAAGCAGCATCTTTCCTCCCTGATAGCGACCCTCAACATCCTCTTGCGGCTCTTCGATACCCGGCTGGAGTGTCAAAATTGCTGCTTATGCCGTCTTCGTCTTGTCCTATGGATCATTTTTGGGTAAATTTGCTAGTCTAGCTTAAATACGTTTGGGAACGGTAAGTAACAGTGGATATTGAAATTGGACGAGGCAAAAACGCTCGTCGCGCCTACGGAATTGACGAAATCGCCCTAGTGCCGGGAAACTGCACCCTCGATCCGATCCTTGCCGATACCCGTTGGGAAATCGGCGGAATCAAACGAGAAATCCCCATTATCGCCAGTGCCATGGATGGTGTAGTGGATGTGCAGATGGCAGTCAAACTGTCTCAACTCGGGGCGCTCGGTGTCCTTAACCTTGAGGGCATTCAAACTCGTTATGACGATCCCAACCCGATTCTCGATCGCATCGCCTCGGTCGACAAAACCGAGTTCGTGCCACTGATGCAGGAACTTTATAGTCAGCCGATTCGCGATGAACTGATTGTCAAACGGATTCAAGAAATCAAAGAACAGGGCGGAATCGCTGCCGTCAGCGTCACCCCTGCCGGTGCCGTGAAATTTGGCGATGCCATTGCCCAAGCCGAAGCCGACTTAGTCTTTGTCCAGGCAACGGTTGTCTCAACGGCTCACCTATCTCCGGAAACGGTGACACCGCTTGACTTGGGTGACTTTTGTCAGCGGATGCCTATGCCAGTGGTGCTGGGGAACTGCGTCACCTATGACGTTGCCCTCAACCTAATGAAAACGGGAGCGGCTGCCATTTTAGTGGGCATTGGTCCAGGTGCTGCCTGCACCTCTCGGGGAGTTTTAGGGGTTGGAGTTCCTCAAGCGACGGCTGTGGCTGACTGTGCAGCGGCTCGGGATGACTTCTTCAAGGAAACCGGTAACTATGTGGCGGTCATTGCCGATGGTGGACTCGTCACCGGTGGCGATATTTGTAAATGTATTGCCTGTGGGGCAGATGGGGTCATGATTGGCTCCCCCATTGCTCGTGCTAAGGAAGCCCCTGGACGTGGCTATCACTGGGGTATGGCCACACCCAGCCCAGTGTTACCTCGGGGGACTCGCATTAATGTCGGTAGTACCGGAACCCTCGAACAGATCCTGCGCGGTCCAGCACAACTCGATGATGGAACCCATAACTTCCTTGGAGCCTTGCAAACGAGTATGGGAACCTTGGGAGCGAAAACTCTCCAGGATATGCAGCAGGTGGAAATTGCCATTGCTCCTTCGTTATTAACCGAAGGAAAGGTATATCAAAAAGCGCAACAGTTGGGGATGGGTAAGTAGACTCTCTGTTTGAGGAGAACTTGTCCGTGAGCTGACCTGACAACTGGCGCTATATAAAGTTAAGTTTCTAGGAGACAGGTTTGCCATTTATCTCTTAGAATAGAATCAGCGGAGACACATGTTTCCGTTCACTCCTCACACCACACTCCGCCCGGACGATTCGTTCGGGTGGTTTCTTTTTCCCGACTTGCCCTGTTCGGGTTGACCAAGATGCACCTAGGGTGTTCAATTGGGCCGGGCGACCCCTGTGGTAAAATCTAGGGGAAAGCGTAGTCTATGGTGATCACTCGCTAGCTCCCACCTGGGGAGACTGTTACGCTCAACATTGCAAACAAGATTAGATAAGGACTTTTGAAGTATGTCAGCAACCGCAGAGGTTTCAGACGCAAGCTTTAAAAACGACGTTTTAGAAAGCGAACTGCCCGTCCTGGTGGACTTTTGGGCACCTTGGTGTGGACCTTGTCGGATGGTGGGTCCTGTGGTCGAGGAGATCGCCCAACAATACGAAGGGAAAGTTAAGGTCGTCAAACTCAATACTGATGATAATCCTGAAGTCGCCAGCAAGTACGGAATTCGCAGTATCCCTACGCTGATGATCTTTAAAGATGGACAGCGGGTGGATATGGTCGTCGGCGCCGTCCCCAAAACAACATTGGCGAATACTCTCGAAAAGTATCTCTAGGATGTGGGAGGCGATCGCGCCTCATCCCCGTCCTTCAGAGGCCTGTTGCTTGCCACGAGTGCTGGCCCGAGTGCTGGGTGGACTCTTCGGAGTTCCCCTGGCACTATTTTTTGGGCAAAATCTGTAAAATAGGATACTGCGCTCCAATTCACTACAGTTATGCCATCTCCTCAACAGATCCCTGGACCCGTTCCCGATTCCACTCCAGAACAAAGCTTTGAGCGTCTCTCCCAGGATATTTCTCATTTGGTTGAGGAACTCCCGAGTCACGAACATTGGACTTGGATTTCGCGATCGCTCTCAACACTGATTAAGCTGGCCAAACACGATACCGATCGCCTCGACTGGAAAATTGTCAGCCATTCCCTCAAAGACATCGAACGGGGCCTAGACGTCTTCGAGAACTATCGTCATGTGCGTAAAATCGCCATTTTTGGCTCAGCTCGCACCCCGAGCGATCGCCCTGAATATGAACTGGCGCGAGAGTTTGCCCGTCGTCTGGCGGAATATGGTTTTATGATCATCACCGGAGCCGGTGGTGGGATTATGGCCGCCGGGAACGAGGGGGCCGGAACCGAGCGATCGTTTGGCTTAAACATTCAACTACCCTTTGAGCAAACTTCCAACCCCTACATCAGTGACGATCCCAAGCTGGTTAACTTCAAATACTTCTTCACCCGCAAACTCTTTTTCCTGAAAGAAAGTGATGCCATTGCCCTGTTTCCCGGTGGTTTCGGCACGATGGACGAGGTGTTTGAAACCATCACCCTCATGCAAACGGGGAAATATGGCCCCGCTCCCCTGGTTCTCATCGATCGCCCCGGCGGTGACTATTGGTATGGTTGGCAAGACTATCTCAAAACCTGTCTGCTCGACAATGGAACCATTAGCGAGGAAGACTTAAGCCTGTACAGCATCACCGATAACGTTGACGGTGCTTGTCAGATTATTCGGGAATTTTACCGAACCTATCATTCAAGTCGGTATGTGGGCGATCGCCTGATTATCCGTCTCAAGTCCCCCATTTCTGACGCGGCGGTTGCGCAACTCAATGAGGATTATCAGGATATCCTCACCCGGGGCCAGATTGAGCGAAGTGACCCCCTTCCCGAAGAACTGCGTCACGAGAGCGATCCTTTACCTCGTCTGGCTCTGTATTTCAATCAAAAGAACTTTGGTCGCCTCTATCAGATGATTCGTTGTCTGAATCGCTTTGAGCCGCAGACTGACGAACAACAGCATCCTGAGAGTAAATAGCCTAACCCAACGGGAGGCAGAGCCTCCCGTTGGGCATTCCTTGGCTGGAGCCAAGGAACGAGGAGAGCATCAGACGAATCACTAGACTTGGGCGAGAAAGTCCGAGAGGCGATCGCGTTGTAGGCCCTGGCCAATAAACACTAAGCGAGTTTGTCGCTGTTCATCGGCTTTCCAGGGGCGATCGAAGAAGGATTCAAACCGCTGTCCAACTCCCTGTAATACCATCCGCATCGGTTTGTTGGCGACATTGACAAACCCCTTAATGCGATAAATCTCCTCTCGTTCGACCAACTGCTGAAGTCGTTGGCTCAAGGCTTTAGGGTTCAGGGGGCGATCGAAGGTCAGACAAATCGAATTAATCTCATCATCATGGTCATGATCATGGTCTCCATCATGATGACTCGGGCGACTGTCCAAATCGTCCTCAACCGCCGCATTAAAACCTAACAAGACACTCGATTCAATCTCGCCTTGATGACAGGGAACGAGTTTCACCCCCGGACGAACCTGAGACTCCAGCCAAGTGCGTACCTGTTGATACTGCTCCTGTGGGACGCGATCGCACTTCGTCAAGACCACCAAATCAGCACAATTGAGTTGATCTTCAAACAACTCCTCAATAGGCGTCTCATGTTCGAGACTATCATCGGCCTGACGTTGAGCCTCTAAGGCTTGCCAGTCACTCACCAGGCGATTGTCGGCGATGGCTTCACAGTCAACCACCGTGACCACGCCATCCACCGTAGCCCCGGTGCGAATTTCTTGCCAACGAAAGGCTTGTACCAGAGGTTTCGGTAGAGCCAACCCCGAGGTTTCAATGACAATACTATCGATGCGATCGCGACGGAGCAGCAATTCCTGCATCGTCGGCAAAAACTCTTCCTGAACCGTACAACACAGACAGCCGTTAGCCAACTCCAAAATATTCGAGCTGTCCTCGCCATCCTCATCACAGACTTGACACGAGCGTAACAAGTCCCCATCGATGCCCACCTCACCAAACTCATTCACCAACACCGCAATTCGGCGGCCCTGGTTATGTTGCAGCAGATGACGAATCAGGGTGGTTTTTCCGGCCCCCAAAAATCCGGTAATGACGGTGACGGGTAGTTTCGCTGGCATAAAATCTCAGTTGATGGGTTACGTTAACAATGTCTCAAACAATGTCTTATTAACACTGTCTCATTTC
>P_2C_Liq_2_UnCtyDRAFT_1000277_pt1 | contig 14680 bp, 10 predicted proteins | sample Pon2CUnioCityCA_FD_10236 | JGI IMG/M metagenome (IMG submission 10236) | reverse complement strand
CAGGAAAAATCATGCGCCGTATTCTTCGAAAAGTAGCGGAAGGAGATACTACCAATCTGGGAGATACCTCCACCCTACTTGACCCTAGCATCGTTGAAATAATAAAGGCGGATGCGAACCAACTTCGAAAGTAACAGCCTTGAGGCCATCGTGGAAAAAGCAGCGGCTATCAGTTGTTTGTTATAATTTTAACAATCTGTGATATTTTAGACTATTTAGCTTCATTTGGCCTTTTTGCTCAAAAGTCCAGGTACTTTTGCGGCAAATACGCTAACCATGACGAAGTTTCCTTTAAACGATGCCGCACAGTGGGTGGAAGCCTTTGGCGCCCCGCTTTACGTATATGATGCGAAAACCATTCGCGGTCAATATTTTAGAATGAAGCAGGCTTTTGATCCTTCCATCGATGTGGATATTCACTACGCTTGTAAGGCACTCAATAATCTGAATATACTCAAGCTTATGCGTTCGCTTGGCGCGGGTTTAGATGCAGTAAGTTTAGGGGAAATTGAATTGGGTCTGCACGCCGGATTTCGACCCGACCAGATTTTATTCACACCAAATGGCGTGGGTATTCATGAAATCAAGGCGGCTGTCGAAATAGGTGTTCAAATCAATATAGACAACCTCGAAACGCTCGAAGAGTTTGCTAATGAGTTTGGGAACTCTGTACCCGTTTGTGTGCGTATTAACCCACATATTATGGCCGGCGGCAACGCAAAAATTTCAGTGGGTCACATTGATTCTAAATTTGGAATCTCTATTCATCAAGTACGTCATCTGCACCGAATCGTGCAAAATATGGGACTGCACGTGCACGGCCTTCATATGCATACTGGATCGGATATTTTAGATATCGATGCCTTTATGCGCGGCGCAGATTTATTAATGGATCTCGCACACGATTTCAAAGAGCTTACCTATATCGATTTTGGTTCAGGATTCAAAGTGGGCTACAAACCTGGGGAATCCGCTACAGATATTGAAAGTTTCGGAAACAAAATGAGCACGAGGTTCAAGGAATTCTGTTTAGAATATGGACGCGATTTAAAACTCATTTTCGAACCTGGAAAATTTCTTGTGAGCGAAGCTGGTGTTTTTATCACAAGGGTAAACAGCATGAAAACCACACCATCTACTGTATTTGCTCAGGTCAATAGTGGATTCAATCATTTCCCAAGACCCATGATGTACGATGCGTACCATCACATTGAAAATATTAGTAATCCCGATGGCGAGCAGCGTTTGTACACTATCGTCGGTTATGTCTGTGAAACAGACACTTTTGGATACGACCGAAAATTAAATGAGGTACGCAATGGCGACTTGTTAGCGTTTCATAACGCAGGTGCTTATTGCAGCAGCATGTCTTCTCAATACAACAGCAGAGTACGACCTGCAGAGGTCCTGATTGAAGGTAACCGATCCTATCTGATTCGCGAACGCGAAACGATGGACGATTTGCTTCGGGGGACGATAGAACACGGCTTATACCTCGACAATGTAACACAAGGAAAGGAAGAAGCAGAGATTGCAGTACCTTCGTAACACTATGTTTAGGATTCGCAAGGCACTAAAAGAAGATATGGTTGCGGTACACGCGCTTATCACGGAATTGGCTATTTACGAAAGAGAACCCAATGCTGTAATTATTTCCCCAGAGGACTTAAAGGAGCACGGCTTTTCAGAGCAGCGCTTTGAATGCTTTGTGGCGGAAGATTTAAAGTTTGGTATTATTGGAATGGCGCTGTTTTACCCGCGCTACAGCACATGGAAAGGGCCCACACTACACCTTGAAGACCTCTATGTAAAGCCTGAGTATCGCAAAGCAGGTCTAGGCAAAGAATTGTTTGACCAGGTCGTAGCTGAGGCAGTAAAACAGAACGTAGGGAGAATGGAATGGACGGTTCTAGAATGGAACGAACCCGCTTTGAATTTCTACAAAAAATATAACGCAACGCTCGACCCCGAATGGCATTTGGGTACGTTGACACGCGAACAATTGAATGCTTTGAAATGAGTACACCGCTAGTCTTCAAATTTGGTGGCGCTTCAGTGAAAGACGCCGACAGTGTGCGAAATGTCGCTCGAATCATTCGTCTGTTTGCCCAGCGTCCAATGGTCGTGGTAGTCAGTGCAATGGGTAAAACAACCAATGCTTTTGAAGAAGTTGTTGGGTACTGGAGCCGCAATGAACTAGAATTGGCCAAGGAAAGAATAAATGCGATTCGTGAATTTCACTTTGAAATTATTGAAGCATTATTTGAAGAACCCGGTGCTGTAAAATCGGAAGTTCAAGAACTCCTTCATCAAGTAAGCGCGGGGATTGATCGGACCGACCTGTCTTATGGCGAGGCCTATGACTTTATTGTTCATCATGGGGAACTCATTTCAACGAAAATTATCGCTGCCTATATTGGGAGGATCACCCCTACCGTTTGGCAAGATACTCGACTTCTGGTCCATACAGACGACCAATTCAGAAGGGCCACTGTACGTTGGGAAGAAACGACAACCGCCATACAAAATCGTTTAGATTCAGGTAAAGTGAATGTGGTTCAAGGCTTCATAGGCGCTACTGCCTCAGGAAAACCGACAACTTTAGGTCGTGAAGGTTCGGATTATTCTGGTGCTGTTTTCGCGTTCTGTTTGGGTGCCGACAGCTTAACCATCTGGAAAGATGTCCCTGGTATGTTAAACGGCGACCCAAAGACTTTCCAAAACACGACTAAGATTGACCAATTACCCTTCAACGAAGCCATTGAACTTGCTTTTTATGGGGCATCAATCATTCACCCCAAAACCATTCANCCGCTTAAAAAGAAAGGCATTCCTTTACACATCAAAAGTTTCGTAGACCCANCGGCGGATGGAACAACTATAGGTGGTGTCGAACGCGCTACACCTGAAGTGCCCAATTTCATATTAAAGAAAAATCAAGCACTGCTTCAGCTAAAGACTAANGATTTGGCGTTTATCGNAGAACACCACCTCAGTGCNATTTACCAGCTGTTTGCGGATCAAGGCGTCGTGGTCAATCTNATGCGTAATACTGCAACGAAGGCTGTGTTCTGTATAAATCATGACCCTATTATCGTCCCAAAAGTGATNGGCGAATTGACCGATTTATTCGACTTAGAATTGGTTTCNGACACAGCACTTTTAACNATNNGACATTACCGTAAAGAAGATGAAGAGCGCGAAACAAAAGGGCTCGATATTCTCCTTGAGCAGCGTACGCCAGATATCGTTCAGTTTGTTTTTAAACAGTTTTAAGAANTNCCAAAACCTTTTGCGCCAATCCTGCGCCCATTTTTTCNAAGCTTTCTTTGGTCCAGCCCGCAATATGTGGACTTAANANNACNTTTTCACGTTCNAGNAAAGCAGTTAATGCCGGTGGCAGTGGTCCTTCAAAGAGACTTGTAAAACTGGACTTNTCATATTCCAATACGTCCAATCCTGCACTCAGCACTTTCCCNGAATCAAGGGCATCTACTAAAGCGGCTGTATTTAAAATGGGCCCACGCGCNGTGTTGAGAAAGTGAATGGGTTTGTCGAATGAAGCGAAAAATTCGGCATTCGCATAGTCCCGAGTTTCCGCTGTTAANGGCAGNTGCAAACTAATGACATCCGATTCGTTGTAGAGCTCGTGTAATGTGCACTCCTTGATACCACCTTCTGCGTAGCCTGTCTTGTATTTATCANACGCAAGTACTGTTACGCCCATCGCATCAAGCAAACGTGCGAAGGTGCNACCCATNACACCGTAGCCAATCACCCCCACCTTNAGGGCCTGGAGCTCACGGCCCTTGTTCGACTCACGCAACCATTTNCCCTCTTTGATCTCACGCTGAACNCGCGGCAAGTGATTGAGTANACNCAAGAGCATTCCTAAAGCATGCTCCGCAACTGCGCGTGCATTTCCCTCCGGTACGCGCAGACAAACNATCTGCTTTCGGGCTGCTTCTTCAACATCTATATTTTCCANCCCGGCGCCAAGACGCCCAATGACTTTAAGTTGAGGAAAAGCATTCAAGAAATCCTTAGTTACTTTCANGCGNGANCGAATGATAATCACTTCAGCATCAGCATGCCTTTCAGTGAGCGCTGCCAAGGGTTCGTCAAACGCTCGAACCAATTCCAATCCACCCGCGCTCAAACCTTCTTCTAGGAGCGGATGCGTATCGTCTAGGAGTAATGCCTTCATCAGTATCCGATGATATAACGACCAATTTGGAAATAAATAATCAATCCAATCACATCATTGGCCGTAGTAATAAATGGGCCCGTTGCTAGCGCTGCGTCGATGTTGAATCTATTCAGCAGCAAGGGTATGAACGTCCCAAACAAGGATGCAAAGACGATCACAGTGAGTAAGGAAACGGCAACCGTCAAGGTGACCAATTGGTCGTAACCCAAAAGCAAGCCTGCCCCGTACATCGTACTCGCTAGTATGAGTCCATTTACCAAACCCACAGATAATTCTTTCCAGAGTTTCGCAATGATATTCTGCTCCTTCTTATCTGAGGCTAAGGCTTGAACAACAATCGCTGAAGATTGAACTCCAACATTTCCCGCCATAGCCGCAATCAAAGGCATGAATAAGGCCAATGCTGGAACCGATTTAATATCACCTTCGTTTTCGCCCAACATCAGTGCCACTATCAATCCACCAAAGAGACCGATAAGCAACCACGGTATGCGTGCTCTTGTAACTTCAAAAACCGTATCGTCACTTTCAACCTCATCGGTCAAACCTGACGCCAATTGGTAATCACGCTCCGCTTCTTCACGAATAAAGTCAACCACATCATCTAACGTGATTCGACCCAATAATTCGCCCGCCGCATTAACCACTGGCAGAACAAACAAATCGTATTTCTGCATCATGTTTGCCACATCCTCAGCAGGGGTATTTGAGAGTACGGTATGCTTTATAGGCGTGTAAAGATCCGTGATATTGGCAGTACGTTTTGCTGTAAGCAGCTTCTTTAAGCTTAATGTACCCACCAAAATATCCGCATCGTTGACTACATATACTGCATGAACGCGATCGATATTTTCAGCTTGATTTCTCATTGCTGCCACACAACGCAATGCAGTTAGACCTTCATTAACCTTGACTAATTCCGTACCCATCAAGGCTCCTGCAGAATCTTCATCGTGTGTAAGGAGTTGTGCAATTTTTTTGGCTTGCTCGACATCTTCAACCTTAGAGAGTACCTCCTTTGTGAGTTCATCTGAAAGTTCTGACAACATATCCGCAGCATCATCGCTATCCATGTTTTCGACCAACTCATGCGCGATATCCTCAGTGGAATAACGTGTGAGAAGATCAGCCCGAAGATCCTCATCAATCTCTACTAAGACGTCCGCTACACGCTCAGAATCAAGCCGATCAAGAAGGCTCTCCACCTCATCAACCTCCATCGTTTCTAAAACCTCAGCAATATCCGCAGCGTGAATACCTTCCATCAAGGCCTCAAAAGTCGACGCGTCTGTTACACCCGCTGCTTCAACAATTCTATCGTTAAGATTGAGTTCTTCCATCTTCAATGGCATTTAGCAATTCCACAAACTCCAAATGGCTCAGTTGCTCCGCACGTTTCGTTAAATACGGGTGGTCAAAGCCTATAGGCAAGTTAAGGACTTTCAAAGCATTACGTAACGTTTTTCTCCGCTGTCCAAAAGCCGCCTTCACCCCGCGTTTAAGAATGGCAAAGGAAATGTCCGGATCCGTTGATTTCCGAACCATGTGCATTACTCCACTCTCCACCTTTGGCGGTGGATTAAATACTGTAGGCGGTACTGTGAAGTCGTATGTTAAATCATAATACGCTTGACATAAAACGGATAGGATACCATAGGTTTTATTCCCCGGCGGAGCACACAAACGCTCGGCCACTTCTTTCTGAAACATCCCGCCAAAAAGAGGGATTTGATGGCGCTCTTCTAATACCTTGAAAACAATCTGAGAAGAAATATTGTACGGAAAGTTACCGATTAGGGCGAACGGTGTATCGTCAAAGGTTCTTGAAGGATTCCATTTCAAGAAATCCTCCTGTAAAATACGGGCACTGAGTTGGTTGTAGTTCGCTTGTAAATAACTCACGCTCTCCTCATCAATCTCAATCACCCACGTTTCTATGGACGGATTTCTCAACAAATATTTCGTCATCACGCCCATACCTGGACCGATTTCTAAAACTTTTTCTACACCCTCAAAAGGTACTACAGCCGCAATGCGTTCTGCGATACTCTCATCTTTGAGGAAGTGTTGTCCCAAGTGCTTTTTAGCACGTACTTGTCCGTCGAATCTCATGGGGTAAAGGTAATCTTTAGTTTCAGGCGATTCCCACAGAAAATGGCTAACTTGCCCCCACCTATCACAACCAAAGAACCACTGACCATGGTACAACCCACCACGCTCGGCGAATTTATCGTCGAGAACCAAAAAGATTTTCCGTTTGCATCCGGAGAACTATCGCAACTCTTGACTTCTATTCGCCTTGCCGCGAAAGTGGTGAATAGAGAAATCAATAAAGCCGGTTTGGCAGATATTTTAGGCGCTATAGGCTCTGAAAATGTGCAAGGCGAACAGCAACAGAAATTAGACGTCATAGCCAACGACACTTTTATGCGCGCACTTCGCAGCATGGGGCAGGTTTGCGGTGTCGCTTCGGAGGAAGAAGATTCCTTTATCGGCTTCGACGATGAAATTCATGCCGACGCAAAATACATCGTGCTCATGGATCCGCTCGATGGATCCTCTAATATTGACGTTAACGTGAGCGTGGGTACTATTTTCTCCATCTACCGCCGCATCACACCTACCGGAAGTCCGGTCAGTTTAAAAGATTTTTTACAGCCCGGAGATGCACAAATCGCAGCGGGGTATGTCGTTTACGGCTCATCGACCATGCTGGTATACACCACAGGAAATGGTGTGAACGGGTTTACGCTGGACCCGTCCATCGGAGTTTTCTGTTTATCCCACCCGAACATGACCATCCCCGCTGAGGGTAAAATCTACAGTGTTAACGAAGGGAATTATGTGCACTTTCCCACTGGGGTAAAGCAGTATTTGAAATATTGTCAAGAGTTTGACGAAGCCACAAATAGGCCCTATACCTCCCGTTACATAGGCTCATTAGTTTCCGATTTTCACCGCAATCTTATAAAAGGCGGGGTGTATCTTTACCCCACAGGAACGATGGCACCAAATGGTAAACTTCGACTTCTGTACGAGTGTAATCCACTCGCTTTTATTGTTGAACAAGCCGGCGGCATGGCCACGAACGGCGCAAAGCGAATTTTGGAAATAGACCCTACGGAATTGCACCAGCGGGTACCTATTTTCATAGGATCGCCGCGTATGGTCGAGACCGCCCATGCATTTTTGCAGAAATACAAAGAATAACCCTTGGAACTGGCAGACTTACTTAGCTATTACGATGAACACCCGCTCATTCAAGCCTTAGTTGAGGCTGCCAAAGACAACCAACGCACAGCCATCGGGTGTGCCACCGCAGGTGGCTCTCATACTGCTCTTTTAGCCGCTGCCGCTTTTGTACAAACCGATGCTCCTCAACTCCTGATCGCACAGAGTAAAGAGCAGGCCGCCTACCTTCAAAACGACCTTCAAAAGCTCCTGCCTAAGGTGCCGTGTTATTTCTACCCGGCTTCTTACCGCAGACCTTACGAAGTGGCTCAAACCGATAACGCCAACGTTCTGCTTCGCGCAGAGGTACTCAATCATCTCAGCAGCAGACGACGTTCACCGCTAGTGATCACCTACACGGAAGCACTTTTCGAAAAAGTAGTCACTAAAAAGGAATTGGAAAGCAATACCCTGAAGCTTCATGTGGGTGAACGCATATCGATCGATTTTTTAAACGAAACCCTTTTTGAATACCAATTCGAACGGGTGGACTTTGTCACAAGTCCCGGACAATTTTCGGTGCGCGGAGGTATTGTGGACATCTTCTCTTTTTCAAAAGACCACCCGTATCGGGTAGAATTTTTTGACGATGAGGTAGAGAGTATTCGTTATTTCGATATTGAGAGCCAACGCACCATTGGGAAGGCGAGCAAAATGAGCATAGTTCCGAACGTTGAAAACAAAACCTTCCTCGAGCAGCGCAGCTCCTTTTTAAGCTATTTACCTAAGCAGACGCAAGTATGGCTGGATACGCCTGCATTGCTGACGGCAGGTTTGGACCGATTAATGGAATTGGCCCACGAAACCTACGAGCAGCTGGGAGATGCCGTGAAACGCGGTGCGCCTAGCGAGCTTTTTGTTTCAGGCGATGCGATGAAGCGTGATCTTATGGATTACAGTCGCGTAGAATTTGGCAAAGCCCAGTGGCATACGCAAACCATAGAGAGCAAAGCACTTCCGCAGCGCGCGTTTAATAAGGACTTCAATCTTCTTGCTCAAACGCTACTCGATGTAGATGGGCGGGGCAAGCGGGCCGTGTTGATGTGCGCGAACGAAAAGCAAATAGACCGGTTCAAGGCCATTTTTGAGGATTTGGAGCTTGCCCCGCAGTACGACACTACTACCACATCCTTACACGAAGGTTTTGAAGACGAAGTAGCCGGTGTCTATCTCTATACTGATCACCAGATTTTCGACCGTTACCAGCGGTTCAACATTAAAAACGGTGCCCAGAAAAAACAGGCCATCACACTAGAACAACTCAACGCATTAGAGTTTGGCGATTATGTAACGCATGTTGACCACGGTGTGGGTAAGTTTGGCGGGCTTCAAAAAATCGACAATAACGGTACCGTGCAAGAGGCTATAAAATTAGTCTATCGGGACAACGATATTCTGTATGTAAGCATTCATTCGCTGCATAAGATCAGTAAGTTTAACGGCAAAGATGGTACGGCCCCGCAATTGAATAAGCTGGGCAGCCCACAATGGCAATCGCTGAAAAAGAAGACGAAAGCGAAGGTGAAGCAGATTGCCTTTGATTTGATCCAATTGTACGCAAAACGCAAAGAAGCTATTGGCTTCGAATGTGCGCCAGACGGCTACCTCCAACATGAATTGGAAGCCAGTTTCTTATACGAAGATACGCCCGACCAAGTTTCGGCGACGGAAGCAGTGAAGAAGGACATGGAGCGCCCCATGCCAATGGACCGCCTCATTTGTGGTGATGTGGGCTTTGGTAAAACTGAAATTGCCATACGCGCAGCATTCAAAGCTGCTGCAAATGGTAAACAAGTCGCTGTGCTTGTGCCAACCACGATTCTCGCTTTCCAACACTTCAAGACCTTTACCAAACGGCTGGAGGGTTTTCCCGTAACGGTAGATTACATCAATAGATTTCGCACGGCCAAGCAGCAACGCGAGACCTTAGCGAATCTTAAAAGTGGCAAAGTAGATATTCTTATAGGCACCCATAAATTGGTCAGTAAGACCGTGGAATTCAAAGACCTCGGGCTCCTTATTGTGGACGAAGAACAAAAATTTGGCGTAGGGGTAAAGGATAAAATAAAGACGCTGAAGGTGGGTGTTGATACCTTGACGTTGACCGCCACGCCTATTCCGCGCACCCTACAGTTTTCGCTGATGGCCGCACGCGACCTCAGTGTAATGACTACTCCTCCACCAAACAGACAACCCATTGAAACAGAATTGATCGGATTCACAGAAGAAGCCATTCGCGATTCAGTGAGTTACGAAATCCAACGCGGTGGACAAGTTTTCTTTATCAATAATCGAGTCAGCAACATACAGGAAGTCGCTGGAATGATTCAACGTTTGGTGCCCGACGCGCGAATTGCCATAGGCCACGGTCAATTGGACGGTAAGAAATTGGAAAAAATCATGTTGGATTTTATGGACGGGAAATACGACGTTTTAGTCGCTACGTCTATTATCGAAAGTGGCTTGGATGTGCCCAATGCGAATACCATCATTATCAACAACGCCAACCACTTTGGCATGTCCGACTTGCACCAAATGCGCGGGCGTGTAGGACGCTCCAACAAAAAGGCATTCTGTAAACTGATTGCACCGCCACTGAGCACGCTTACGGATGAGGCGCGCAAGCGACTCCAAGCTTTAGAGCAGTTTACAGATCTAGGTTCTGGATTTAAAATTGCCATGAAGGACCTCGAAATTCGGGGCGCTGGCGATCTGTTGGGCGGCGAACAAAGCGGCTTCATTTCCGACATGGGCTTCGATACATATCAAAAGATTCTGGCCGAAGCGGTGAATGAACTCAAAGAAAATGAATTCAAAGATTTGTACGACCAGCCGGATAAAACCGAAGGGTCGCATTTCGTGGATGAGGTCCAAATAGACACTGATCTCGCGCTTCATATTCCAGACGAATACGTTAATAACATTGAAGAGCGGTTGAAATTATACCAGCGCATGGGTGAGCTGGAAAAAGAGGAAGATCTGTTGCTGTTCCAATTAGAATTGGAAGACCGATTCGGACCGATTCCCCCACAAGTCGAAGACCTGCTGTACAGCATCCGCATTAAATGGCTTGCGAAGCACATTGGCTTCACGAAAATCATCATTAAGGGCGGTAAACTTATTGCGCACTTTGCGGCTGAAAATAACAGTCCGTACTACCAACTGCCCATTTTCTCTGACGTCCTAGGTTATCTACAAAAGCACCCACGCAGCGTTCAAATCAAACAAAAAGGAGATAAACTCACCTTTGTCGCTCAAAACATAATGCACCTACAAGGCGTTTACGAAGTATTCCATCGCATTACTACCGAAGCAGATTCAAAATAGCGCATGCAAACACCCGAATACATAGCAAACCGTTTAAACGAATTGGCCCAACACAAAGCTCAATTTGAGCGGGCATTCTACTTCCTAGAAGACGAAGAGCTCTTTTTTATTCCTGAAGGGGAACAGTGGTCTGCTATTGAATGCATCGAACACATCAACAATGTGAATGAGGTGTATCTGCCGCAATTGACTAAAGTGTGCCAATTGCCTGAAGCAAAAGAATCCAGCAGTATAAAAATGGGCTGGTTCACAAAAAAAGCGCGGGTATGGATGCAACCTATAACCAAGGCGAAAGCACTGAAAATCCCCGCACCCAGAAAACTAAAACCACGCCGCCTAAGAAATCCAGATTTAAAAATTGCTCCGCAGAAAGTCATGGAGAACTTCATTGCGGATCTCAGTCAGATTGAAAAGTTGGTGCGAATCATTCCTAACAGTAAGGATTTGTGCAATACCAAGGTAACCTCAGCGTTGCCGCCGTTTAAGATTAAATCCATTACGGCACTTGAAATCATTATCCCACACATCGCCAGGCACCTTACCCAAGCTGAGCGCATCTTAAACGGCGGAAAGCTCGCTAAGGACAATACCCCAACCAACCCGGACCTTATTTACCCAACGCGGGAAGCCGAAAAAAAATAACCCAAAATTTGGCATAAAAAAACCCGGCGCGATGCGCCGGGTTTTTTGTGTTCTTTTCTTCTATGTATTACAGGGCCTTAATCCAAAGCTTACCACCGTACTGTCCGTTAAATCCACTTGTCTGCGCTTGTTTCGCTGATTCGTAGTTGTTGAACTTCAATAAGAAGACGTAGTACATGTTATTTCCTGGATCTTGGAACACATCAGAAGCAATGCCTTGCTTGCTCAAACGTGCCTGAAGTTTGTTGGCATTCGTCACAGAACCGAACACGCCTGCAGTCACATAGTAACCGCGTGAACCTGCCTGAACATTTCCTGCGTATTGGTTAGGATCGTAGCCTTTAATATTGCTTTTCACCTGACCGCCTTGTGGCGTTTGCGGATAAGTAATATTCGGGTATGCGCCGGTTTGATTGTTGGCGCCATTGTTCATTGCACCAGCTCCATTACCACCAACAGTACCCGCATTTGCAGCGCCATTTCCATTAAAGCCGTTATTTCCAGAACCCGCTGCTGCCTGAGAAACGGCTTCACTAAGTTCTCCTTTTAGGTTTTCTTTTTCTGCATCAAATAGCTCTTTCTGCTGAGCAGAAACCTCATCCTTGAATTCATCAAGACGGTCGTTCAGAAGGTCTTCAAGATCTCCAGACTGACGATTTTGACGGTCCTTCAATTTTTTCAGCTCGTTCTCCAATCGCTTGTCTTTTTTGCTTTCGCCAAAAGAATAGCGGAGCATAAATTCATGCGAATTACCCAATGCAAAACCGTAGGTATTCAGCGAGAAATCATACGCATAACCCAAAGTGATGTTTTCCGTCAAATGCACTCCGGTATTCGCCGTTACTGCATAAGAAGAGCGGTAAGCCGCACCTATAAAGAAATACTCTTTATGGTTAAACATTAAACCCGCATCCACTTGTGGAATAGTTACTTCATTCGCACGAACAGTGACAAAAGGACTTAAGGTCATGAGACCCTTTTGCAAGTTCACATCGTACTGAGTGTTCACTACATAGTGACGCATGTACTGGAACTGGAAGGGACTAATGACGTAGTTGTCTGAGAAATCTACCTTAGGCGCTAAAATGTTCGGTACTGCTGCTCCGAAAGAGAAGTCGCCGAATTTGAGGTTAAACCCAAAGTTCAGATCAAACTTGGCTCTATTTAATGCAGAGAATAATACCGGGTCTAAATCGTCCTGTACACGAATACCACCCACGTTAATGGTGTTGTTCACATAACCGGCACCTAGACCTAAGCTTAGGCTGTTTTGATCGGTAAACTTTACGTGCCATGCGTAGGAACCGTAGAATCCTGCGCGTGAAACAATATCTGTAACATCGTTGAACGCATAACCGCTGTACCCAAACTTCAAGTCTTCACGATTGCCATTGAACGCCATGAACTGTGTTTCGGGAGCACCCTGAATATCTGTCCATTGACGTCTATTCAAAACAGTAATCTCCGTTTTCCCATCTAATCCGCTAAAAGCAGGATTAAAGAGATGTGCAGTATTCAAATAATTTGAAATTAAGGGAAGCTGCTGGGCTTGAACCGTCCAACTTCCAACAACTAATGCGAGTGTAAATACTAACTTTTTCATGATTAGAAGTTGTTTAAGATGGTTACCGCCGATTTCACCCGTATCTCATTATTGTGGGTCAACACAAAATAATACGTTCCGTCCTCAAGTGCAGAACCACCGTCGGTCGTTCCACCCCATGCGTTATTGTATACCTCCTGATTAAACACGGGTGTACCCCAGCGCGTATATACCGTAAATTCACAATCGTCTCCGGCAGTGATGCCGCTGAGATCGAGTACATCATTACGTCCATCGCCATTTGGCGTAATGACGTTTTGAATGTTTCCATAAGTTGCAGCATAAATCACTGCTGAATCTTGTTCTTTTACAAAAACCTGAACGCTTGCTGTATCCGTACAGCCGTTCAAATCTTCTACTTGAATGAAGAATGTTGTCGTATCAGCTGTTGGCAATGCAAAGGTGATAACACCGTGTTGATTGCTAAACGTAGCTGGCGCATCTGCAAACCAGTAGTACGACGTACCACCTGAGGAAGACAAGGTAGTTGTAGCTCCTGGTGAAATAATCTGTGGAGATGCAGTAGCTGTAGCGATTAGATTATAATTGTACACATCTAAAGTATCTACTGTTTTACACTGATTTATGCCTGAGGCTTCGATGATGTACTGACCCGGTTGACTGATGAAGTTTTGCTTACCTACAAAAAGGCCTCCGTTCCAAGCGAATGTCAATGCATTACTTTGAAGACTTATAAGCACACTATCGTACACACATATTCCAAGTGAATCACCCGGTAGTATGGTCAACGTGGGGAAATTCACAAAGTCTACAGTCGTCTCGTTCGTGATAAAGGAACACGTTTCGTTGATAATGCTTAACCTGTAATCTGCAGTATCGGCAACAATCGAAGTATCCACTTTCAACCAAGGCAAAGTATCGTTTGCAAGATTGAGCCAGTTCCCAGAACCAGAAGGATATGCCACTTGCCATTGGTATTCCCAACTGCTATTAAGAACGGTATCTTGTGCGACAAGCATCACAGAATCCGTCAAACAAAGGGTAGTCGTTGGCAAACTTTGGTACGACCACATTGCAACATCTACGACAGTAGCCGGCACCGTATCAACTATAACCGTAAATACTTCTGACGTATCTACACAACCGCCAGGGATTGAAGTAACCTCTAGATACCACGTACCGGTAGTGTCGACATCAATGGTATTTAAGGTATCGTTAGGCAATGCATACATCACGGGCTGACCGAAAATATTGGTACTGTCGTCTTTTAACCAACGGTATTTGTAGTCGGTGATTCCCGGTGAAGGAAAGGCAAAGTACTCTAAGGTAGCAACCGTCCCATAACACATGCGAATAGAGTCCATCCCAACATAGTTAACACCTGACCCACTCTGTGCGTAGACGTCTGTGGGTGGTATGTACGAATTGACAATGGTATCATTTGACGTTGCATCACAAAGATTCGAGCTTACCTCGAGTGCATAAGTACCGCTAGCAATGACGAAGAGTGTATCATTGATTTCTCCAGCCATGGGGCCGCCACCGATTAACCATTGGTACGTGTACGACTGACCGGCAGGCGGCTGATTTGCAACCAATAGTGCTGTATCTCCTTCACAAAAAGTGATTTCGCCTGCCTTATCAAACCAATTAAATGCCGTAATCGCAGTTTCCGGATTTGCCCCAATGATCACGTTACTGATGGT
>P_2C_Liq_2_UnCtyDRAFT_1000276_pt1 | contig 14682 bp, 10 predicted proteins | sample Pon2CUnioCityCA_FD_10236 | JGI IMG/M metagenome (IMG submission 10236) | reverse complement strand
ATTCTAACACTTAATTCATTAAGTGTCAACAATGATTGCCGCTTTGATATACAAAGTTTTAAAGTACTATAAAAAAATTTGGCATGAGTTCTACCATCAAAGCGAGTTTCTCGTCTGGCGAGAAAAATCTTGTTCTTATTTATTGTATTCGTTTTTCGTTATCGGTATTGACAAATCAAAAAAAATATTTATCCCCCCCTAATTTCCCTGTTAAGTGTTTCTTGTTTTTGTAGGCCAAGCTAGGCAAAGCTAGGGTAGTAAGTTTGTGGGTCATTATAAAACTTACTACCCAGGAGCTACATGAACGGACTCAACACCTGATCTGAGTGATGCAAACTGAATAATAAATCTGACTACATAGACCTTTGGAATGACTTAAGATCCAGGGAGTGTTGAGCCTGTTCTTCCAAGTGAATCGACAGACGGTGAGAGACCAACTCACAGAGTTGAAAAACCACCGGATCTGTGATCTGATAGTAAACACTGACTCCTTTTGGGGTACGCTCAATAAATCCCGCCTGGGTGAGAATCTTGAGGTGTTTGGAGACATTGGCCTGTCCGAGTCCGGTAGTCTCGACAATCTCCGAGACATTCTTCGTCCCGGATTTGAGAGTACAGAGAACCAGGAGGCGACTGACTTCGGATAGGACCTTGAAGTAGTCGGAGACTTTGGCGATCGCGGCCGTTGAAGTTTCTTGCATTGGCTTTAGAGTTTCGAGTAACGTTTGGATCGTGTTTTGAAGTATAGTGTAAATTATATTGGCATATAAGTTTTGGCGACTGGCAAAGCGATCGCGCATCTTAACGAAAGTAACAAGTCCGACTCGATGAGATGACCATCACCAAACCCAAGCCAAACTGAGTCGAGGCTGTGCCAGACCGGAACAAAGGATTCCCCTTTGTACCAGAACTCGCTAGGATCAGTCTAGGCAAGTCTCTAACTCGCCACAAACCCAACTACCGACCGTTAAGAGAGAACCGCTCATGGATCTGGTATCCCTCCAGAATGTACTCGATAACCTGTCATTTGCCATTCTGTTCCTGACAATGCTCACCTATTGGGTGGGAGTCGCATTTCCTAACCTTCCGTACCTAGGGAACGTGGGAAGCACCGGAATGGCGATCGCAAATCTTTGCATTGCTGGCCTCCTCGGCGCCCGTTGGCTTGAAGCCGGCTACTTCCCCATCAGCAATCTTTACGAATCCCTATTTTTCCTAGCCTGGGGTCTAACGGCTGTTCACCTCATCGCCGAAACCATCAGCCGTAGTCGTCTCGTCGGTGCTGTGACGGCCCCCGTGGCGATGGGAATCACCGCCTTCGCCACCTTAACCCTGCCCAAAACCATGCAGGTATCCGAACCCCTGGTTCCGGCCCTGAAATCCAATTGGCTGATGATGCACGTCAGCGTCATGATGCTTAGCTATGCCACCCTGATGGTAGGCTCCTTGATGGCGATCGCCTTCCTGGTGGTGACCCGAGGCCAAGAGATTGAACTACGAGGGAGTTCCGTGGGAACCGGCAGTTTCCGAGACCTAAAACGTCCCGAACCCCCGTCTCAACTGACCCCCCAACCCAGTCTCAATACTATGACTTCCGAACGCGGTGGAGTCGCCACCCTCAAACGTCCCGAAACCCTGACGTTGTCACCCCAACGGCTCAACCTCGCCGACATCCTCGATAATGTTAGCTATCGCATCATCGGCCTAGGGTTCCCCCTGCTTACCATCGGTATTATTGCTGGCGGCGTTTGGGCTAACGAAGCCTGGGGAACCTATTGGAGTTGGGACCCGAAAGAGACGTGGGCCGCCATCACTTGGCTCGTCTTCGCTGCCTATCTCCATGCTCGCATCACTCGCGGCTGGCAGGGCCGTCGTCCCGCCTTCCTAGCCGCCGGTGGCTTTATCGTCGTCTGGATCTGCTATCTCGGCGTGAACCTACTTGGGAAAGGCTTACATTCCTATGGTTGGTTCTTTTAATGGGGGCCGTTCACTCATCTATCCCCTAACAGGGTGCGCGCAATGGTGATCCCAAATTACCTACATATTGGACGAGAAACCTGTGGCAACCTGGCCATTGCCGAACGTCGAGAATGGCTCGTGACGAACGGCATTGGCGGTTATGCCTCAGGAACCGTAGCTGGGCTATTAACTCGTCATTATCACGGCTTACTGGTGGCGGCCCTAGAACCACCCCTGGGCCGAACTCTGATGTTAGTGAAACTCGATGAGATAGCCCGCTATCGTGGCCAACAGGTTGAGTTGGGCTGTAACCGTTGGGGAGATGGAACCGTGGCCCCAACGGGATATATCCACCTAGAAGCCTTTGAATTAGAGGGGACAACTCCTGTTTGGCATTACGCGATGGCCGATGCTCGCCTCTCGAAGCGAGTTTGGATGGAACGGGGCCAAAATACCACCTATGTCCGCTATTCCCTGAGTCGGGGAACCGCCCCAATGCAGCTGTGCCTCAGGGCTTTTCTCAACTACCGCGATCATCATGGCGGCAGTGTTATGGGGAATTGGCAAGTGTGGCGCGTTGAGGATGGGATCGATATGGTGGCCTTTGGTGGGGCGGTTCCCTTGCGGCTGCGAGGGCCGGGAGAGTGGACCCCTAACGGAGACTGGTATCGTCATTTTGACTTGCAATTAGAGCGATATCGCGGGACAGGCTGCGACGAAAACCATTTCCACGGGGCAACCCTGGAGATGACCCTTGAACCGGGACAATCCCTGACCCTGGTGACCAGTGCTGAAGCTGAGTGTGATGACGACGGTGAGGCGGCCTGGCAACGACGGCAGGACTATGAACGGGGATTGTGCGATCGCGCCCTGGCCACCCTTGGTCCAGATCAACGCTTGCAACAGTTGGCCCTAGCCGCTGATCAATTTATCTGCGATCGCCCCCTAAGCGACGGAACCCCCGGTAGTACCATCATGGCTGGCTACCCCTGGTTCGGCGATTGGGGCCGAGATACCGCCATTAGTCTGCCGGGCCTAACTATCGCCACGGGCCGGCCCGAAATTGCCCGATCCATTTTGCAGACCTTCGCTCGCTACTTCGATCAGGGCATGATGCCCAACCTATTCCCCGATGGCGGGCTGGAACCCGACTACAATACGGTAGATGCCATTCTGTGGTATTTCCAGGCTGTACAGGCGTATTTTGAGGCAACTGGGGACATCAAACTGATAGAGGAGCTATACCCGGCTTTACAGGAGGTCATTGATTGGCATTTGCGGGGGACGCGCTACAACATCTGTGTCGATGACGATGGTTTGCTCTATGCCGGAGAGGCTGAGGTTCAGTTAACCTGGATGGATGCCAAAATTGATGACTGGGTGGTGACACCACGTCAGGGTAAAGCGGTGGAAGTGAATGCCCTCTGGTATAACGCCTTGGCGGTGATGGTGGGTTTGGCCCAGGCCTTGGGCAAAGATGAAAGCGAGTATCAGCAGTTGGCAGCGCGCACCCGAGGGGGATTTCATCGCTTTTGGTATGAGGCGGGGGGCTATTGTTACGACGTGGTGGACAGTCCCGAGGGAGAGGATGCCCGCTTGCGCCCCAATCAGATTTTTGCCCTCTCCTTGCCTGGGTCTCTGTTGACAAAGGCTCAGGGTCAGGCTGTGTTAGAGGTGGTCTCTCAGGAGTTGTTGACCTCCTATGGCTTGCGATCGCTCTCGCCGCGAGATGAGCAGTATTGTGGGGAGTATGGCGGCGATCGCTGGCAACGGGATGGGGCGTATCATCAAGGAACGGTCTGGAGTTGGCTACTCGGCCCGTTTGCCGAAGCCCACTACAACGTTTATGGCAATAAATCCCAGGCCCGCCGTTTCCTAGACCCCCTATTTGACCATTTAGCCGCTGGGGCCATGGGCAGTATTAGCGAGATTTTTGACGGCAATCCTCCGCATACCCCTCGGGGCTGTTTTGCCCAGGCCTGGAGTGTGGCGGAACTGTTACGGGTGATGCGTCAATTGCGGGAGTGATGGCAGTCTGAAATTACCGTCCGCGAGAGGCAAAATTGAAGTCGGCGGCGCGACTGATGCGAATGGCCCGATTGGCCACATAGGCCACTTCAGGATAATAGTCTAAGAGTTTATCCGAGGGCGCTCGGGCCACGGCGTTGGCAATGCGAATCTGGGTTGGGTCCATTTGTAGGGCCATAATCAGACATTGGGGATTTCCCGCCGCCCCCGCATGGGCGATTCCCCGCAAGCGTCCCCAGACGAGAATATCTCCTTCAGCAATCACCGCCCCGCCGGGGTTGACATCCCCCACGAGAATCACCGTTCCTGGATGGCGAATTTCTGTCCCCGATCGCACGGTCGTGTTGAGATAGAGAGGTTCTGCTAGGGCTTGAGGGGGTGCGGCTAAGGTATTTTGCAAACTATCTTCGGGTTCGGGTTGTTCGACGCAATAGCCCGCTGTGGCGGCGGCTACGGCGGTTTGACGGCGATAGGTGGAGACCCGTTGTAGCTTCAGTTGGGCCGCTTGTAAGGCGTCGTCGAGTTCTTGCAGTTGGCGACTGTCGAGGAGGCGATCGCCGGCTTGTAAAATTACGGTTGTTTGAGGTTGCCAGAAGCGATCGCCGGCGTTGAGGCGATGTTTCAGTTGCTGCCAGAGTTCTTGCCAGGTGAGTTCACCGGCGGTTTCGGACTGGGGGGGCAAAAGAAGGAGAACCTGCCCCGCCTCACTTTTGAGGCGAACTTGCTGATGGAGATTTAATCCTGGTGATTTGGAGGTGTTTTGGGAGAGTTCTGTTGCAGAGTCTGTCTCGGAGTCTGTCTCGGAGTCCGTCTCGGAGTCCGTCTCAGGGTCAATCTCAGGGTCAGTCTCAGGGTCAGTCTCAGGGGTTGAGAGCAAAATCTCATCGCGAGGGGTTAGTTCAGACATCGAATCAGCGGAACGGGAAGAGTCAGAAGGCATGAAAACGCAAGTCGATAACAGTCGAGAACACAGAGGGGGACAACCTGGACAGACCTTGTCCATCAAATCGCCTTCTATCCTAGCGCGTCTGTTTCGATTCGCTAGATTCGATTCGCTATAGTAGTTAGCGGTCAACTCTCAACGGTTAACGCTCAATGGTGCAATTGTCCTGGACAGGTCTTTTGGCTGCGATCGCCCTCTTTGTGAGCGGCTGCAATGGCTTAAGCATTGGAACGCCCGACTCCGGCTTCGGTGAAGACTCGGAACCTGATCCGGCGGCCATAGCGACCCCAGAACCGCCCCAGATTGACCAGTACGATGTGGTTGTGTATGGGGACGAGTTACCGGGTATTTGCGCCGCCATTTGGGCGAAAAAGACTCTCGGGAATGAGGGGCGAGTGGTCTTGGTTCGCTCTCAGGGGGCGGAGGCGATGCTGGGGGGACTCCTGACTCGGGGAGGATTAGCGTATCTCGATTTCGATAAAACCCCCCGTTGGTACGTTCAACCGTTTAGTGAGTGTTTCTTAGACTTTCTCGAACAAGCCAATGTGGGGGAGTCTTGCGTTCATCCTGTCCGCGCCGATGAGGGAATGCGGCGTATGTTAGCGGAGGGGGGGGTGTCGTTACTGTCTAATGCCCGGTTGCAACCGGTGGTGAACGAGGGACGGATTGACTATGCTGAGGTGGTGGGTCAAAACAAACGCATCGAGGCTAACTCGTTTATTGATACGACTCAACAGGCTGAGTTGGCGATCGCCGCCGGACAACCTTACTATCGTGGCTACGAGTCCCAAGATGCTGATTTAGCCCAATCGACCCTGGGAACCTCCATTGTCCCCATTGTTGAAGGGTTGACCATTGAGGAGTTACGCCAAACTGAAGCCCAGTTCCATAATGATCCCAACTGGGTGGCCCAAATTGAGGAGAGTATCTATAGCCGCAACGACGCCGCTGGGTCCCAGTTTTGGATGTCGGGGTTTGGCTTTCCTCTCTATCAATCCTATCGAGATGGCTATTATTTCCGCAGTATCGCGATGGGGGCGGCCTATCATCTCGATCGCAATCAACCGTTTTCTCTACAGGGCTTTTTCTGGGATAAAGCCAATGTCTGCGAACTCGATGGGCGATCGCTATCTTGGAATGGCTTTTTGTTTAAGTATGAGGTTGATACCATTCGCGAGATAGAAGCCAACGACTTACAACCGACTCCAGAGATGATGGCTGAGTTGGCAGAGGTAGAAGCCTGGTTACGGGAGTATTCGGGGAATCCTGAGGTTGAGGTGATTTTGCCCCCAGAAATCTATGTTCGCCATAGTGTCAGTGTCCGCGATGTGGTCAATCCTCTCTCGGGCCAGGAGATTATCGCTGGGGGAACTCCTCGGGAGGAGTCGATCGCTACGTTTTCCTATGACTTTGACTTTCGCGGCGGCGTTGATGGCCTTTCGCTGCGGGTTCCGCCTCTACCTCAATATAATTTTGGCATTGAACATGGTTTATCTCGGTCGATTGAGAATTTAGCGATCGCCGGACGATCGAGTGGCTATGAAGGGATTGCGGTATCCGTGGGACGCATTAACACGAAAAATGTCTATCACGGTCAAGGGTTAGGAGTCGCCGCCGCGATCGCCCAACAGCAAGGGGTTCCCCTCAATCAAATTACCTCTCGTCAGGTGCGCGATCGTTGGGATCAAATGATGGGACGCACGACGGAACTACGAGGGCGCATCACCGCCGACAGCAACGAATACAGCCAAGTCCGCTAATTGCCCATGACCTCTTGCCTCTTGCCTTCTATTCCCTATTCCGGTGTTCCCTGTTCCCTCTTGCCCCTATCCCCCTCAAACCTTCCAAAAGGGCAACAGCAACATCCAATGTAATTGTTCGACTTCGGGAGTCTTTTGATATTCGGTCAGTCCGATGGTCATTCCGTCATGACTGGCCGCCGGTTGGGCTTGATAGGTTCCTAGGAGATAGTCCCACCAGGGGAGATTGAAGCCAAAATTGCTGTTGGTTTCGCTGGGAATGACGGAGTGATGAACACGGTGCATATCGGGGGTGACAACCACGGCCCGCAAGATGCGATCGAGGGCTTGGGAAAGGTTGACATTGCCATGATTGAACATGGCGGTTCCATTGAGGACGATTTCAAAGAGAATCACCGCCAACACGGGCGCACCAAGTAAGACAATGGCGATGATTTTGATGCCCATGGAGAGGAGAATTTCTAGGGGGTGGAAGCGTAGGCCGGTTGTCACATCGAAGTCTAAATCGGCATGATGGACTTTATGGAGTCGCCAGAGGGTGGGGAGGGCGTGGAACATCACATGTTGTAGATAGATGATGAAGTCCAAGGCCAAAAACGAGAGGATGATGGCTTGCCAGGTGGGGAGGGAGAGGACGTTAAACAGTCCCCAGCCTTGTTCGACGGCGATCGCGGCCACTCCCACGGCGGCTAGGGGAAAGACAGCCCGCAAGATGAGGGTGTTGAGGACGACGATGCCCAGGTTGCTCAACCAGCGTTTCGGTTTGGATTGGCAAGGTTGACGGCGAGGGGCGATCGCTTCCCAAAGTCCCATCAGGACTAAAATGCCAAAGAAGCAACCGAGGCGAATTAGGGGTTCGTTTTCCATCAGATGTTGTCATGGGTTATCTCAATTTCACTATAGCGATATCGGCATTTTGAGGCAGAGGAGGAAGCATTCCGCGTTTCGGGAATTACAATAGTTAACATTAAGGCCAGACCGTCAAACCAAGAGATTATGACACCGACTGTTTACATTGAGAATCTCAAAAAAACCTACGGCGATGTCACCGCCATTGAGGATGTCTCGTTTTCGATCGAGCCGGGGGAAATTTTCGGCTTACTTGGACCGAATGGGGCGGGTAAAACCACCACGATTCGCTGTCTGTGTACGCTCTCGAATCCTGATTCGGGGCGGATTGAGGTGTCTGGGGTGTCCGCGATCGATCGCCCTCGGGTGGTGCGTCGTCTCCTCGGCTATGTGGCCCAGGAGGTGGCGTTGGATAAGGTGTTGACGGGGCGGGAGTTGCTGCGGCTACAGGCGGCGTTGTATCACTTGCCTAAGGGGGAGATTGAGAACCGTATTGAGACGGTGTTGGAGATGTTGGGGTTGACGGAATATGGCGATCGCAAGACGGGAACGTACTCTGGGGGCATCCGCAAGCGTTTAGATTTGGCGGCTGGGTTGTTGCATCAACCGGATCTGTTGGTGTTGGATGAACCCACTGTTGGTTTAGATATTGAAAGCCGGGTGGCGGTTTGGGGCTTTTTACAGCAGTTGCGGGAACGGGGAACGACGATTCTCTTAACGAGCCATTATCTCGAAGAGGTGGATGCGTTGGCCGATCGCGTGGCGATTCTCGATCGCGGCCGGGTGATTGATGTGGGAACTCCCTCGGGGTTGAAGGATAAGGTGGGCGGCGATCGCATTACGCTACGTATTCGCGAGTTTGCTCCCTTAGAGGAGGCTAACCGTGTTAAGCAGATGTTGGAGGCCCTGCCGTTTGTTCGTGAGGCGATCGTCAATGAGGCCCAAGGAAATTCTCTGAATTTGGTGGTTAATTCCCAAAGTGATGCTTTGACTCAGGTGCAACAAACGTTGCAAAGCCAAGGACTTCCCATTTTTGGCATCGCCCAGTCTCGCCCCAGTCTTGATGATGTCTATCTTGCGGCTACGGGGCGCACTCTTATGGATGCTGAGATTGCTGCCGCTGGCAATCGTGATCTTAAAAAAGAGAAGAAACGTCAGATGGCGGGGAATTGATTGAGCCGGATCTCGGGGCGTGCTACAAGGGGACGTCCCCAGTCCTCGGCTTTGTTGATTCATTATTCAACGATAATTATTTTTAGGCAGGTTAGATGTTTGATGCCGCTTTTCGCAGAACCCCTCCCGCCTTTCCATGAGTTCTTTTATTGTCTGTACCCAGATTATAACCCCAAAAACCCGAACTCGTCAAGATAAAATTGTTAAGAAAATCCTAAAAACTGGGAGCATTGAACGTAAGGTCAAGAGGGAAAAGAGGATCTATTAGAGGGTTTTCGTAGAACGAGTAAGCCAGAGAGAAAGCCGAGGACTCCCCCGGACGCATGACAGAGAAAACAGATTTCTGGAATGGAGAGGTCAAAGACCGTTTGAATGACGATAATCAAGAGGATTGAACGTAATCGTTCCCGAGCTATTTCGGCTTTATGCTGTCGCCAGCCTTGCCAAAATAGGGCGGCGATCGCACCAATTAAGCCCATCACCGCTCCCGATGCGCCAACAACAAATTGTTCTTGAGTTCCTTGGAGGGCTAATAGGGTAATAAATCCCATCGATCCAATGCCACTAATCAGATAAATGAACAAAAAGCGTAGCCGCCCGAACCGGGCTTCGACGAAGGTTCCGAGGATATAGAGTCCAAACAGATTCATCGATAAATGAGCTAGGCCAAAATGAAGAAAGGTCGAGGTCACGAGGCGCCACCATTCGCCGGCGAGGGCTTGACTGGGGACTAAGGCCCCGAGACGGTATAACACCCAAAGGTTTTGACTTCCGCCGAGTCGCAGGGCGATATAGAAGGCTAAAAGATTAAGGGCGATGATCCCCCAGGTTCCGAGGGCTGGGGGAGCGGAAATGGGATTTCCATACTGTCGTTCTTCGTTTAGGGTGAGTTTGAGTTGGTCTAAGATATGGAAGGATACAGTATTTAATTTAGGTCGGGGATTTGGGCGGTCTAAACGATGTTGCGTATCCGCTTGTAGGAGATGATCGCGGGTCTTGAGAAGCTCTTGAAAGAGGGGTTTGGCAAGTTGAGATCGCCCCCCGTATTGGTAAGCCGTAGCGAGCCAAAATTTCTGCTTAATTTCAGGATAGGTTCGGAGTTCAGTTTTAACCAGTTGTGACACGGCCTCGACTTCCCCACAGAAGGCTAAAACATAGAGGCGGGCTAGGCCAAGACGTTCAAAATCCCCGAGACGCTGCATCCGTTGGCTTAGGGCCAGATAGTCTCGTAACATGAGATTGAATTGCCCCGTTTCTCCTAAAGCCCGGAGGTAGTAGAGACTGAAATTGAGCGGGATATGACCTTGCTGATGGGCTTGTAGCCAGGTGATAAACTCTTGCCATTGGCGTTGAATTAACAACTCCAGGGCGATCGCCAGGAGGTGGATAGGAGATTTTGGGGTTTGATGGCGTTTTAGGACTTGAATCGCCTCGGTGGTGTGGCCTCGTTGGGCTAAGGCGAGGGCTTTGAGGGGAACGATGCGATCGCCCCAACCATCGGCCGGATGAAGGATCAGCAGCAGTCTCGCGAGAACACAGGCCCACCCATAGCGAGAGGCTTTCACCCATTGATGGATCTGACGCACCCCCAGAATGGGGATCAATACCGTCAGAGTCCAGATGGCCCCGCCGACAATGGCCGCCACACGGGTTGAGATGAATGATAAGCCGAACGATAGGCCCAATAAGCCGCTACAGAGAATCACCCAACCCCACTGTTTCGGGCGAGTCGACAGCGATCGCCAGATGAAGACCACAGTTGATAAATAGATAATCCATAACACAAGGCGATCGAGGGTCATCGGGATTCCTGAATTGAGCGTTAGGGCGCGAGGGCGTTCAACGGTATAATCGAAGGTCGCAGTTTCCCCCCATTCCCATCAGGGTCAAACTGGGGAAACCGATCCATTTTGATAGATACGTCTTAATCTAATCCTAGTCCCCCTATTACGGAGAACGAATTTTGGGAGTTGAATTACGCAGCTTTGTCTATATTGACAGCTTGCAACCTCAACATGCAGCCTACATGGGAACCGTTGCTTTGGGGTTTTTGCCGTTACCGGGGGATACGTCGCTTTGGGTTGAAATTTCACCGGGAATTGAAATCAATCGCATTACTGATGTGGCCCTCAAGTCCACGGGAGTCCGTCCTGGGGTGCAAGTGGTTGAACGCCTCTATGGGTTATTGGAGGTTCACGCCAGTCGTCAGAGTGATACCCGCCGGGCTGGTGTGGCGATTCTCGATGCGTTGGGGGTGACGGAACATGAACGCCTCAAACCGAAGATTATGTCGAGTCAAATTATCCGCAATCTCGATCCTCACCAAACCCAGTTGATTAACCGCACTCGTCGGGGACAGATGATTCTGGCGGGGGAGAGTTTGTTTGTGTTGGAAGTGGCCCCGGCGGCTTATGCGGCGTTGGCAGCCAATGAGGCGGAAAAATCAGCTCTGATTAATATCCTTCAGGTGCAAGCGGTGGGTAGTTTTGGCCGCTTATATCTCGGGGGAGAGGAACGGGATATTATTGCCGGTTCTAAGGCGGCCCTTGCTGCTATTGAGAATGTCTCGGGGCGATCGCAAGATAAGGGCAGTCATGAATAGTCCGCTGTCATCATGGTTAGGACAAGTTTTCCGGTGTTGAGTAATTCAGCTAGGGACTTTAAGGGAGTGGGGACAGGTCTCCTTGATCGTCGCCAAAGCCTGGGAATAGTCCTTCAATTGAGCGAATAATACTGCGTTCGGGGAGACGTTCGGGTTCAAAGATGGCATCTAAGGCGCGTTCGAGATTGGGGGCCATGACAATTTGGTTGTCATCAGCCACAATCACCCGAACTAGAGTGGGTAAGGCGTTTTGTTCTGCTTCGAGATAAACGGGTTCGACATAAAGCAGGGATTCATCAATGGGAATCACCAAGAGGTTCCCTTGAATCACTCGCGATCCCTGACGATTCCACAAGGAGAGTTGTTGAGAAATGAGGGGATCTTGGTTAATCCGGGCTTCGATTTGCCCTGGTCCGTAAATTAACTCTTGTTTCGGGAATTGATATAACAACAATCGCCCATAATTTTCTCCGTCCGATCGCCCGGCTAACCAGGCGATGAGATTGGCCCGTCCACGGGGGGTAAAGGGATGTAGGAGAATGAACTCCTCGCTGGTTTCCCCCGGTAACTTCATGATCAGATAATAGGGTTCAACGGTTTGTTGTTGGTCACGGTAGGTTTCGGTGGGGACTTCCCATTGATCCTCTCGATTGTAAAAGACCAGGGTATCGGTCATGTTATAGGTCAACAGCCGTTCCGATTGCACTTCAAACAGGTCGATGGGATAGCGAATATGCTGCCGCAGGGAGTCGGGCATGGCACTAAGGGGTTGGAACAGGTCTGGGAAGATTTGCTGATAACTTTGGATGATGGGATCTCGTGCATCGGCCATGTAAAACTGCACCGAGCCATTGTAGGCATCAATGACGACTTTGACGGAGTTACGGATGTAGTTGAAGGGATGATCTCCGGGATCAGCGTAGGGATAGCGATCGCTGGTGGTGTAGGCGTCGAGAATCCAATACAAGGTATTCCCCTCCACTTCAGCGGCGGTCTGAGATGAGTCGGGGTTGGTATTAGCAATGACGAGATAGGGATCGTTGTCGTAGCGGAGGAAGGGGGCGATGGACCGAACTCGGCGATCGATATTGCGGCGAAAGAGTAACTTGGTCTGGGGACGGAAGTCATCGGTTAGCAACATCCGCCAATCTCGTAAATAGATGGCGTACAGCCAACGTCGCCAACCGGTACCAATGGTGACTCCCCCCTCACCGTCGTAGATGTTATAGACATTCTCCTCCCCCTGGGGATAGTCAAATTCTTGAACGCCGGTATTGGTCATGACGTAGTTGTTGGTTAACTCGCCATAGTAAATTCGGGGAGAGCCAATGGGGATACTTTGGCGAATACGTTCATCCGTCGCTTCGATGGGGGTTTCAAGGACGGCCTCAGCGTCGGCCCCGGTGATTCCCCGCACAAAGTATTCCGGTAATCCGTTGGAGGTGGCGGTGTTGACGGGACTCATGGTGAAGCCGTAGCCGTGGGTATACACCAGATGTTTGTTGATCCAAGTTTGGGCGCGATCGGGGACTGAGTCAAAGTCTAATTCTCGGGCGGCCAGGATGACTTGGCGGGTTTCTTCGTCGGCGACACCGTCAGCATTGAGGTCCCGAGGAATGCTGTAACGGTCAATGTCGGCGTTGAGGAAGCGATAGTAGAGGCGGATTTGTTGCAGTTGACGATTGGTTTCGAGGAGGGGGCGCGTGTCCCACAGACGCACGTTACGGATGGTTAAATCATTGGCGGCGATCGCCGCTTCGTCGAGAGTGGCTGTGGGGTTAAAGCTTTGCACTTCGATGGTATCGAGGTCGAAGCTGCGCCGGGTAAAGGCGATGTTGTAGTCAAGATAGGGGGCTTCTCGGGCTGGTTCGTTGGGTTGCACCAGAGTCCGTTGTACCAGTTCAGGAAGGACGCGGGTACTCATCAGGGCGGCGATCGCATAGCCACTGAGAATCAGGTAGAGTGGTGGAATGAGGATTTTTGGGGCATGATGTCGTTTGTGATGGAAGGGACGGGGAGTGCGACGACGGCTGAGGATGGGATAGCTGCCGGAGAGGGCTTGCCAGAGGAGAAGGACGCAGATGGCGATCGCCAACCAAGAGAGGGCGGTATAGGCCGGTAATTTTGTCGTGACATCGGCATAACTCGCCCCATAGGCGACTCCATCTTCAGAATAGAGTAACCCATACCGTTGTAGGGCATTACTCAGGGCTAACACCCCCATCAAGGCACTGCCAATGCCCTGCAAATGTCGTTGTTGGGCATTGGAAAATCCAGGAAATTCTCCGTTGCTGAGGGTATTCTCGCAGAGGAGATAGATCAAGGTGACTGCCACAAAGCAAAAACTGGCTAAACCAAAGGTCCAAAACTCGATTAATTCCCAAATTGGAAGTTGATAAATATAAAAACCAATATTTAAATCAAAAAGTGGATCAGCTAGCTCAAAATCGACGGGATAAAATGCCTTTAAAATTTGCGCCCAATGTGCCGGCAAAATTAAAGCAAATGTCACACTCAGACCAATAGCCAAACTCCGTAAAATGGCACGGGGAAACCACAACACCAAAATTGGCAGCAACACCAAAACGCCCCAAGCCACAGGGTAATCGGCAAAGGGTTGTATTCCCTGTATGAGCTGGATCGGATTGAGTCGTTCGATGGACTGGGGGCTAATGTTGGGAACCGTCCAATCTGGTTGCCATCGCTCTTGAATTAGCTGACTATAGTAAAGAATTAAAATCCCCAAAAAGCCACCCAAATTAATCCCAATTAGCAGCACAATACTTAAACTCATTGCTTGAGTTTTTTGTTCTTTTTGAGAGGAGTTTAGCCTGTCAGAACGGCTCGTTTCCGGGTTTATTTTTGGGTCGAAACTTGGTTGTAGAGATAAGTAATCTCGGGGTTTGGCTGGATGTTTCAGTCGTTCAGCCAGGGAAAGATTGCCCCAGCACACCAATAGGCTCACTCCCGCGACGGCGAGCCAAATGACTCCTTGGGTTTGCAAACGCGTCAGGAGAACCGAAAAATAGCCGACTGATGTAAACCAGAGGACTTCTCCTTCAAGTTGCGCGAGCAAATCGAGGCTGAAGATCACTCCAGCCAGGATAACAAGACTCTGGAAGACAGGTTTCACGAGGGGTACTGGGGGCTATTGGCCATCAGGATTACGACCGGAGTCGAAGACGTCGAGTTTTTGATCGCCGAGGATGTTCCCGTTGTCTTCGGGTAAGAAGTGCTTTTCGGGATTCTCCGATTCTAACGGAGGTATGATCTCCTCGAAGACGGGTTGGGTCATTTCCGGTTCAGGAGTGGGTTCGGGAGTGGGTTCGGGAGTGGGTTCAGGAGTGGGTTCGGGAGTGGGTTCGGGA
>P_2C_Liq_2_UnCtyDRAFT_1000273_pt1 | contig 14814 bp, 13 predicted proteins | sample Pon2CUnioCityCA_FD_10236 | JGI IMG/M metagenome (IMG submission 10236) | reverse complement strand
CCCGCCGCGTTATCTTAGGGAAAACCTTTAAAGATGGATTTGTTGAATTGGAAGTAAACGGGGAAAAAGAGACGCTGACAGTGGCTGAATTTTGGCAATCGGTGAACGCTTAAAAAACGCCTGCAAAAACCACCATTTGGTGGTTTTTTTATTTTTTTACAGTTCTTACACGTTTATCCTTGACACGGTTTGTGAAGTTGTCTATAATCAATTTTGCGCGTTGAGAAATCTTTGCTTCAAAAGCGGGATAATCAAGGCGTTAAAATTCTTATTAAAAGGCGCAATTATCATTGACATGCTCCTTAAAATAAGATAAGATATTTAAGCATTCACTCGAAAACTGAGTGGGTTCGTATGGTCTTTGAAAACTGAATAGAACAGAATTACTTTGAGTTTAAACAGTATCAAACGCAGTCATCTATATATATAGATGCGAACCATTTTTATGGAGAGTTTGATCCTGGCTCAGGATAAACGCTGGCGGCATGCCTAATACATGCAAGTCGAACGAGAGTGCTTGCACTCTAGTGGCGAACGGGTGAGGAACACGTAAGGAACTTGCCCCAAAGACGAGGACAACCACGGGAAACTGTGGCTAATACTGGATAGGATATAGATTCGCATGAACCTATATTTAAAGGTGCGTTTGCACCACTTTGGGAGAGCCTTGCGCAGCATTAGCTAGTTGGTAGGGTAACGGCCTACCAAGGCAACGATGCTTAGCTGGACTGAGAGGTTGAACAGCCACACTGGGACTGAGACACGGCCCAGACTCCTATGGGAGGCAGCAGTAGGGAATTTTCGGCAATGGGCGAAAGCCTGACCGAGCAATGCCGCGTGAACGATGAAGGCCTTCGGGTCGTAAAGTTCTGTTGTAAAGGAAGAATGATCAGAGGAGGAAATGCCTTTGGTTTGACGGTACTTTACCAGAAAGCTCCGGCTAACTACGTGCCAGCAGCCGCGGTAATACGTAGGGAGCGAGCGTTATCCGGAATTATTGGGCGTAAAGCGTGCGTAGGCGGCGTGTTAAGTCGAATGTGAAAGCCCACAGCTTAACTGTGGAGGGTCATTCGAAACTGGCATGCTAGAGTACGGCAGAGGTTAGTGGAATTCAATGTGTAGCGGTAAAATGCGTAGATATATTGAGGAACACCAGTGGCGAAGGCGGCTAACTGGACCGGAACTGACGCTGAGGCACGAAAGCGTGGGTAGCAAACAGGATTAGATACCCTGGTAGTCCACGCCGTAAACGTTGAGAACTAAGTGTTGGGGTGACCCAGTGCTGAAGTTAACGCATTAAGTTCTCCGCCTGGGAAGTACGATCGCAAGATTGAAACTCAAAGGAATTGACGGGTCTCCGCACAAGCGGTGGAGCATGTTGTTTAATTCGAAGATACGCGAAGAACCTTACCTGGGCTTGACATCCCTCGGACCGTCCTAGAGATAGGACTTTCCTTCGGGACTGAGGTGACAGGTGGTGCATGGTTGTCGTCAGCTCGTGTCGTGAGATGTTGGGTTAAGTCCCGCAACGAGCGCAACCCCTATTGATAGTTGCTAACATTTAGTTGAGGACTCTATCGAGACTGCCAGTGATAAACTGGAGGAAGGTGGGGATGACGTCAAATCATCATGCCCCTTATGTCCAGGGCTACAAACGTGCTACAATGGCCGGTACAGCGAGATGCAAAGCAGTAATGTGGAGCAAACCTTTCAAAGCCGGTCTCAGTTCGGATTGGAGTCTGCAACTCGACTTCATGAAGTTGGAATCGCTAGTAATCGTGGGTCAGCATACCACGGTGAATACGTTCTCGGAGATTGTACACACCGCCCGTCATACCACGAGAGTCTGTAACACCCGAAGTAGGTGGCCTAACTTTTAGAGGGAGCCTCCTAAGGTGGGATGGATGATTGGGGTAAAGTCGTAACAAGGTATCCCTACGAGAACGTGGGGATGGATCACCTCCTTTCTAGAGAAATCTAGCTCAAAGTAACGACGTTCTATTCAGTTTTGAGAGACTATGCAGTTTCTCAACAAGTGCTTTAACTTTTTTATGTTAAAGAAGGTCTTTGAAAAGTGGATAATGAAATGAAAAGTTAAGTAACAAAGAGCGCAAGGTGGATGCCTTGGCACTAGGAGCCGATGAAGGACGTGACGAACGACGATACGCTTCGGGGAGCTGTAAGTAAGCGACGATCCGGAGATTTCCGAATGGGGAAACCCACCAAGTGGAAGACTTGGTACTCGATTTATCGAGAGGGACACGCGGAGAACTGAAACATCTTAGTACCCGCAGGAAAAGAAAGCAAAAGCGATTCTCAAAGTAGCGGCGAGCGAAATGAGACCAGCCCGTGTTTAACATTGGAGTTACAAAAGTTTAAGTTAGTTGAATGGTGTGGGAAAGCCAACCAAAGAGGGTGAGAGTCCTGTAAACGAAAACTTAATCTCTCCGTTAAACGAAGAGTACGGCGAGACACGAGAAATCTTGTCGGAACATGCGAGGACCATCTCGTAAGGCTAAATACTCCCTAGTGACCGATAGTGAACCAGTACCGTGAGGGAAAGGTGAAAAGAACCGCGGGAGCGGAGTGAAATAGATCCTGAAACCTTGTGCTTACAACAAGTCAAAGCCCGTTAATGGGTGATGGCGTGCCTTTTGTAGAATGAACCGGCGAGTTACGATAACATGCAAGGTTAAGCCTTAAGGGGTGGAGCCGTAGCGAAAGCGAGTCCTAACCGGCGCATCAGTATGTTGTTGTAGACCCGAAACTGAGTGATCTAGCCATGAGCAGGTTGAAGTTGGGGTAAAACCCAATGGAGGACCGAACCAGGGTATGTTAAAAAATGCTTGGATGACTTGTGGCTAGCGGTGAAATTCCAAACGAACTCAGAGATAGCTGGTTCTCACCGAAATAGCTTTAGGGCTAGCGTCGAGATTAAGTGGTATGAAGGTAGAGCACTGAATGGTTGATGGCCCCATCAAGGGGTACTGATATCAATTAAACTCCGAATGTCATACTTACATGCTCGGCAGTCAGACTACGGGTGATAAGGTCCGTGGTCGAGAGGGAAACAGCCCAGACCGCCAGTTAAGGTCCCAAAATTTATGTTAAGTGGAAAAGGATGTAGAGTTGCACAAACAACTAGGAGGTTGGCTTAGAAGCAGCCACCCTTTAAAGAGTGCGTAATAGCCCACTAGTCGAGTGACTCCGCGCCGAAGATGTACCGGGGCTAAACATAATACCGAAACTGCGGATTCAGTAATGAATGGTAGGTGAGCGTTGTCAATGCGGTGAAGATCGATCGTGAGGACGGTTGGAGCGTTGACAAGTGAGAATGCCGGTGTGAGTAACGAAAAGTAAGGTGAGAATCCTTACCGTCAAAAGTCTAAGGTTTCCAGAGCAAGGCTCGTCCGCTCTGGGTTAGTCAGGTCCTAAGGTGAGGCTGAAAAGCGTAGCCGATGGATAACAGGTTGATATTCCTGTACCACCTTTTTGACTGATGGAGTGACGGAGAAAGATAGCAGTAGCGAGTCAGTGGATATGTCTCGTTGAAGCGTTTAGGCCGTGGTGTAGGTAAATCCGCATCACACATAGGCTGAGGCGTGACCAAGTAATTACTGTGAATCTATGCTTCCGAGAAAAACTTCTAGGGTTAATCAATCAGGTGCCTGTACCGCAAACCGACACAGGTAGACGAGGAGAGAATCTAAAGACGCGCGAGATAACTCTTGTTAAGGAACTCGGCAAATTGACCCCGTAACTTCGGGATAAGGGGGGCTCTTCGGAGCCGCAGAGAATCGGCCCAAGCGACTGTTTATCAAAAACACAGCTCTATGCTAAACCGTAAGGTGATGTATATGGGGTGACGCCTGCCCGGTGCTGGAAGGTTAAAGGGACGTGTTAGACTTCGGTCAAAGCACCGAACTGAAGCCCCAGTAAACGGCGGCCGTAACTATAACGGTCCTAAGGTAGCGAAATTCCTTGTCGGGTAAGTTCCGACCCGCACGAAAGGCGTAACGATTTGGGCACTGTCTCAACAAGAGACTCGGTGAAATCTTAGTACCTGTGAAGATGCAGGTTACCCGCGACAGGACGGAAAGACCCCGTGGAGCTTTACTAAAACTTGATATTGATCATGGGTGTTCGATGTACAGGATAGGTGGGAGACTTTGAAGCTGGGACGCTAGTCTCGGTGGAGTCATCCTTGGGATACCACCCTTCGAACATTTGTGGTCTAACCCGCTGGTGTGTAACCAGGGGGACAGTGTCTGGTGGTTAGTTTGACTGGGGCGGTCGCCTCCTAAAGAGTAACGGAGGCGCTCAAAGGTACCCTCAGAATGGTCGGCAATCATTCGCAGAGCGTAAAGGTATAAGGGTGCTTGACTGCAAGACGTACATGTCGAGCAGGTACGAAAGTAGGACTTAGTGAACTGGCAGTGCTGTATGGAAAGGCTGCCAATCAACGGATAAAAGTTACCCCGGGGATAACAGGCTGATTCCATCCAAGAGTTCACATCGACGATGGAGTTTGGCACCTCGATGTCGGCTCATCACATCCTGGAGCAGGAGCATGTTCCAAGGGTAGGGCTGTTCGCCCTTTAAAGTGGTACGCGAGCTGGGTTCAGAACGTCGTGAGACAGTTCGGTCCCTATCCGTCGTGGGCGTTGGGAATTTGAGGAAAGCTGATTCTAGTACGAGAGGACCGAATCGGACACACCTCTGGTGCACCAGTTAGGATGCCAGTCCTACAGCTGGGTAGCTACGTGTGGACAGGATAAACGCTGAAAGCATCTAAGCGTGAAGCCCCTTCCAAGATGAGATTCCCCATCATTTATGAGTAAGATCCCTTATAGACTATGAGGTTGATAGGCCAGGTGTGGAAGCACGGTGACGTGTGAAGCTGACTGGTACTAATAGATCGAGGACTTAACTTTTCTAATTAATTTCATTATCCAGTTTTGAAAGATTGCCTGGTGACAATGGCGAAGTGGTCACACCTGTTCCCATCTCGAACACAGTAGTTAAGCACTTCAGCGCTGATGGTAGTACATTCGTGCGAGAGTAGGACGTTGCCAGGCTCTTTCTTTATTATTAAAAAAAATTGAATGAAACATCCAAGTGGCCTCAGTAGCTCAGTTGGTTAGAGCACTTGACTGTTAATCAAGGGGTCCTAGGTTCGAGTCCTAGTTGAGGCGCCATCTTCATGGCCCGTTGGAGAAGCGGTTTAACTCACATGCCTTTCACGCATGCATTCACGGGTTCGAATCCCGTACGGGTCACCAACATGTCATTTGCTAGATCACCGTTTGGTGGTCTTTTTTTATGCCAAAATCCTGAATGAATCATGATTTTTTCTTCAAAACCACCCATTGAGTGGCATGATTAGTGTGAGGTGATCGGATGCTTTTAATGATCAAAGAAGCAAGAGCTGCTTATGGACTCACCCAAAAAGAACTGAGTGAAATGACAGAGATTCCGTTGCGAACCATCGAAAACTGGGAAAGTGGAAAACGGATTCCTCGTCCATGGGTGACAAAAATGGTTCACAGTTATCTAAACCAATTCCCTAAAAACCATTTGGGGATTATCACTCGGACGCGAGGGGTCTATGACGTCCAACAAATTAAAGAAGCGCTACTCCCACTTACTGCGAAATATGATATCCAAAAGATGATATTGTTTGGATCTTACGCGAACGGTGACCGACCCCGCTTAGCGATATAGATTTAGTCATTGATGGCTCCATAAAAGGCATTAAATTCTTCGGATTACTCGAAGATGTGACGCAAACGCTGGTCAGACCAATGGATTTAATGCATCTGTCTCAAATCAAGCGAGACTCGGATATTTATCGTCATATGATGCAAGGGATTGTTTGTAGGACCGATAGAGAGTTGAAAGATATAAAAAATCATGTGTATTAAAGAATTTATGATGCATCTGAGCCACCACTCGGTGGCTTTTTCTATCAATTCTTTTGGGTGTAGTAAAAAAAAACACGATTATGCATGCATAATCGTGTTTTGAATTTGTCAGCTGGNCTTAGTTTGGGGCTCCAGAAACGGTCTCATACGGCCAATCCACAATCCCACCTAGGTCATAAATATTGTCATACCCCGCATCGAGCATGATTTGAATCGCTTCAGCACTGCGACTTCCGGTCCGGCAATAGACAATAAAGGTCGTCTCTTTATCGGGATAGGCGGTCTCTAAAGAACTCTCAATAATCGAAAGTGGCAATAACTCACTGCCTTCAATGCGCTCAGTCACAAATTCACTGTATTCGCGCACATCTAATAATACGATGTTAGCATCTTCATCCATGAGTGTTAATGCTGTGTCTGCATCCACACTTTCTACTGAGTTTGATTGACATGCTCCGAGTGTTGCCACAGTAAATACCATCAAGCTCACCATCATCCATTTTCGCATAATCTCCTCCAATCACTAAAAAAATAGTATCATAATTTAGGGTATAATAAGTCAATATCACTTTCTTTTTAAATGGAAACATCTATCTGAAAATTAAAGGAGAATTCGTCAAATGAATAAACTGAAAAAGCGAGATAAAATTGGCGTAAGTGTCGCGCTGGGGGTTGCCATTGGTGTGGGCACTCAGCAAATTGGTATCGGCATTGCCATTACCGTTGCGCTTATGGCTGCATCCGGCGTGTTTAATCGTTAATCATTAAGAATAAAAGATGTGAAAAGAGTCTTTAAATCTTAAAATATAATTGATAAAAAAGCTTAGAATTATACAAATTATCCTAAGCTTTTTTATTTTTTTTTGCATGCCGTTTTCGATCATCTTTAATCCACGCATAGTTGATCATCAGTAGTGCAGTTGTGCTGGAAGAGACGACCCAAAAGGCGGTGTCAATAAAGTTATACCCAATCTCCGTAAAATAGACAACGATTAATGCACTGCTTAGCGCACCCATAAGAATAAAATATGACCGTGTCGCAGCTTTTCGAATGTCTTCATAAAACGTCGGAGATGGGTCTTCAAATAGATAGAATAAATAAATGAGATACAACAAGTAGTTCAGTTTTGTTAGGTCACTAGGGTCTGTAATCAACCCGTAAATGCCAAACAATCCAAAAAGTGCAAATAATGCCAGTGGATTTTTTTTGATCATAAGTATTTGAAACCTCTCAGACAATAATGTTATTTAAATATAACATGCTTATTTGAGTACTTCAATGGTTTCACCAAATGGCCAGTCACACACTCCTCTTACTTCTAACCCTTCTTCATTTAACCTCGTTCCAGATATAGATACTTATACGGCGGGGTGTGGGATAATGAAGGAAACTCTTACATCTCTTTAAAGACTAACGATTTTAGGCTCCCCGCAAAGAAAGTAGGCATACATGCATAAATGTCCAGTATGTAAAGGCTCAACAACACCGTTTAGAGATCCACAACTATCGATCATGTATCACGTCTGTGACACTTGCCAGTACGTGTGTAAGGATAGTACCACCCATGTGAGCGCAGAGCGTGAAAAAAAAGAATATGACCACCATCAAAATACCTTTAACTCCACCGGATATGTAGCCCGTTTTCAGCGACTTATCGAAACTTTTATTCAGCCTTATAAAACCGAAGGAGCGGCCCTTGATTTTGGCAGTGGACCAGGGCCAGTGCTTTATACAATGTTGAAACAAATCGGCTTTGAGGCCCATCATTACGATCCTTATTATTACCCGGATAAAAGCTATTTGGATCATCGATATGATGTAATTACGATGACGGAAGTTATTGAACATCTCAAGGATCCAAAGTCGGTACTCAACGCATTAAAACCTTTGTTGAAACCTTCAGGTGTGTTGGTAATTACCACCGAATTTAGACCGGAATCATTGGATGAATTTCTCACATGGTGGTATCGCCGGGACGTCACGCATCTTGGGTTTTTTAACGCTGTGTCTATGCATGCGCTNTTTACGCAAACGGGATTTACCATTCGCTCAACGAATCACAGAAACACGATTGTAGTCTCTCCAATACCATCTGATTGAAGATGTGTATGANAAAAAAGCCGATCAATCCACTGGACTGATTCATCTGTCATTTTTTTGTATGTATCGAAATTATTTGCATATTTTCTTGGGTTTCTATAAAATTTGTGGTAAATTACTTAAAAAGGTGAAAACAATGCATATATTTCAAGCGTTCAACTATTACGGCGAATACTTAAAATAAAGGATTGCTACGGCAGCCCTTTTCTAAAGTGTTGCCTACCTGTTAAAAAAAATTAAATCAAAAACCGGTAGATTATCTACCGGTTTTTTTTATTAAAGGAGAAAAATATGATTATCAAATTGAAACCGAACTACGATTTAGAATCTGAGAAACGGTTAATGGACTTTATTGCCGAGAAGCATTGCACCATTAAAGATGTCTCCAGTGACAAAGTCCGCATCTTTGGGGTGATTGGCGATACACTCAAGATTGATAAATCGGAAGTCTATGCGTTTGATTGTGTCCTCGATGTCATCCGTGTGTTAGCGCCCTATAAAAAAACATCGAGAGAATTCAAAGCGAGCGATACCGTGATTGATTTAGGGGATGGGATTACCATTGGTGGTAGTGTTCATACGGTGATTGCCGGACCGTGTTCGGTGGAGACCCCCGAACAAATGGATCAAGCCGGCGCGGCATTAAAAGCGTCTGGAATTCATCTATTAAGAGGCGGAGCCTACAAGCCACGGACGTCGCCTTACTCCTTTCAAGGATTAGGCGAAGAAGGTCTTCAATTAATGCGAAAGACCGCTGATAAGTATGGGCTCAAAGTCATTTCTGAGATTCCCAGTGTTGATCTGATCCCCCAATTTTTGAAATACGTGGATATCATCCAAGTGGGCGCGAGAAATATGCAAAACTTTCATTTGTTAAAGGCCTTAGGAAAACTGTCCACACCCATATTTTTAAAACGCGGAATGTCGGCAACCATCGAAGAATGGTTAATGAGTGCCGAATACATCATTAACGGGGGCAATGAGCAAGTGATTTTGTGCGAGCGAGGTATTCGTACGTTTGAAACCTACACACGTAACACCTTAGATATTAATGCCGTATTGGCTGCCAAAGAGCTGTCTCACTTACCAGTTTTTGTCGATCCATCGCATGCCACAGGGCGGACCTCGATGATTGCACCACTTGCTCAAGCAGCGCTTGTAGTCGGAGCGCATGGCCAGATGATCGAAATTCATCCGGATCCTGAAAAAGCCTTAAGTGACGGGGCCCAATCACTTAACTTTGACCAGTTCGAAACGCTGATGCAAGGATTAAATCAATTGGCCAGTGCGACGGGGAAAGCTCTCCAATGAAACTGGCCATCGTAGGCCTCGGGCTCATCGGAACAGCGTATGCTCACCACTTAAGTGAGAGCGGTCATACGGTGCTAGGCCTCGACGCATCGGAAGCCCATTTTAAGAAGGTGCTCAACGATCAGGCAATTAAAGGACCCTTTGATTGGACGATGTCAGACATTGAGTGTGTCATTTTAGCCACACCCGTCAAAGCGACGCAGAGTCTATTAAAAACCCATGCTGAGGCACTTAGTCAGGTCCCTTTAGTGACGGATGTGACTGGGCTTAAAGCATGGATACCCAGTCTTTTGACGACGCATCCAAACTTACAAGCTTCTTGGATTTCCCATCACCCGATGGCAGGTGGCAGTGGGCGCGGACCGGCCACTGCGAAAACCGTTGATTTTACGGGTAAAACGGTGATTGCCATTCACTCCAAAGCCTCGGCTAAGGCGCATGAATTATTCGCTGAATTGATGACCGATTTAAAGTTTGATTCACCCGTATTTATGACGCCTGATGCGCACGATGCGGCGATTACACTCAATTCACATATGCCGCATGTCTTAGCAGCTACATTAATCAATCAAACGAGTGCACACACGCGAGAGATTGCGGGGCCTTCGATGCAAACCATTGAACGATTTGCCGCAATGAACCCAACCTTATGGGCGGAGTTATTTACGCTGAACACCATTCAGTTAAATGGGGCGATTGAAGAATGGATAAAGTCCCTGCGAGATTTTCAATCTCACTTATCAGACCAGGCAGCTTTAGCCACGTATCTAAAGAACCTGAGTGCGACATTACACAATTAAGGAGATTTTCATGACCATTAAAGTGTTTCCAAGAACGTTTCACGGTGACTTAACGATGATTGGGTCTAAATCACTTTCCCATCGTTATTTAATTGGCGCCGCTTTAGCGGATCAGCCGAGTCGCCTCAAAAACCTCATGATTTCTGAAGATACCACCGCAACTTTAGACAGCTTGAAAGCCATGGGGGCGATCGTTAAAGGTGAAAATATCCAAGGGCCACTTCAAGTGAATAAGGCTCTCACACTCCATATGCATGCCTCAGGATCATCGCTCCGGTTTTTGATTCCTCAAGCCTTACGGTTTAATCAACCCGTGACATTTACCGGAAAAGATCGTTTACCCGAACGCTCATTAGCGGCGTACGCAGCGCTTGCAAACAGCGAAGGCTGGACCTTTGATTCCCCGGCAGGTAAAAAGTGGTTACCTCTAAAGGTTCAAGGCCCACTAAAGGCTGGGGGTTTTTCAATCGATGATCAAATTAGCAGCCAATTTGTTACTGGATTATTGATGGCACTCCCGTTACTAGACGGTGAGTCAAAGATTAGGTTAACGAAAAAAGCCGTCTCAAAACCATACATTGATATGACCTTAGATGTATTAAAAGACTTTGGAATTCTCGTTCACATAGAAGACGATGGGTTTAAAATTCCAGGAAATCAAACGTATCACCCTGTGAATACCACCATTGAAGGCGATTATTCACACAGTATCTTCTTTATAGCTGGAGCCCTGCTTGGCGGGAACCTCACTTTGCACGGACTGCCGATTAAATCACTGCAAGGTGATATTGCCGGACTGGAAGTTATTCAATCCATGGGGGGCGATTTGACCCATAAAGCGGGCACGGTTACGGTGAAACAATCGAGTCTTAAAGAGGCGTCAATCGACCTGACAGATACCCCAGATCTTGCGCCCATGTTAATGGCTTTAAGTGCCTTTTCCGAAGGGGCTACAACGTTCAATCACGTAGATCGGCTCAAGCACAAAGAATCAGACCGGTTAAGTGTGATGAAACATACACTAAACCAAATGGGTGTAGACAGTGAGATAGACGCAAATACCCTCACGGTGCACGGCGGTCACAAGTCTTTTCAAAGTGACGCGCCGTTTGAAACGTTTAACGACCACCGCATTGCAATGACGCTTGCCATGCTTGCTCCCAAAGCGAAGGCCCCTTACATCATTCGAAATGTTGAATGTACCCTAAAATCTTATCCCGATTTTCTTCAAGATTATGAAGCAATCGGAGGCACATATATCCAGGTAGGAGAGACTTTATGAACACGTTTGGAGATCGCTTTAAAATCACGCTCTACGGAGAATCACATCAACCAGCCATTGGCATTGTCGTAGAAGGCATGCCCCCTGGAATCACGGTCGATGAATCGCGGATTAAAGAGGATTTACTCGCCCGTAACCCCGTCGCCATCGGAACCACACCGCGCAAAGAGCCGGATGCATTCCGCATTACATCCGGCGTTTTTCAAGGCGTAACAACCGGCTCACCGCTGCATTTAACAATTGACAACGTCAACGTTCAGTCCAAAGACTATGAGCCACTCAAAAAACATCCGCGTCCCGGTCATGCGGACTATGTCGCGTCGATTAAATATAATCAGTTTCACGATTACCGGGGCGGTGGCCGCTTTTCGGGGCGTCTAACAGCTCCCATCGTGATGGCAGGAAGTCTAGCTAAAATGACACTNCCCTTTACGTTTTCCCACCAACTCGTGCAAGTAGGAAGCTTAACGGATATGACACAAATCGATGACTATTTAGAAAAAATTGCGGCGGAAGGTGATTCAGTGGGTGGGATTATCGAAGTCACGGTGGATGATTTACCGATTGGTATTGGCGAACCGATGTTTGCCAAAGTTGAATCCCTCATCGGTCAACTGCTCTTTTCCATTCCCGCCGTTAAAGGTGTGGAGTTTGGTATTGGCTTTCAAGCGATTACGATGAAAGGCTCTGAATTTAATGATGCAATACTCGATGCCAGTGGAACCACAAAGACCAATCATAGTGGGGGGATTACCGGTGGAATAACCAATGGAAACCCCTTAGTTGTCCGGGCATTTATCAAACCCACATCAAGCATTAAAAAACCCCAAAAGTCTTATCATACCGAGAAAAAAGAAGTTACCGAAATGGCCATTAAAGGCCGCCACGATGTCTGCATTGCGCGACGTGCCGGCATTGTCATTGAAAACGCTGTAGCCATCGCCCTCGCTGATTTGTATTTATCCGCCGATGAAAGAGTTCGGACTCATGGCTGATATCACTGTATCGCTTACGCGTTCTATGACAACCGACGTCCAGATAAATAATGGTGCCTTTGAAAATGCGCTAGTGGCGCATAAAGAGTCGCTTTGGATGTATGATATTTCGCTGCCTAGTGCGTTTATAAAGGCGCTGAACAGCCAAATAGATCCAGACCATTTAATTGGGATTGCGCCGGGTGAGCCAGCCAAATCATGGGATGGCTTACAAACCATTATGACCCGTTTAGATGCGTTAGATATTACCCCAGACACTCCCGTAGTTGGACTCGGAGGAGGCGCCCTGTGTGATGTGGTGAGTTTTGCGGCCAGTGTGTATTTAAGAGGGCTCCCCCTCGTTTTAATTCCCACAACGTTACTTGCGATGGTGGATGCGAGTGTGGGAGGAAAAACAGCGATTAATACAACGGCTAAAAACCGTGTCGGTAGTTTTTATCCTGCCCAGACTGTCATCATTGATTCACACTTTTTAACAACGTTATCTCCTGAGCGGATGGCCGAAGGATTCAGTGAAATCATTAAGATGGCGGTCACGATGGATGCCACACTCACCGAAGCATTAGAAACCAACGCGCTAGACATTGACGCGATTATTGGTCAAGCCATTCAATTAAAAGCGGCCATCGTTGAAAAAGATCTAACGGACCAAGGCATCCGACGCTTGCTCAATTTTGGCCATACGGCGGGCCATGCCTTAGAGACGCTGCATGACTATGCGTTCAGTCATGGACGCTGTGTGGCGTCTGGCATGTTGATGGAAGTCGCGGACCCACCCCTTAAAAAACGGCTCAAAGCGCTCCTGGATATGTATGAGTGCTACGCACCCATTCCCTATGAAAAAGCAGCCCTGCTTGAGCAAATCAAAACCGATAAGAAACGGTCAAAACAGACGCTTACATGGATTCATTTAAGACGCATTGGACACGCAGAACTAGAAGAAATTGTACTCACAGATTTAGCCCAATACATCCCACGTTACGAGGAGTTATGATGCCATCATTACAAAATTTACGCAATGAAATAGATCGTCTAGATTCGATTATCATGGAAGCGTTAGAGGCTCGGTTTAATTTGATGCCAAGCATCGCCAAGGTGAAAAAAGCTGAGTCACTTGCCACGACCCAAGCCAGCCGGGAAGAAGTCGTCTTAAAAAAAGCCGAAGTCTTTTCGCATGAAGCCGCCATTCAAGAAGTCTACTTGACCATCATGGCACAGTCTAAGTTATTGCAAAGTGGCTAAACATATTGGACTGGTCGGTCGACCCATCGGGCATAGTTTATCGCCGATGATTCACGAATTCATGCATGCAGTTAATTACGAGTTGTACGACGTCCCAACGTTTGAAAAAACCATTTTTAGTACAGATATTTTAGGACTTAACGTCACAGCACCATATAAAAGCAAGGCGTTTAAAATGGTGGATGACGCCGATGAATGGGCGCAGAAATCAGGCAGTGTGAATACCATCGTGAATCATACAAATGGGTTAAAAGGATACAACACCGACATCTTAGCACTCCGAGAAATCGTCCGACAAAGATGCCTGACTGACGGTTATCAATCCGTTGGAATCGTAGGTAATGGGGCAACCGCTAATAGCATAAAAATTGCCTTGCAAGACTTGAATCTTTTAGTCAAAACGTATGCCCGACATCCTCAAAAAGATGAATTTGCATTCGCTGCATGGGATAATTCAGTGGACGTTTTAATCAATGCAACACCCCTTGGCATGACGCATATATCATCAATATTTCCGTTGGATGCGAGTCAGTTAACGGGTGTTCAGTGGATATTTGATACCGTATACGCCCCCTTTCACACCGGGTTGTCACGACTCGCAAAAAAGGCGAATGTACCTTATACGAACGGTTTAAGTATGCTGCTTCATCAAGCGTTGCACAGTGCGCGATTGATGACGGGGCAAGCACTATTGGACGTTGACTTAAAAAGTCTCTATGAAACGGTGGTACTAAAGACAGTCAATCTCGTTTTAATCGGCCTTCCCTACAGTGGAAAATCAACCGTGGGTCAAGCACTTGCCAAGCAATTAGGCATGACGTTTATTGATACGGATAAAGAAATTCATACAACAACGGGCAAGCATCCTGCTGAATGGATCAATGAATACGGTGAAGCCCGGTTTAGAGACGTAGAATCAACGATTATTCAAAGTTTAAAAGATGTGACACATTCAGTGATTGCAACGGGCGGTGGCGCGCTATTAAATGAGACGAATGCCGTAAACTTACACCAAAACGGGATCATGATTTACCTCACTCGTCAAGACACTCCGAGCTTCACTGATACCCGGCCTTTAGCAACGACACTCAATGAGTATTTGACGCTTAAAAAAAAGCGGGATCCGCTTTATATTTATTGGGCGGACATCGAGTTAACG
>P_2C_Liq_2_UnCtyDRAFT_1000272_pt1 | contig 14855 bp, 11 predicted proteins | sample Pon2CUnioCityCA_FD_10236 | JGI IMG/M metagenome (IMG submission 10236) | reverse complement strand
AAGGTTCGCTTAGGACAATCTTTGCCGGAAAAGGGCACGCCACTTGCGGATTGCCCCTACGTAGTTTCTGTCCTATCCATCCCTGCTATTGCTATAACAAACTAAAACCAACAAAATAACTCGGTTTTGTTGTTGATTAACATCAGGTGTATTAACGATGACAGACGCTTTTATTTCCTACTGCCGCCGCGACAAAGAGTTTGTGCAACAACTCTATCAAGCTTTTTGTGATGCGAAGCGAGAGGTGTGGGTTGATTGGGAAAATATCCCCCTCAACTCAGATTGGCGCGATGAAATTTATCGGGGAATTGAGGCTGGAGATAACTTTGTGTTTGTCCTTAGTCCCGATTCCGTGAAATCTCAGGTATGCCGTGAAGAAGTTGATCATGCTGTAGCCAATAACAAACGCTTGGTTCCCATTGTTCATAAAGAAGTCTCGTATGATGAAGTTCACCCAGAATTGGCAAAGCTAAACTGGATTTTCTTTTATGATAATCCCGAGACATTTGACACAGCATTCCCTAAACTGTTATCAACATTAGATACAGATTTAGACCATGTCAAAGCCCATACTCGGCTTCAGAAACGGGCGTTAGAATGGGACGGCAAAAACCGCAATTCCAGTTATGCGTTACGGGGAGATGACCTCAAACAAGCCGAACAATGGCTGGGAATTGCTGAAGGTAAAGATCCCAAACCGACCCCTTTGCAAACTCAATATGTGTTGGCGAGTGGCCAGGAACAATCCAAACGGCAGAAGGCGACCCTAACTGGGGTTGCAGCGGGCTTGGTGGTCACCTTAATTCTGGCGGTGGTGGCGGTGAAAGAGCGGGCTGAAGCGGTGCAGCAGCGGAACCTGGCCCGTGAGCAAAATGTCCGGGCGTTAGTGGCCTTGTCTCAAGCCCGTCGGTTTACCGATGATGATTTGGAAGCCCTACAATTTGCCGTACAAGCGGCCTCAAATTTGGAGAGTGGTCAAAACTTCCCTGACACTCTCGAAGAGCAAACCTTTGAAACCCTGCGGGATGCGGTCTATAACGTCCAGGAGAAAAACCGCTTTAATGGGCATCAGGACCAAATTAATCGCATTCGTTATGCGCCCAATGGAGAGTTTATTGTCTCAGCCAGTGATGATAACACCGTGCGGATTTGGAATATTGATGGCAGTATCAAACATATCTTGAATCACGATGATAATGTGCGACGGGTGGAGGTTTTTCCCGATAGCGATCGCATTATTTCTGCTTCCCAAGATGGAACGGCTAAAATTTGGGACGTGGAGGGAGGACAACTGCTACAAACTTTAGACCATGATGCCAGTGTGCGATCGGCACGGGTTCACCCGAACCAAAACTATATTCTGACAGGGGATATCGATGGACGGGTTTGGTTATGGGATAGCGATGGTACCCTGCACGCCTCGTTTATTGCACATCAGGGAGATGTTAACGACATTATTTTTAGTCCTGATGGCAGCACAATGTTGACGTCCGGTCATGATACCTTTGTCAAACAATGGTCCTTCGCGGAGTTACTGGCCGCGAGCGGTGAAACAGAGGTCATACCGGGTGATGAGGCCGACAATGAGACGGTGATGGCTGGGGATGTTGAGATTCCAGAGGTTGTCAATGTGCGGGAAAATTCTCTGGCTCAAGATCAACCGCTGAACCCGATTCAGGTGTTTTCGGGCCACAGTGATAAGGTTTGGGATATTGATATGTCCCTCGATGGAAACTATATCGCCAGTGCTAGTTCTGATAACACGGTCATCATTTGGCGGCTAAACGGACAGCCCTACCAAACCTTGCGTGCTCACAGCAACTGGGTTCGTAGTGTTAGTTTTGCTCCCGATGGTAAAACTCTAGTGACCGGCAGTGATGATGATACGGTGCGATTGTGGAATCTTCAGGGGATTCTCTTGAAAACGTTTAGTGGTCATGATGCGAGTGTTCGTACTGTGCAATTCTCTCCTGACGGGAACACCATCGCCTCTGGTAGTGATGATGCGACGGTGCGTTTGCGGAGTATTGAGGGGGCGGTGGTAGAAATTCTCCAAGGCCACCGCGCGGGAGTCAAGGGTGTCCGCTTTAGTCCGAATGATCTGATCGGTTCGGTGGCTGATACGACTCTGAATATCTGGCAGGGAGATGGGGCGCAGTTACTGCAAACTGTTGAGTATTCTTCGGGAATGCGATCGTCTCACTTTACAACGGATGGCCGCTTCGTTATTACGGCCAGCTATGATGGCACTCTGCAATTGTGGGACTTACCGGCGTTACTTAATGGTGAGGGACGAGAACCGCTGCGGTTATTTGAAGGCCATGAGGCCACGGTGAAAAATTTTGCGGTGTCCGATAATGGTGAATTGATGGCTTCGGCGGGGGCTGAACGGCGTTTGATTCTCTGGCGTTTGAGTGATGGGCAGATTCTACAACAGTTTGATGAGGTGCATGAGTCGGAAGCGACGGATGTGGGATTTTTGCCCGATAATCAGGGTTTGGTCTCTGTCGGCGGGGGTGGCTGGGTCAAAGTGTGGTCGTTAGAGGGCGAGTTGCTGCAAGAGTTTCAGGCTCATAATGGCTGGATTAATGCTTTGAGTCTGAGTTCAGATGGTCAATATTTAGCGACGGCTAGTGGCGATAAAACGATTCGCGTTTGGAAATGGCAGGATGGCCGCTTTGAGACAACCCCTGTGACAATTTTGGAGGGTCATATGGACTGGGTTTGGGATGTGACTTTTAGTCGAGATGGTCAGGTGCTGGCTTCGGCTGGTAAAGATAATACGGTACGTCTTTGGGATCTTGAGGGAACGTTGCTGAAAACATTGTCTGGACACCAAAATTGGGTTCGGGCCTTGGATTTCAGTCGCGATGGTGAGAAGTTAATCTCAGCGAGTGCCGATCGCACTCTGATTCTCTGGGATATTGATCCCCTAGAGGAGATGCGCGAGTCCATTGAAGAGGTGGAGATAGGGGCGTTGATGAGCCTTGGCTGTGATTGGCTCGATAATTACTTGACGACGAATCCTACCATTGAGGAGAGCGATCGCTCAATGTGTTCTGGGTTCTAGGACGTGCCACGAGGTAAGCAAGGGAGAGACGAAAGGATTGTGAGGGATTGGCGATGGCTTGAGGGCTTAAAACGAAAACCGGTGATCGCTGTGATGCGATCGCCGTCTCTGGTGGTGGGGGAACGGATGGCGGCGGCGGCCATCGCCGGGGGACTGTCGTATCTGGAGGTGACTTGGACGAGCGATCGCCCTGGGGTGCTAATTGAACGGTTGCGGCGGTTGTTCCCTGAGGTTCAGATTGGTGCAGGAACCCTCATGACTCGGGAGGCGATGGCTGAGGCGATCGCCGCTGGGGCGCAATTTCTCTTTAGTCCTCATCTTGATGTCAGTCTGTTGGAGATGGCGATCGCCGCTGGGGTTCCCATGATTCCGGGCGCCTTAACCCCGACGGAGATTATCGAGGCTTGGCAGGCCGGGGCCACGGCCGTGAAAGTCTTCCCCATTTCTGCGGTGGGAGGGGTTCAGTATTTGCGCAGTTTACAGGTTCCCCTGGGGGGGATTCCTCTGATTCCCACAGGAGGCGTTACCCAGGAAACAGCCCCGGTCTTTTTTGAGGCCGGGGCTGTGGCGGTTGGGGTATCAACGGGGCTGTTTGCGCCTTCAGATATGGCCGGTGAAAATTGGTCGTCTGTGGAGGCGCGATCGCTTGCCTGGCGAGGGATTTACCCGCTGTAACCACTACTCTTGTCGTTGAGGTTCTTCGATGGCCATGCGCAGATTAAACTGACTGGTTTGCTCTTGGGGAAGGCGATCGGGATCGTTGATTTGAATGGTCACTGAATCAAACATCAGTCCTTGATAATTCAAGGTGTCTAAGAGTTCCGGAAGTTGTAATTCTTCTTGGGGATCGGGAGTGGTGCGAATTTCGTCGAGTCGTAAGTCTTCAACCCGAGTACTGACGTTTTCATCTAACTGTAACGGTTCGGCTTCATCGGCTCTGACCGCGCCTCCGCAAGTGATCAGTCCGAGAACAATCACAATAAGGGCAAAAAAGCTGGATTTCATAGGAGCCTCCTTAGGGATAGAACCGAGGCGCAACGATGCACTCAACCCCAGAGATCCAGTCGGCGATGTTGAAGCCTCGATGGGGGAGCGATACATCCTGAATAATGCCAGGGATTCGGAGATGGGTGATCTCATGGGGGTACTGCTTATCCCTAAGGTAACAAGGGATTTGGCTGGTTGCCAGTTTCAGAACCCGACTCAAGAGAGGATCTCAATGGTTCCAGTTTCACCATCAAGACGAACTCGTTGGCCATCTTTGAGGAGGTTCGTGGCGTTCGGCACATTCATGACGGCCGGAATCCTATATTCGCGAGCGACGATCGCCCCATGGGATAGTCGTCCCCCAACCTGAGAAATTAAGCCACTAGCGCGGGCTAACAGGGGCATCCAGCCCGAGTCGGTGTAGGGGACGACTAAAATGGTCTGGGGCTGTAATTGCAAGGCATCGGCCAGTTGTCGTACCACTTTAATCTGGCCCTCAGCTTGGCCGGCACTGGCCCCTATCCCGGATAGCTGCGATCGCGCCTGTTGGTTTGAGAGAGTTAAGAGCGTCATGGGAGGGGTTCCATAACTGACATAGGGAATTTCGGGTCGTTGGCGATCGCTCTCCCACTTGGCCTGTCGTTGGGCCACCAATTCAGGAACCAACTCCGCCAAACTGGGATTATCCCCAGCCACTAATCCCCGCACTTCATGAATGACTAAAAAGAAGATATCCCCGTGATCGTGTAACTGGCCCGATTCGATCAAGAGCTGTTCTAAGGTCAGAAAACTCCAACGCAATTGAGCCAGCAAACGACTGTAGACTTCAGCCACCTGACCCTTGAGGTTCAGCGCCCGTTGTACCACTCCAGCCTCTGATTTTGGGGGCTTAGAGCGCCGGGAACTCCCCAAATTGTCATTTTGCACCAATTGAGCGAACAGGGCGCGGACAGNGCGTGGATCCTCGCGCCAGGTGTCCACGGCGATATCGGTTCCTACTTCGCTGAGATAGCCAAACTGCTCTAAAAACTCCTCAAATTGTTGGAGAATTTGCTGGCCATCGTTGCTTTCTGCCAGATGGGTAAATAACTCCGCTCCATCGAGATGGTCGTCAGGGAGGAGATGATGGGCCGAGTCGGCGATGTTTTCGAGAGCGGCTAGGGCGGCAACTTCGGGCATAGCCGAACAGTCTAAACTGGCCTCGTCCACTTTGAAGAGCGCTTTTTTGGCCGCAAAACCCAGGGGAGCCAAGATGTTGTGGTAGGTGACGAGTTCTAGGCCCTCTAAGATGCTTTGAATTCGGTCAATGAGGGCTTCAGGAGACTGGAGGGGGAGGCGGCGATCGCCACTGAAGCGACAGGCGCGATCGGTCTCTAAGGCCTCTAGGAGCGGTCGCAAGGTGTGACGATAATCTTGTTGAAAGTCAGACTCTAACCGCCATTGACGACGAAGCAGTCGCAGCAAGCCGGGGACATTGCTGAGGGTGGCTCGCCAGGAGGGACGACTCATGGAAGCACCCTCGGTTAAAAAGGCCAGACTCTCGGGAGGAAGTCCCATGCGTAGGAAGATATCCCCGAGCAATGAGGCGTTGAAATAGGCGCTGGAATAGTGCAGGGTGGCGGTTTGACTGAAATCTAAGCCCTCGGCGCGATCGCCGAGGACGAGGCTGAAAATGTCCCCCCATACGCCACAGGTGAGGGGGCGGTTGATGGACCAGGTGAGGGGACGAATAAAGCCGGGAATCACTTCGGCGGCAATTTGTCGCGTCCAAATGGGGAGTAGGGTGGTGATGGGGCGAGCTTGCAGCACCCAGAGGGTTTCCCCGTCATAACTCCATTCGATGTCCTGGGGGACGTTTTGCAGTCGTTGTTCTAATTCCCGGGCTAGGACAGCCACGCGTCGCAGTAGGGTGGTGGGAACGTCTCCTTCGTCGCCGCTGACAACGAGACGCTCATCTTGTCCGCTGGCCGGCGATCGCCAATTGAGTTGACCAAAGTCTGAGGACACCTCCACCTGATAGCGTTCGGGGGTGATTTGGCCAGATACCACTTGAGCCGCTTCTCCCGGTAAACATTCAATGGCGACGCGATCGCCGCAACGGGAGACGGGATCGCGACTAAAGGCGACCCCGGAAAAGACTCCCGCCACCTGTTCTTGCACTAAGACGGCCATAGCTCCCCAGGATTCTCCCTCGCTCTGGTTGTCCGCTTGTCGTTCCTGGCGATATTGCAAGGCGGCGGGGTTGTCATAGGAGGCGAGACAGCGATCGAGGGCTTCTTCTAAGGCGGGACGACTGGTGAGGTTGGGGACGCTNTCATATTGTCCGGCGGCGGTGGCTTGTTGGCTATCTTCTCCAAGNGCNGATGAACGGGCGATGAGAGGCTGTTCCGGCTGAGGATCGAGGGCTTCGGCAAATAGTTGCGAATCGTCTCCTGGCAGAAATACCCAACCGGGAGGGACGGGATAATTCCAGAGTCGTAACTGGGAGAGGGTGGCGGCTTTTGCGCCGACTCGTTCGGGCTTGAGGGGGCGATCGAGACTCAATAAGACGCGATCGGCTCGGAAAAACTGAAAGAGTTTACGGGTTTCGGGTTGTCCCCCGCGAACGGGTAAGTCAAGATCGTCGGACATGGTTTGATAAATGATGTACAAGGCACAACTGAGTCCAAGGGCGGCGAGGAGTCGTCCGGGACGATGGGGATACAGCATCCAGGTGATGGCCGGAAGTAGGGCGATCGAGAGGGTACGCCCTGCTTGACGTTCACGAATCAGGGTAAAACTGGCACCGCTGATTAGGGCCACGAACAGGGCAATGCGCCAGTCATGGGTGATGATTCCCCAAACGGTGTTGGTGGTTCCGGCCCCTTGTTTAAAGCTATACCGTCCCAGGACTAATGCAATCAGGGCGACGAGTTCAAAACTGGGCAGTTGGGGCAGCATCCAACGAGCGAGTAAGACCACTAGGATGCCTTTGCTGGCTTCTGAGAGAACGGCCAGGATGCCAGCAACGGTTCCGCCGTGGTAAAAGGCGGCGGATACGCCGAGATTGCCGGTTCCTTGATGGGAGAGGTCTTCATCGCTCACCCAACGGACGATCGCTGCAAGCAGGGGGAGTCCCCCGAGGAGGATACTGGCGATGAGAACGAGAGATCCGGCGAGGAAGGGAGGGAGGGACATGGGCCGAGGAGGATACTGGCGATGAGAACGAGAGATCCGGCGAGGAAGGGAGGGAGGGACATGGGGAATAGTGAATAGTTAATAGTGAATAGTTAATAGTGAATAGTTAATGGGGAACACCGGATAATCTACCTGGCCCTGATGGACACCCCTTTCTTGAGGGGAATGTAGGGGCGTACCTTTATGGTCGGCTGCTTCGGGCAAGAATGGACTGCTAAGATGTCAGTAAAATCTGGCGTGTGGTAAGGTGAACGGGGCGCTGAGGCGCGATCGCAGTCACTGGCTCGATTCATCTGTTGTCTCCGGGCTGTTTTTTAGACAGATGAGGCAATTAAAAGCATTCCATGACATCCTCTTGAGGGGATTCGTGGGAGAATAGCAGCTTAAAGTATTACGCACGTTGTGTTAACGAGGGGTTCTATGTCGGTCGATCTCTACAAACCCGGTTTAGAAGGTGTACCAGCCGCTAAGTCTAGTATTAGTTATATTGACGGCACGCGGGGCATCTTGGAGTATCGCGGTATCCGTATTGAGGATTTAGCCAAGCACAGTAGTTTTTTGGAGACGGCATACCTCTTGATTTGGGGACAGTTGCCCAGTCAGACGGAACTCGAAGCTTTTGAACATGATATTCGCTACCATCGGCGGATTAAGTACCGGATTCGGGATATGATGAAATGTTTTCCTGAAAGCGGTCACCCGATGGATGCGCTGCAAGCGTCGGCGGCGGCGTTGGGATTGTTCTATTCTCGGCGGGCTTTGGATGATCCCATTTATATTCGTAATGCGGTGATTCGTCTGCTGGCGAAGATTCCGACGATGGTGGCGGCGTTTCAGTTAATCCGCAAGGGGAATGATCCGGTTCAGCCTCGTGATGATCTCAGTTATGCGGCTAATTTCCTCTATATGCTGCGGGAACGGGAACCAGATCCGTTGGCGGCCCACGTGTTTGATATCTGTTTGATGTTACACGCGGAACATTCGATTAACGCCTCGACGTTCTCGGCGATGGTGACGTCTTCGACGCTGACAGATCCCTATGCTGTCATTGCGTCGGCGGTGGGAACCCTCGGGGGACCGCTTCATGGTGGGGCGAATGAGGAAGTGATCGAAATGCTCGAAGAGATTGGGGCGGTGGAAAATGCGGCGCCCTATTTGGATGATTGTATTCGCCAGAAACGCAAGATTATGGGCTTTGGCCACCGTGTTTATAAGGTGAAAGATCCTCGGGCCAGGATTTTGCAGGATTTGGCGGAGCAACTGTTCGATCGCTTTGGCGGCGATCGCTATTATGAGATCGCGGTGGAGTTGGAACGGTTGGTTGAAGATCGCCTCGGGGATAAGGGGATTTATGCCAATGTGGATTTCTATTCGGGTTTGGTTTATCGCAAGTTGGGGATTCCGACGGATCTGTTTACGCCGTTGTTTGCGATCGCCCGGGTGGCGGGTTGGTTGGCTCACTGGAAGGAACAGTTAAACGAAAACCGCATTTTCCGCCCGACTCAGATTTATGTGGGAGAACGCGATCGCACGTTTGTTCCCCGAGAACACCGTTAGGAGAGGGCGATCGGTTATGCAGTTATCGCCAATGCAGTTACATGGTGGTCGTCTTCAACGGCGACAACGACTTAAATTCAATCGTGTCAAGCTCGGGGTCAGGCTCTTAGCCCTGATGACGCTGTTAGGGTTAGGTTGGGGAGGGTTCCGGCTCTATTTACGTTGGAGTCGGGTTCCCCAGGCGGTGTTAGTTCTGGGAGGCTCGCCGGATCGAGAGGTATTTGCGGCCAAGTTTGCTCGCACTCATCCGAATTTACCGGTTTGGGTGTCGGGGGGAAGCAACCCGGAATATGCTGAATGGGTGTTTGCGGAGGCGGGGATTCCTCGTCAACGTTTCCATTTAAATTATGATGCGGTGGATACGGTGACCAATTTCACGACGTTGGTGGATGAGTTGCGATCGCATGATATCCGCAGTATTTATCTAATTACGTCGGATTATCATATGCGTCGCGCTTCGGCGATTGGTGAGATTGTTCTCGGAAGCCGGGATATTAGTTTTCGCCCGGTTGCGATTCCCTCGGGATTGGCTCCTGAGCCCATTGATAAGTCGATTCGTGATGGGGTGCGGGCGTTGGTTTGGTTGGCGACGGGCTATACGGGATCGACGTTACGCGATCGCCTCGCTCCAACAGGTTCTAGCTATTTGGAGTCACAGCAGCAGCTGAGTTCCTGGGAGAGCGGGTCCGAGTTCTGAGGTGGGCGAGGGGTTCAGCCTGGGGGCTATGGTTCAAGCTAATCGATAATCGATAGGACGATGATAGACTGTGGAACTTAAACAGGTCATTATTGCTCATAAAGCGGGAGATTCGTCGAGTAAACAGTGGGCTGAACGCTGTGCGAGGGAACTCGAAGCCCGAGGCTGTCATGTGTTGTTAGGACCGAGTGGCCCTAAGGATAATCCTTATCCGGTGTTTCTAGCCTCCTCGACTCAGAAGATTGATTTGGGAATCGTTTTAGGGGGTGATGGAACGGCTCTGACGGCGGCCCGCCATTTGGCACCGGAAGGGATTCCGCTGTTGACGGTGAATGTGGGCGGACATTTGGGGTTTTTGACGGAACCGTTTGATAGTTTCGAGGAGACGGAAGCGGTTTGGGATCGCTTGCTTGAGGATCGTTTTGCGGTTCAGTCGCGGATGATGTTGGAGGCGGCGTTGTTTGAGGGCGATCGCCTCAATCGAGAACCGGTGAGCGATCGCTATCTGGCTCTTAATGAGATGTGCATTAAGCCGGCGGCGGTGGATCGAATGTTGACGTCGATTTTGGAGATGGAAGTTGACGGGGAAATTGTGGATCAATATCAGGGGGATGGGTTGTTGGTGGCGACTCCTACGGGTTCGACGTGTTACACGGTGTCGGCGAATGGCCCGATTATGCACCCTGGGATGAATGCGATCGCCGTAACGCCCATTTGTCCTCTGAGTTTAGCCAGTCGCCCTCTGATTCTTCCGCCGGGGGTGGTGGTCAGTATTTGGCCCCTCGAAGATCGGGATTTAAATACAAAACTCTGGATGGATGGTGCGTTAGCGACCGCAATTTGGCCGGGGCAACGGGTGGATGTGAAAATGGCGGATTGTCAAGCGAATTTTTTGATTTTAAGAGAGGATTATTCCTATTTCAAAACGCTACGGGAAAAACTCCTCTGGGCTGGAGCAAGGCTGCATTATGATAACAATCATCGCAATTAATACCATTTTTCGATATGTTTGCTATACATCAACACTGGGGGAGGGCGACCACAAGGGTTCGCCCCTACAGCCATCTGTGGCATGATTTTTGGAAAATGGTATAAAAAGATGTCGTCCCCTTGTGGTCAGTCTTCCTAATAGGAAATAGAGCGAAATTCGACGTTATTTGTATTAGGGAAATATAAACAATAATGGGCTTGATTGGGAGTTCGCCCAACGCTGCCGACTCCGACCACTTTACGGGGTTTTAAAGATTGGCTAATGGGGGTTTCCTTTCCTTCTAATGTGGTGACTTTGGAGGCGATGTTTCCCGATTCAAAACAATACTCAAAGGCGAACCCGGAACGTCCACAAAAAAGCTGGTTCGCATCGGCCCGGATGAGACGATCGAGTAAGACACTCGGGGATGTGTCTGGGGTGAGTTCGTCATCACAACTCACGGTACTTCCATGAATGAGCAGATTGTCTAATTCTAAAAAGCCGAAATCGAGCGATCGCAACCACTCTACATCTTCCCGAGGAACAGCCTTATACAAAATCTCGAACACTTCATCTCCATATTGTTCTTTTAAGGCTAAACCCTGGGGATCTGGTCCCAATCCGTGAAGGTTTAAACATTGTTCTTCCCACCAACCGCTACAAATTTGCGGTGTGAGTTCTCCGCTTTGGGGCGATCGCAGCTGTGCTAATAGTTCTGAACATTGGGGATGCAGGCCAACAACGTCCCCAAGAATATACATCGCGTCAACGGGAATGGCTTGTTGGTAGATGTCATCTAAAACAGCTTTATAGGCGGTTAAATTGCCTTCTATGCCACTTAAAATTGCCCAATGGGATGATTCCAAGAATAGGTCAGTCAAAGCGTAAATACTCTCATTACGTCAGGTTGAACAAAATAGAATGATTCTGAAAACTTAGCGTTGGCATAAATGCTGAGGGTCATCAGCCTGCTCGGCAAATTCTAACCCTTGGGAGAGCCGCCAAGCAAAGATTTTAGGAAGTCCTTGTTCGATAATGGCGGCGCAGGTTTTCTTGTAGTCATAGGGAATTTCTCGTAAGCCGACGGCTTCGTTTTGGCTATCATAAATGACGTAGGTGGCGTTGGGGCGACCGTGGCGGGGTTCACCGACGGAACCGGCGTTCACGAGACGTTTTATGGGAGTCGATAGGCTCTGTTTGATGGGAGTGGATTGGGAGGATTTAGGGTGAATTTGTTTGACGGAAATTGAGATGTTCGCGTCGTCGAGCGATCGCACGTAGGGGATATGAGTATGTCCGCAAAACAGGACATCGGCTTGGCTGGATAACACCCGTTCTAGGGCGATGAAGCTGTCTAATTCGGGCATTAAATACTCATGTTGGCTGTTGGGACTTCCATGAACGAAACAGAGGTTTCCCTCTCGTAGGCTGACTCGTAGGCTGAGGGGAAGCTGGGCGAGATACTCCCGCACGTCATCTCGAACCACTTGATTTGTCCATTCATGAGCTCGTAGTCCCCGTTTTTCGGCTAATAGGGAGGGATAGCTACATTCGCAGGCGTTGAGGCCTTCGACGATATCTTCATCCCAGCAGCCTTGAACGGTGGGAATGTCTAGGCTACGAATGCGATCGACGACTTCGTTGGGATAGGGGCCATAGCCAACTAAGTCGCCTAAGCAGATGATGCGATCGCACCCCTGGGCTTCAATGTCATTTAAAACCGTTTCTAGGGCTTCTAAATTTCCGTGGATACAGGATAAAACGGCAATCTTCATAGTTCGCATAAACTCCAGTCAAGGTTGTAAATTAAGATATGTAAATCAAGAGATATTTTAAGGCTCTAAATTTATGTTTTTTTAATAAAAGTATTGCCATTTCCACTATTTTATGTTAGCCCAAAGACGTTTTTTGTGCTGTTTTTAAATAAGCTTGATATTGGACTAGCATCTCATCAGCGACAAAACAATCTTGTAGAGTTTCTGTAATCCCGGCTCCGTCCAAGTCTTCGCCAACAATTTCTAGGCCACTAAACCCATGAGGGCGGCCATCTAAGCATAAGGGAATATCTAGGGGGCGATAGTCACTGCCCTCTAAACCTGAGATGAAATTAAATAAAAAGGTCTGTCCATCGGCGATATTAAAAATTGCTTTTGCCCGTTCAACGGAGCCATACGCACCTTGAATTAACTCTTGCCAGAAACTATCTAAACTTGGTGGATCGAAGACTTCTCCAGATAGTAAAGCTCGCTGCATTTGCAAGTTAACAATAGACTCATTGCTGGTTCCAACACCCACAATCACCTCGTCAGCTTCGGGCCAATGATGCCAGTCGTTTTCGGGACTTTTAGGGGGAACCAGGACGATATTATGACAATCGACAAGGGGCAAAACCAGGGAGTCTAGGGCGATATGAAAGCCAACTTCGATATAAATGGGATTTTTAGCACCTTGATGTTCCACAAGTTTGACTGAGGCGTTCTCGTCACTCAAACAGTCGAGTTTGGGGTGCAGAGTCTTTAAATAACTGGCATCGAGAGGAAAGGAACCCGCCCCGAGATTGAGGTAGGCGATCGCCTGACTAGGAGGATACTGTTGTAAGTGTTGGGCAATCCAGTGAGTTTTTCCCACTCCAGAAGGGCCAGCAACGAGGAACACATTAGACATAGAAGGGAACAGGGAATAGGGAACAGGGAACAGGGAATAGAAGAACTCAGGAGCGTACTGAGCACCCGTTTCTAGGCTTGTGGCCGCTATTCCAGTGTTCCCTATCGGTGAGTTTAGTGGAAGGCGGGATTATGACGAATCAGACTCATAAACTCTTGGCGGGTGCGTGCATCTTCGGCAAAGACGCCTCGCATGGCACTGCTGACGGTCCAGGAACCGGGTTTTTGAACCCCTCGCATCACCATACACATATGAGTGGCTTCGACGACCACTGCGACCCCTTGGGGTTGTAACACGGATTGTAGGGTTTCGGCAATGCTGGCGGTGAGTCGTTCTTGCACTTGCAGACGGCGGGCGTGCATTTCACAAATGCGGGCGATTTTAGACAGTCCAATTACCCGTCCGTTGGGAATGTAGGCGACATGAACTCGTCCAATGATGGGCAAAATGTGATGTTCGCAGGAACTGAAAATATCAATGTCCCGGATTAAAACCATCTCGTCGGTGTCTTCGTGAAAGACGGCTCCGTTGAGGAGTTCTTCGAGGGATTGGTCGTAGCCTTGGGTGAGAAATTGTAGGGCTTTGACGACTCGTTTGGGGGTGTCTTTTAGTCCCTCGCGATCGGGGTCTTCTCCGAGTCCAATGAGTAATGTCCGCACGGCTTGTTCCATTTCGGCTTTGGAAACACGGGCGCGGGTTGCTGGGGGAATGGAGTTGCTAACTGGGTTGAGATTTGAGGGGATGGACTGGCCGTTGGTTGTGAGATTGCTGGGATTGTCTAAAGTCATTAGAACAAAGGTTTAAGGCTAATGGGTCAGGAACTAGGATGGATGGAAACTGGACTACAAAAAAGTCTGGATAATTAATCACGGTTTGTCCCGTTCTTGGGCGGCTGAAGGCTCAGCGATGAGACAATAATCCATTAAGTTTACAAAACTTAATTCTTTGTTAGTTTAACACAACAAAATGCTTTGTGCCAGGTCTGAATCTTGTTTTTACTTAGTTTTGAAGAACGAGAATTATCCGCTGAGAACTTCGGCGTTTAGTTCGGCATTTAGTTCGGCATTTAGACAGTCGTTGAGGCAATTTCGGAGTTGGGTTTCGTCGAGGTGGCGACCGATGAAGACCATTTGATTTTTGGGTTGGGCGTTTTTCCAGTCATCGACATTGAGGACACAACGCTTTCCACTAAGTTGAAAGATGTGTTTTTGCTGGCTTTCTTGAAACCAAAGGATTCCTTTAGCTCGAAAAACAGACGGGGGGAGATGATCGAGAAAGTTCTGGAAGCGTTCTAGGGAGAGGGGGCGATCGCTGACGAAGGAAATCGAGACAAAACCATCGTTATCGAGATGGCTAGAATGATGATGGTGATGCTCATGGGGATGCTCATGGCCATGCTCATGATGATGCTCATGGTGATGCTCGTGAGCCTTTTCTTCGTCAATTTCCCGTTGATAGTTTTGGGGATGGTTATAGTTNATNTCTAAAATGAGGGGTAGGGGAACTTCGCCAAATTGACAGCGTATAATCCTCGCTCCTTCTTTGATTTGCCGAAGTTGTTGTTCGAGGTTGCTGAGTTTAGCTTCGGGAACAAGATCGGTTTTATTGAGCAGAATAATATCGCTGTAGATGATTTGCTTGCTGGCGGCTTCGCTGTCAAAACAGTCTGGGGTGAAGGTTTCTGCGTCGATGGTGGTGAGGACAGAATCGAGGCGGGTGAAGTCTCGTAATTC
>P_2C_Liq_2_UnCtyDRAFT_1000256_pt1 | contig 15528 bp, 15 predicted proteins | sample Pon2CUnioCityCA_FD_10236 | JGI IMG/M metagenome (IMG submission 10236) | reverse complement strand
TTTCTGTATCCCCTATGGATGGTCCGGCGGGGCAGTTTCAGGCTGTTGGTGTGCTTGGCACAACATCGGCAAGAGGTGAGGTGTTGACCAAAGGGGCTGATGGGCAAATCCGTCGTTTTGATGGCACTGTGCCGGACGTTGATCAGCAGGTGACACTGGTGCAGGGCGCGCTTGAGGCCTCAAACGTTGATCCAGTGGAAGAGCTTGTGCTCTCGCTTGATGCGCAACGGCAATTTGAGATTGGGGTCAAGTTTATCAAAATGGCCGAGGATATTGACCGTGGCGGCGCCGAATTGATGAGATTGCCACAAAACTGACACTGGCTTGGCATGGCTCTTGCAACATGGAGACGAGTGTCTGATGTAGGAGTAAGAAAATGTCTTCAAGTGCAATGCATGTGGCCAAAACGGGCCTGAATGCTCAACAAACAAAGATGCAGGTCATTGCCAACAACCTGGCAAACGTGAACACAACGGGCTTTAAGCGTGACCGCGCGAATTTTGAAAGCCTCCTTTATCAGACCATTCGCTCTGGCGGTGCTCAGACAGCTGATGGCAATATGCTGACGTCGTCTTCTACGGTGGGCACGGGTGTGAACATGGTGAACACTCAGAAGCTATATTCTCAAGGCAGCCTCATCAGTACAGATAATTCGCTTGACCTTGCAATTGACGGCTCAGGCTTTTTCCAAGTGCTGATGCCGGATGGGCGCATGGGCTATACTCGCAACGGGACATTTTCGCGCAATGGCGAGGGCACGTTAACCACATCAAGCGGCTATGTGCTCCAGCCCGAAATTGGCATTCCTGATAATGTGAGTGAAATCAATGTTTCGGCGGACGGTATTGTGTCTGTCAATCTTGCTGGCGAGACCCAGCCGCAAGAAGTCGGACAATTGACCTTGGCCAATTTTGCCAACCCGCGTGGGCTTCAGCCTGTTGGCGAAACATTTGCCGTTGAGACACCTGCCAGCGGAGCGCCGATTGAAGGCGCGCCTCTCAATGGGGGCTTTGGCAAGCTTGTGCAGGGATATCTTGAGGGGTCAAATGTGAATGTTGTTCAACAACTTGTCGATATGATCGAAACCCAACGCGCCTATGAGGTCAGCTCAAAATCGATCTCATCTGTAGATGAGATGATGCGTTATCTCTCGAACAATCTGTGAGGAATGAATTGATGGTCAGCTCAAAGATTGTCTGTTTGGCGTTTGGTGCGATCGTGCTCGCCGGGTGTGGCTCCACTTTTGTGGAGGAGCAAAATAGCCTCCAATATAGCCCTGTCATGCCGCAACCCGCGCTTGAAATTCAGACGGGCTTTGCTTCGGGAGCGATTTACAACCCCTCCCAAGCCGGTCTTTTTGCAACCGACAGGCGGGCAAGCCGCGTCGGCGACATCTTGACGGTTTCCTTCTCTGAACGCTTTCAGGCCACGAAATCGCAGAATGCAGCCAACGGTAAGGCTGCGAGTTTTGAGATGAGCTTGCCGAGTGTGCTTGGTTTGGAGAAGTTGGAAAACGGGCTCAGCACGGGCACCACGCAGTCCTTCACAGGCTCTGGCTCTGCGGCGCAATCAAACAGTTTGACGGGGCAGATGTCGGTCACTGTTGCGCGTGTCTATGAGGGTGGAAACCTAGAAATTTTGGGCCAGAAAAAGCTCACGTTGAACAACGGCGACGAGTATATCCGCGTGCGCGGTATCGTGCGTCCAGAAGACATTTCGTCAAAAAACGTTGTCTTGTCAGACCGAATTGCCAACGCCGAAATCAAATATATCGGAGCGGGTGATGTGGCGGATACAGGCAAGGTCGGCTGGTTGCAGCGTGCTGCCACAAGTCTTTCGCCCTATTGACCTCGGAGAGAAAAATGGCCCTGCCGCATTGGATCAAACCGTTATTTACAGCCTTTGTCATGACAGCTTTTCTATCGGAAGCCGCCATGGGCGAACGTATCAAGGACATTTCCAGTGTGGCTGGTGTGCGCTCTAACCAACTTGTGGGCTATGGTATTGTGGTTGGTCTTGCGGGAACGGGTGATGGCAGCTCGGGGCTGACATTGCAGTCCATGCAGGCCATGGTCTCACGCTTTGGTCTTGTCACTGATGTTTCAGGTCTCAATGCGAAAAATGCTGCTGCGGTTATGGTAACAGCCGAGCTTCCCCCTTTTTTAAAGCCGGGGCAAACGCTGGACATCACCGCATCGACCATGGGCGGAGCGACTTCGTTACGGGGCGGCACATTGTTGATGACGCCTCTTCTGGGCGCTGATGGTGAGACCTATGCCATTGCTCAAGGCAACCTTGTTGTTGGCGGTTTGGGCGTTCAGGGTGCGGATCAATCTTCGCTGGTGGTGAATGTTCCGACGGTGGGGCGCGTTCCACGCGGTGCTTCGGTTGAGAGAATGGTGCCCAGCTCGTTTCTGGAGACTCCGCATCTTGTGCTAAATCTGCACAAAGGAGATTTTACCACCGCAACCAATACCGCAGAAGCCATCAACGGGATATTTGGCCCCGATGTGGCTGTGCCGCTTGATGCCAATTCAATTCGCGTCCGTGCGCCCCAAGACCCAAGTCAACGGGTGTCGTTTGTTTCGTTGCTTGAGAACGTTGAAGTGACCCAAGCCGAGCCGCCCGCCCGCGTGATCATCAACTCGCGCACTGGCACAGTTGTGATTGGTGGCAATGTGCGTGTCACGCCAGCTGCGGTGACACATGGCTCGATGACCGTGCGGGTCAACGAAGATTTCAATGTCGATCAAGGGCAGACAGTTGTCACCAATGGCGATCAGACAATTGTTGCAGACAATGAACCTGTGGTGACACCTGACACGGCAATTGATGTTGAAGCTGAGCCTGCGCGTGCCTTTATTTTTGACACAGGCGTGTCCTTGTCGTCGCTGGTGGACGCCATCAATGCTGTCGGCGCATCTGCGTCAGACCTTGTGGCCATTCTAGAAGCCTTGCGCGAAGCGGGCGCATTGCGCGCTGAGCTTGTCGTGATTTAGGGGGCGGCATGGGTGACTCTTTGAACAGCTCCATGACGTCTGCTGCACTCATGCAGCACCGCAGTTCCACTGCCAGCACGGCGGCGTGGAACAGAACAACTGTTGACACAAGCAAGAGCCAGCGAGAGCAGTTGCAAGGGGTTGCCAAGGAGTTTGAGGCGGCCTTCCTCGCCGAATTTTTAAAGCAAGGGCGCGCGGGTGAATTGGCTGAGGGGATGTTTTCCTCTGAAGCAGGCAAGACATTTCAAGGTCTGCTTGATGTCGAAGTGGCGCGGGCCAGCTCTGGTGGCTTAAACTTGGGGATCGCTGACGCAATGGTTGAACAGCTTGGGCGCGGTTTGCCCAAAGAGGCCAAGTAAAGATGGCTGGGCTTTTTGACATTGGCAGCAGCGGCATTCAGGCCTACCGCAAGGCGCTCAGCGTCACGGGGCAGAATATTGCGAACCTCAACACTGAGGGGTATCGCCGGCGCGAAGCCTCGATGGAGGAAATATCCGCCACCCAAGGCGATATTCTAAGTGTTTCAGATCAGGCGGGTCTCGGGGTTCGGGTGTCCGACATCAGCCGGGCATTTGACAGTTTCATTGTTGGACGCGCGCGCGATACGGCCTCTGATTTTGCAAAGGCTGATTCATATAAAGGCGCGCTTGATACGCTTGAAACAGTTCTGCTGCCCGAAGACTATGACCTTACATTTTCAATCAACGAGTTTTTTGATGGCATCAGTTCTATTGCACAAGCCCCGGGTGACACAGCGGGTCGGGTTGTTGCTTTAGAGCAGGGCCGCTCATTGGCCTCTGCGTTCCAGTCACTTGCGCGCTCTTTGCAAAGCTTTCAGACAGCCATCGAGAGCGAAGTCAGCAACAATGTCGAAGCGCTCAACACTGAGTTATCTGGCCTCGCCGATATTCAGGCACAGCTTATTTCTGCGGGGGGCAGTGGCAAGGCATCAAACGCGCTGATGGATCAAAGGGATAAGTCTATTTCAGCGATTGCTGATTATGTGGGTCTGTCAGCCGATTACAACGTGCGAGGTGATGCGCGGCTTACGCTTGGCGCAACGGGAAACGGCCCCATTCTAGTCGAGAGTAAGGCGGCTGGCCAGTTGTCCGTAACTGTGAGCGATGGTCAGATCAATGTGTATGCTGGAATGGGGGGGGCGCAAACCCAGACCCAGCAACTCACATCTGGCGGCTTGGCCGGATTGATTGCCGCTTATGAAGCGGTCAGTCAGACCACCCGCGATCTGGACGCCTTGGCGCGCAAGGTCAGCAGCGATTTGAACTCGGTGCATCAAGGCGGTATCACTCTTGATGGCGATGCGGGCAAGGAGCTGTATAGCCTTGACAGCTATACGCTCACCCCTTCTGCCACCAATTTGGGTGCGATCACTTCCTATGTGAGTGCTGTCGGTGAGCTGCCTGAAGCCGATATTGAACTTGAGATTGTCTATGATAAATCGCGAGCGCTTTGGACTGGGGCGCAAGCCGATGGAACCGTTGTTGCCTCAGGCCAAAACGGATTTGTATATCAAGGGCTTGATGTCAGCATAAGCGGGCAGCCTGCTGATGGAGACACGCTGCATTTTTCAGTGTCGCGTGGCAAAGCGGAAAATATGGCGTTTCTGCTGACACGCCCAGAAGAGTTTGCGGCTGCTGGGCAGTTGTTGACCAGCGAGGGCTTAAACAACCAAGGCTCGGCGACCCTGACAGCGCAGGCCTTTACCCCTTTTGTGGCCTCGGGGTTTGAAAGTTTGATGGGATCTTTGCCCAATGATGACGGAGTTGCCGCCGCAACACGTTTGCGCTCTGATGGCTTTGCGGGGGTTATTCCTGCGTCGGTGAGCAGTCTTGAGCTCTTCTCACTCAAAACCCAAGACAATGTCACGTTTAGTCTGTCAGATGAGCAGCAAACCAGCCTGAGTGAGCTTACGCTCACACTTGATGGCACAGAGCACAGCTTTGAAACAACGGCCTTTACGGAACGCGTTGTCTCAGAGCCTGACATTGATATGTCCAATTTGGCACAGATGCTGAACGCGGGGACCCTCACAACACGCGCGGGGCTAAGTTTGGCCGATTTGGGTGTTTTTGCAGCTGGGGAAAGTGGCTTGCTCTCGTTGGCCAGTGCGCAGGCGTCCTTAACGGCGGCCTCTCTCCAAGCCGATGCGAAAATCACGGGAAGCGTCTCGCCGGGCAATGATACGGGCTCTCAAATTCAGGTGTTCACCCGTGAGGGGCGCCAGATTGCAGGCACGCCTTTGAGTGACGCTGATGTGATGCAATATCTGACGCCCGCCAATGGCTTTTTGGAGACGGCTGAATACCGCGCAGATTATCTGAATGGTGTCGCTGAGGGCGGCTTGCAAGATATGAGCGTGAGCCGCAAGACTCCTGTTGGCACGCAAAGCCTGCGGTTCTCTGGCGAAGGTTTTGTTCCGCCTGTTATGACCGACAGTGTTATGCCGCTCAGCGTGCAAACTCCAGCCCAGACCTTGTATTTGTCGGTGGGCAGCGATGCTGCTGCTGAAATTGAAATACCTCAAGGCGTGATGGCGGATTATATTGCCTCTGAGATCAACGCCTTACGGGGAGATCTTGGCGTTACGGCAACGGCGCAAACCCGTGTCGAACTGAGCGAAATTCCAGATGGTATCGTTCGATTTTCTCTGACGGGAGACAACGCTCAAGCCATTGATATTGAAGGCTACGTGAGTGATGGTGATGTGTCCGACTTGGCCGTGTTGATAAATGCACAAACACATGAAACAGGCATTACGGCGTATGTTTCCTCCTCACGGGACAAATTCGTATTGGTGAACAATACGGGCGCAGACATTGTTTTGGGGAATATCTCAACAAGCGGTGAGGCTCTGAAGGCTATGCCCGTTGGCAAGGCGGGCCATCCACGGTTGGACACCTCTGTTTCACTTGGCGATGAAGATGCGAGTTTTGCGCGTTTTGGGGGCGAAGTCACGCTGACGGCGAGCGCAAGCTTTTCGCTTACGGGCACTGGGGGAACCAAATCCAGCCTTGCTGATAGCTTTGAAGGCGGTTTGATCACCCGTGTGGTGGATCAAGCGGGCAGCTGGCAAGAGCTGAGTTTTCAAACCACCGAAGGGATTGATGGCAACGAGGCCCGCCCAGATGGCAGTTTGGCGAGCGCTGCGGCTGTGAACTTTAGCGTCAGCTTGGAGACAGACGGATCAGCGGCGCGCCTTGAGGCTTTTGTCGAGGCCAGCGATTTTTCAGAGTTTTCAAGCGGAGCGGTGGCAGCGGCCATGGCGGCCAAATTGCGGGGAATGACGCCTGTGCCAACCTTAACTGGCGCTGGTTTTTCTGACCCCAGCACATTGCCACAAACAGGGGCCAGCATCACACTCACCTTGGGAACGCAAGATTACGTTCTGACGATGGATGATGGCGAAATTGTGGTCAGCGGGCCTGAGGCGGGCCGTCTGAGTGCAGGCTTCAACGAGAACCTGGAGCTGGTTGTAAGTGCTCATCGCGGTATGGAAACAGGGCAGATGCTCAGCGTATCGTCAAGCGCCAGTGACGCCTCAATGGCTGCGTTTGGTCTGTCGGAAAGCACGCGTCAGGAAGTTATGACAGGTCGGGCTTTTGCCGCCGATACCTTAAGCGAAACGCCCTTGAGCCTGACGCTTGAAATTGCAAACGCATATTTTGAAGTGAGCGTCACAGAAGACAGCTCTGGCGCCGTTTCGGTGACAAGCGACGTGGCGTTGCCGGGCAACACCTTGGCTGACGTTGTTGTGGGGGAGGATGGCAGCTATCAATTCCAAATCACACGCTCTGGTGCCGATACCCTTGAGAGCTTCAGAATTATTGCCAGCGACGGCGCGCGTGCGCTTGGCTTCACAACAAGCCCCAACCAGATTTTAGTGACAGAAGCCGGCTTGCGCCTGAGCACGGCAGACTCGTCTGCGGTTGATGTGACGGGCACGGCTAACAGCCTCATTTCGGAGCATCTTTCGCTTGAAAACCTGCCAGCTGAGGAGCTCATTGTCATTCTGACGGGGGATGGCGCGCGTCGCTTGTCGGCACAGTTTGAAGAGGCAGACCAGCCTGTTCAGACTGGCCTTAACCGCCCACTGGAAGTTCGTGTGAGCGATGCTTTAAGTGGACGCGTGGAAATCATTGACAGCATCAGCGGGCATTCCATTGCGACCCGCTATGTTGACGAAACAGGCCGGATAAATGTGGCGGGCTTAGATCTGTTGCTCAATGGCGATGTGGTCACGGGGGATAGCTTTACGATTGCTGCAAATACCCAAGGCGCGGGTGATGGGCGCAATATTTCTCAGATCCTCGCCTTGCAGTCTCTTAACAAACAAACAGGGCAGGGCGGCTTTGCCACAAGCTTTAGTGCGCTGATCACTGACATGGGCGCGAAAGTGAAAGCGGGGACAATTGCGGCGGAGTCTGCTGAAGCTGTGAGAGATGCTGCGCGCGAATTGGAGTCAGAGTTTTCTGGGGTCAATCTTGATACGGAGGCCGCCCGACTGTTGGAGCAACAGCAAGCCTACCAAGCGCTTGCACGGGTCTTGAGCACAGCCAAAGAGTTGCTGGACACTCTTATGAATTCGATTTGATGAAAGGCCGTTACCATGACGATTAGCACCAAGATGTTCAATGAACAGACAATCGCCAATCTTGGCCGTCTGTCAGAGCAATTGAGTGGCCTGCAAGAGCAGGTTGCCTCGGGGAAAAAGCCGATAAAACCCTCAACAGACCCTGTTGCAACCGCCAAGCTTTCGGCCGCCAAAGAGCTTGAGGCTGGGTTGGCGCGGTTTCGCGGCAATATGAACCGGATTGATACACGTTTGAGCGAAACCGACGTTGCATTGGGGCAGGTGCAAACTGTTATGACGCGCTTGAAAGAACTTTCTATTCAAGCGTCAAACGACACCCTTAATGATGTGGATCGGCTGTCAATTCGCAAAGAAGTGACGCAGCATAAGGCGTTTTTGGTTGGCTTGGCCAACACCAAAGATGCGCAGGGACAGGCGCTTTTTGGCGGCTACATGACAAATACTGCCCCGTTTGCCATGAGCTTGGATGGCCAAGTCAGCTACCTTGGTGACACTGGAATGCACAGTCTACCTGTTTCGCAATCTCTGAGCCTTGCGACAGGTCTTGATGGAGCTGCAAGCTTTATGCGCGTTCAAACAGAGCAGGGGCCAAAGTCGGTTTTTGACATTGTTGCAGAGTTTGAAACATCGCTGAAGGTGATGGCTGAGCGCGAAACCAGTGTGACAGTGCAGTCTCCTGACGGTGCAAGGCTCAGTTTTGACATTGGCCGTTCACCAAGCCCTCAAACTCTGCGCCTTGAGGGCAGTCTTGGTGCGGCAGATATCACGGTGACGATGGTATCAGGGACGATGCGCCCCATGATTGAAGCCATCAACGCACAGACCTCTGTTACGGGTGTAAGTGCCCAAGTTTCGGAGGACGGAAACACGATCAGATTGAAAAGCAGCGATGGCGAGGCGTTTACAATATCCGGGTTTCAATCCGATGATATCGATGGCGCAGAGCCTGTGCCCAGCCGCCAGATCACTGTGCAACAAATCGTCGGTGACAATGCTATCGGGGAGCCTGTGGTGTTGGTTGATCAAGACAATGCGCTCAAAACATCTGTGGCAGGTTTAGACAGCGTGATCGTGCACATGGCCTCGGCACGTGCGCAAGTGGGCGCTTATGCTGCTACGGCCGAAATTCAGTCTGATATGCTCGCACGGCAAGAGATGATGATTACGGAAACTCTCTCCGGCATAGAGGACGCAGATCTGACGGCTGTCGTAACTGAATTGCAGAGCCTATTGGTCAACCGTGATGCCCTACGGCAAGTTTTTGCCAAAGTCGGGCAACAAAGCCTGTTTGATCTGATTCGATGAAATTCTGGCTTTCTGTCATAGTGTTGGGCGCTTTCACGCTCGCTGCACAGGCCTCTGAGCCTGATTGCGAAGCGATGGCAGCCGAAGTGGGCCGTTTGGCGCAGCTTCCTGATGGCTATCTTCCTGCCATTTCGCGGATTGAGTCGGGCCGCCAGCGCGACGGCAAACGCCGCGCTTGGCCATGGACGTTAAACCACTCTGGTAAGGGGCTTTATTTTGAGAGCAAGGCTGAAGCCTTGGCTTATCTGAAGACAGCCACGGCCAAAGGGCGCACCAACATTGACGTTGGCTGTATGCAGATCAATCACTACTGGCATGGCCATACCTTTGGTTCGCTCGAAGAGATGATCGACCCTGTCAAAAACGTAAAATATGCGGCCGCCTATCTGGCAGAGCTATATGAGCGTCATGGTTCTTGGGTTGAGGCGGTGAAACACTACCACTCGCCAGATGAGGCGCGCGGAGTTCGCTATTATAAGGGGTTTCAGACGGCCCATCGTTTGTTGCAGACACAGCCGCCTGAAGCAGCAACAACCGCTCAGGCGCTCTATGCCAGCGCTGGTTTCTTTGGTTTTTCTGGCGCGGCGACATCGCCACTTGTTGTTGGACTTGGCGCAGACAATAATGGCACATTATTGCCACCAGTCACACAAATTGATGCGATTACAGCGGCTTATCAGAGCCTCATTGACGCTCTGGGCCCTGACGCGCCGAGCACTGAATTTCTTGTTTGGCGGGGCACCACAGCTTTGACCGACCGCCTGCAGACAAGAGGTGTTTTGCACGCAAAGTGGCAGGATGTTGAGACCTTCCGACGGGCGCTTGCCGTCGGAGTGCCTTAACGCTCTACGGCCCGAATGTTGTCTTGGATTTTTAGATATGCGGCAAAGAGGTCCGCCTCTGTGAGCACCCCTAGCATCTTGCCAGTCGTTTTTGACACAACCGGGATGCTTTCTCCGACAAAGGAGGACGCAATTTCGATGGCCTCATTCATCGAGTGGGTTTCATTGAGTGTAAGGGGCGCGCGATCAAGAAGTGCGGATACGGGTTTTGCGGGTGGAGCGTCCAGCAATTGGTTTATTGTGATTTTACCCACAAAATCGCCTTCATCGGTTAAGCAATATGCCTCTGTTTGTGCTTTTTCACGCAGTTTTGTCATGACCTCTTGTGCGGTGCTCTCTGTTGGGGCTGCAATATAATCAGCGGTGGCGTAGCCACCCACTGTGGTTTGATTGAGGCTGAGCTGGTTGCGGCCAAACCGTAAATCGATCCCGCGGTCCATAAGTTGACGATCAAAAAACGAATGGCCAAAAATATTTGAGGAAACCACTTGGCTTACTACGACGGCCAGCAGTGTAATTAGGGTGAATTCATAGGATAGAGTCAGCTCCAAAACGATAAAGACTGTTGCCAACGGGGCGCCAACGACACAAGCCGCCACTGAAGCCATGCCCGCAAGGGTGAGGGCCGCTGTCAAACTGCTGGCCGCAACCGGCTCAAAGGCTTTTGCCAGAAGGGCGCCTGATGCCGCGCCCACCAGCAAGGCAGGCGAGAAAACGCCACCAAAAAACCCAAAGCCCAAACAAATGCTTGTGAGAATAATCTTGGCCAAGAGTAAAGTTGCGATAAAGCTCAGGTCTTGGGGCGTGTTGAGCAATGACACCAAGGCATCTGTTCCAAGGCCCAATGCGTTTGGAACGAAAGAGCCGATGATGACCACGGCACAGACGGCAATGCTTAAGGATTGATAGGGTTTGAGCCCCCAGTTTTTGTTGATGGCAGCAAATTTTCGCAAGCTGATCATGAATATTACGGCAACGAAGCCGAACATAACGCTTGCCAAGATGACAGGCAGAAACGCCTCGATCAAAGCGGGCGCTTCTCCGCGAAGCGTGAGGGGATGCGGCAATTGGAAGACATAATTGACCATCGCAGCCGCTACGATTGCGCTTGTTGCGATTGGGGCCATTGCTTTTGGAGAAAAGTGCCGCAGCACAGCTTCATGGGCGAAGATAATTCCAGCGATGGGGGCATTAAACCCCGCTGAGATAGCCGCTGCAACACCACATCCAATGACAACATTGCTGCTCATGGGCACAAAAAACAGCTTTTTTAACCCTGCGCCAGCGGTGGCCCCAAAGTGCACCAACGGCCCATATTGCCCAACCGACGCCGCACCACAGGCGGAGATCAAAGCTGCAAGTGTTGAGGCAAGTCCTGCGCGCAAATCTAAGGGCTCGACATCTTGATGGGCGGCGTAGATCGTGTCGGCCGGACCATGCCAGCGCGGGATGTCAAAAACCCTTCTGATCAGCAATATCAAGATCGCTGCTCCGGTGATGAAACCTGTCAAGGTGAGATCAATTGATACTCCCTCAAGTGTTAGAAAGTTTCCGCTGAAGGTTTTGCGCAGCTCGGCAAAGTATTTTACACTATTTACAAATGCGGCTGCGGCCATGGCGACAATGGCCCCGATCACCGCGCCGAAGCTGGCGCTCGCATAGGTTGATACGATCTTGTTGTGCTTGATGGCTTGAGAATAGTTCATAATATATCCCGCGTCCTTAATTAGTCAGCTTAATATATAAAATGATAATATCACCAGAGATTATTATAATTTTAGTTTGGCACGCTTCCTGCAAAACACATGAGACTTTAACCGAGCGAGGAAGAATATGTACGGGATTATCAGAACTGGCATGGCAACCGCGATGCATGAAATTGCAGTCGTTTCCAACAACATCGCAAACTCGGGCTCAACGGGTTTTAAAAAGAGCGACGTATCGTTCACAGATATTTACGGCTCCGCCACGCCCGACACTGTGGCCCGCACCACGACGGGCTTTGGCAGCTCAATTTCGGACACGCGCCGCAATGACGGGCAGGGCACAGTTGTGACACGAGCGGGGGCTCTAAATATGGCTTTGGTTGGCCCTGGCTTGTTCGCCATTTCCCCTCCGGACGAAACAGGCGCAGCCTCTGACGGCATGATGTATACGCGGAATGGAGAATTTTCGTTAGACAAAGAAGGCTTCTTGCGCTCAGCAGACGGATCCTTTGTGCGCGGCCTTGTTGGTGGCGAAGAAGGGGGGACTTTGGAAACAATCCAAGTCCCATTCTCTCTTGAAGGAGAAAACATGAGCCAGCTTGAAGTTGGTGCTGACGGCCTAATTTCTGCGACTTATGGCAACAAGACTGTCGTGGAATCTGGTCAGCTGGCCATTGCGAACTTCTCCAACCAAGGCGGTTTGCGAAACGTTGGGTCCGCACGGTTTGCACAATCGTCTCAGTCGGGTGATCCGATTTATGGTGTTGGGGGCCAAAGTGGTTTTGGCACAATTCAATCTGGTGCTTTGGAAGGATCAAACGTTGATATCACTCAAGAAATGACGGTGATGATCCGTGCGCAACAGCAATTCAGCGGGTCTGCCAGAGTTTTGCAGGCAAATTCCGACTTGGTTGAAAAGCTGACACGTTGATTGGTTTGGGGCTGGGTGGTGCTCGGCCCCAAATTTTCACTCGTCTGGGCGATCCACAAGTAATTTAAAGAAGAAACCTAATACTCCGATGCCCCAAATGAGTGCGACGAAATGCCAGGCGGTCAGATTTTGCAGTGGTTGGAACTTTTCTTCCGCAAAGGGAATACACAATATCCCAATTGCCGCCGCAAAAAGGAAATAGCGTATAACCATACATTGTCTGCAAATATGTGGTTTTATTTTCTTTTTGGGAGAGGGTGTCTTGATCAAGATTGGTGACCACCTTTGGCAACAGTGTGCAACACCCCGATATTAACGGGGACATTGTCAAAAATGTTATATCTAGACCTAAAATAAAATATTATGTAGCATCGACGCAACCTAAATGTGCGGTGATGCTTTGCTTCCACTCAATATGACACATATCCCTGGTTCTGGCTCAATGGCATCTATGTCTTTGGCAGACGCGGTGCGGCCCGCTGCGCGGCCACCTTTCGGGGCTCCGACGCTCCGACAGACAAGTCAAGGTTTGCCTGCGCTAGATCAGCTTGATGCATCCGCAACATATTCGGCCAATCACCCTAGAGTGCAGATTTATCACCCCAGCCAAGCGCCTTCTGCTCAAAGCACCGAGAACGCATTAATGGCTAGGGCACTCTTATCTCAGCCCTTTGCTCACTCGGGGGCGGCAACAAAAATTGCTCGTATTTCCAATATGTTCTTGGATGCGCCACGGTTTGGATCGGCTGTCAACCTGCTGTCATAACCGCAGCGTTAACGTCACTCTCTAGATACCGTCCAAGAAAGAAACGTCCAGTTCTGGCATCTCTTTCAGCCATTCACCGTCTTCGATCGCGCCCCAAGTCCATCCTGCGGGCATGGCGAGTTCTGGTTTTGTGCGATACATATAAATGAATGGTTTGAATTCTTTTGCAGCCGATTCAGCTGAGACGTCTGGTGTCTTTAAACCGTCAAGAGATGACGAGAAAAAGCCCTTAATTTTGCGGGGCGACCCATTTTTGTCAAAAGTGATTCTATTATACGCATAGCTTTCTAGAATCTCGGAAGCATCTTCGACTTCAGCGTCCATCAGGTGCCGAAGGTAGCTTTCCGAAGTGTCCAGAACCATTTCATAACTTATATCGCTATAACGATCAGCTAAAACGGAGGCATATTTTGAGGCAAATGCTTCCAACCCAAGGGACTCGGCAAGATAGCGTTGCGCTGTGAGGGCACAAGTGGCCGAATATACCCATGAAGGACAGAAAAGTGACACTCAAACCTCCAAGTGTGTGAGCGGATATATCCGCAGCCATTGCTTTGAGGTTAGAGTTATTTTATCTGGCCCCACGCGTCAATTATATCATTTAATACATTTTCACAGGTATCTAATTTTGCGTCAGGGTCTGACTTCAGCGCTTTTTGGAGCTGATTACGGCAATACTCATATACTTTGAATAAGTTTTCAGCAATTTCGCCACCTTTTTCAAAGTCGAGGCTGGTTTGCAAAATATACACAGCCGTGAAGGCGTTTGAGAAATATTTCTTTTTCTTCTCATCCTCGATCGTCGGCGTCTGTAGGTTTTTGAGGCACCGTGACAGCTCTTGGAGGGTTAGAGTGATCATCTCGTGAGGGTCGGAGATACCCGAGAGCCCTGCCTGTCGCGACCTGTTGTATTGGCTTCTTGCAAATGCGTAGTTCATTGTTCTCTCCCGCCACTGTTGTTATTCATATCAACGGCGCGTCAGACGGATTGTTTAGGCCCTCGAGAGTGAAATCAGTGCATTTAGTTTTGAGGGTAAGTCGTTCTTTTCTCTGTATATTCGCTTAGCGGTATGAAGATCCTAGAGCTCTCGCGGTCGCTTTCGTCAAAATGACAAACCTCGACCTGAACATTCCCGATATCAGGCTCTTGTGAGGGGTTTGGTGTTTGCGCGACCCATTTCAGAAACAGATTCATAGCTGACCTCGTTGGTTGTTCCTACGAGTGTTTGAGCAAGATTGATGCCAACTTGCTCTGAGCTGAGATTAGGTGATCAAAAACGAGGTGAGTTCAACGCTATGGATGAACGGCTCATAGCCCCAACGCTCCAGATAATCATTTATTGTGGTCTTTATCTTTTCGCTTAGCAATTGACGGCCTTCCCGAGACAGGAGGACTTCTTCGTTAAGATCGACCGCTTGTGCGAGAATAAGAGGGCGCAGCTGTGGTTCGCGCTCTTCAAGTGTGGTCATCATACTGCTGGCATTGAGGGGGGACTCAAAAATTGAAACGGCAATTTCAAAGCTGAACAGCTTATTACTTCCTGGCACATTCCCGATAATTGTGGAGGGGTATGGGTAATACTCATACCCGGGTGCCGCTAAGGCAAACCCGTCCTCATCTGTCTCTTGTGCTGAGGCATCGGTATTTTCAGGCGGAGCTTCAATTTCTATGGGCGGGGTTGGCGGGTTGAGCGCATCAAGCCTGTCAGATTGAGGGCTTATGGTGCTGTGACCCGCCGCAAATACCAGAAGCGTTATGAGCGCAGGCGCGCCATAGAGGGCGGCTGATAATACCATTTTCTTCATCGTCGCTCCTCCCATGTCATCTGAACGACACAGATTTTAAAACTGTTAAACCGAGGCTGTCAGTTTTAGCTGTCAATTATTTGAAGCCTCAAGTCTCATGGCCGCCATTTGCCTGTCTGTTTTCTGACTCTTTGATTTAGGCGTAATTCTTTAAAATATATTAACAAAAATTTAATCAATATTATCAAGATGTTAAATTAAGAAAATGTTAATTCTTCGATTTTGTGCCTCGCCTGTTTATGGGGTTGGCTTGGTTATTGCCTTTTAGACCCCGTAACCTGGAGAGCCGCAATGAACTCGATTTTGATAGAAGCTGCACATTTTTCACAAGCGCAGGCGTTGCGCGAGCTTATTGCGCGCCGGATGCTGGATGTGGGGATATTGGGCGAAACGGTTGCACCAGATGCAGGCGCAACATTGGTGTTCTCGGCGGACCATGAAGCTGCGCTTGGCAATATGCAGGCCCTTTTGGCGGTTGCACGTGGGTTGAAGCCGCGCCTGGTCGTTATCGTAGATGATAGCGCTGACCAGTTTTCCATCACGAGTGATCTTGGCGGAAAA
>P_2C_Liq_2_UnCtyDRAFT_1000254_pt1 | contig 15554 bp, 11 predicted proteins | sample Pon2CUnioCityCA_FD_10236 | JGI IMG/M metagenome (IMG submission 10236) | reverse complement strand
CGGAGACAGTCTCGATCCCAGTGATTTGGCCACCATTCGCCGCTTACAAGAAGAATTTGCTGCTGAATTGGCCACCCTGCGCGGCCGGGTTGATGGTTTAGAGGCCCGCACCGCTGAACTCGAAGCCAACCAGTTCTCCACCACCACCAAACTGAATGGGGAAGCCATTTTCGCCCTGTCCGATACCTTTGGTGATGCGATCGGAGCCGGTGAGGATATCACTCAAACCCAGTTTGCCTACCGGGTTCGACTGAACTTTGATGCGAGCTTCACCGGACGCGATCGCCTACGAGTTCGCCTGCAAGACCGCAACCTTGAGCATTTTGACGGAGAGTTTACCGGAACCAACATGACCCGGATGGGCTTTGCCGGAACCACCGATGGCGTAGAAATTGATGACCTTTACTATCGTTTCCCCATCGGCGATAACTTCCGGGGTTATCTCGCGGCTAGTGCCGGTGCTGACGACATTGTCAACGTCTTTGCTCCCCAGTCGAGTAGCGGTAGCGGTGCTGTGTCTCGCTTTGGGCGCTACAATCCCCTACTCCGTCTTTCGGGTGGTGCTGGTGGGGCCATTCAGGGTAGCTTCGGTAATTTTGGCTTAGATCTCGGCTATCTAGCCGATAATGCCAACAATCCTCAACGTAAGAACGGTCTGTTCAACGGCGAACATGGCGCTTTTGCCAACCTGACCTATGGTCTGAGTGATGCCATTGACTTGGGAGTCTCCTATCACCGCAGCTATGCTCCCGGTGATGATGTGAATCTCTCGGGGAGTACCGGAAGCCGTCGCGCCAGTAATCCTTTTGGCAGTGATGTGGCTGTTTCGTCGGATTCGGTCGGCGCTCAGTTCCGCGTCGGACTCGGTGCGATTGATTTTTCGGGTTGGTTCGGTTTCACTTGGGCCAATGCTCAGAATGATGGCAATGGCTTCCAAGATGGCGACCAAGCTGAGGTGATCAACTACTCGGTGGCGTTGACGGCTCCCGACTTGGGCGGTGACGGAAACTTGGCGGGACTGATTGTGGGGGTTCCGCCGCAAGCGACGCGGGTTCAAAACTCTGACCCGGCTGTGTTAGGTCTCGAAGACACGGATACTTCGCTTCATATTGAGGCCTTCTATCGCTATCGTCTCAATGACAATATCGCGATTACCCCTGGGTTCTTCGTGATTACCAACCCAGAACATAACAGCAACAATGATGCTCAATGGGTGGGAACCATCCGGACGACGTTTAGCTTCTAGGAGTCTCCTAGGGCTATCCGAGAATCCCGAGAATCTCGGCAATTGAATTAGCATTATCCCTCACCAGCTTGAGGCGGGTTCCCAGCCCGCCTTTTTCTTGTTCTGGACGTAACTATAATTATTGTCAATAACTTGCGAAGTTTATGAATGCTATTGTCAACTAGATGAGTCAACTTAATTAGAAGAGAAGAGGCGATCGACTGACACCAATACTAATTTAAGATAGCAAAACTTTGGATCTCAGGACGAAGTTATGGCTGAACTTGTCTGGCTGCATTCCTAACTCAGACAGTAATACAGGCATTTTACATCGATGATAAGGACGGTGTTCGGGATGGCGGCGATCGCACCTCTGGGTCAAAACTCGATCTCAATTGTGTCAATGAGTTTATAAGCATGTTTCTTTTGCTCAAACCTATTATTGAAAGTAAATAGCAATAATAGATTGCAAGAAAAAGCCTTTACAGGGTGAACCATTTAGATAATAATGAGAATCATTATCTAAATAGCTTGCTTTTAGTTGTTGAAATGATGGCTGTTTCAGTTTGTGTGAGTGTCGTGAACGAGGAATCTAGTGATCGTGTCTAATTTGTGGTGGAAAGCCCTAACAGGAAGTGCCAGTCTCCTGAGTCTCCTGGCCCTGTCAAACGTGGCTCATAGTCAGGAACTCTCCCTTGATTCGTTGACGGATGAGTTGAGCCTGTCAGACTCATCTAGGTCGTTGGAGCAAGTCACCTCTGTCTCCGAGTTGTCCGACGTACAACCGACGGATTGGGCATTTCAGGCTCTGCAATCCCTCGTTGAACGCTACGGTTGTATCGCCGGGTATCCTGACGGAACCTTCCGGGGTAACAACTTCATGACCCGGTATGAGTTTGCCGCTGGTCTTAATGCTTGTTTAGATCAGATTGTGGCCATTGTCGATGGCGGAGACAGTCTCGATCCCAGTGATTTGGCCACCATTCGCCGCTTACAAGAAGAATTTGAGGCTGAATTGGCGACGCTGCGGGGCCGGGTTGACGGCTTAGAAGCTCGCACCGCTGAACTCGAAGCCAACCAGTTCTCCACCACCACGAAACTGAATGGGGAAGCGATTTTTGCCCTTTCCGATACCTTTGGTGATGCCATTGGAGCCGGTGAGGATCTCACTCAAACTCAGTTTGCCTATCGCACGCGGCTGAGCTTTGACGCGAGTTTTACGGGCCGCGATCAGCTACAGGTTCGCCTGCAAGACCGTAACATCGACGAGTTCGGGGGAGGACTCACGGGAACCAACATGACCCGGATGGGGTTTGCGGGCAATAGCGGCGGTGTGGAAGTCGATAATATCTACTACCGCTTCCCTCTCGGGGATAATTTCCAGGGTTATCTCGCCGGTAAAATAGGCGCTGACGGAGTTCCCACTTTCTTGGGTCCTCAAGCGAGTAGTGGTAGTGGTGCTATTTCTCGTTTTGGACGCTTTAACCCCCTATTCCGTCTTGCGGGTGGTACGGGCGGTGCAATTCAAGGTCGCTTCGGTAATCTTGGCTTGGATCTCGGTTATCTGACCGGTAATGCTAACAATCCCCAACGCAAGAACGGTCTGTTTAATGGGCAATATGGCGCTTTTGCCAACCTGACCTATGGCCTGAGTGATGCTATTGACTTGGGAGTGTCTTATCACCGCAGCTATGCTCCCGCTGGGGAGGTTAATCTCTCGGGGGGTACCGGAAGCCGTCGCGCCAGTAATCCCTTTGGCAGTGATGTGGCTGTTTCCTCTGATTCCGTTGGTGCTCAGTTCCGCGTCGGACTCGGTGCGATTGATTTTTCGGGTTGGTTCGGTTTCACTTGGGCCAATGCTCAGAATAATGGCAATGGGTTCCAAGATGGCGACCAAGCTGAGGTGATCAACTACTCGGTGGCGTTGACGGCTCCCGATTTGGGCGGTGCAGGGAACTTGGCGGGATTGATTGTGGGGGTTCCGCCGCAAGCGACGCGGGTTCAAAACTCTGCCCCGGCTGTGTTAGGTCTCGAAGACACGGATACTTCGCTGCATATTGAGGCCTTCTATCGCTATCGTCTCAATGACAACATTGCCATTACCCCTGGCTTCTTCGTGATTACCAACCCAGAACATAACAGCAACAATGATGCTCAATGGGTGGGAACCATCCGGACGACGTTTAGCTTCTAGGAGTCTCCGAGAGCCATCTGAGCATCTCGCTTATTAATTCAAGTTATCCCTCACCAGGTTGAGGCGGGTTTCTAGCCCGCCTTTTTTTGTTTCAGCTTTAACTCAAGTCTTTTGCATTACTCTAGCAAATTTATGGGTGACTTTGTCAACTGTATCGTTAACATTAATGAGATTATATTATATTTGTTGATAATAGTGTCCATCTATGACAAGTCGATTCGGGGTCTCTGCCGAGACCACTGATTCGCTTTTTCAAGCTATATTGCTGATTTAGACAGCAATATAGCCATTTTGCATCAGCCTGTCCGAGAAAGGCGATCGCGCATCCGGGTCAAGACTCCAGCTAAATTTTAAAAATTAGTTGACAAAGATATCTATTTAGACCATCATAGCTATTGCCATCGATTTTCAATAAAAAATAATTCCCGGCGCAAGCCTTTACAGGGTGAGTGATTCAAATAATGAGAATCATGCTCTTGCTCAAGCTCGCCTCGGGTTGTCGACCTATGGGTGTTGAAATGATGGCGTTTCAAGTTGTGTGAGTATCGTGAACGAGGAACCTACTAATCGTGTCTAATTTGTGGTGGAAAGCCCTAACAGGAAGTGCCAGTCTCCTGAGTCTCCTAGCCCTGTCGAATGTAGCCCATAGTCAGGAACTGTCCCTTGATGAGTTGAGCCTGTCAGACTCATCTAGGTCGTTGGAGCAAGTCACCTCTGTCTCCGAGTTGTCCGACGTACAACCGACGGATTGGGCATTTCAGGCTCTGCAATCCTTAGTTGAGCGCTATGGTTGTATCGCTGGGTATCCTGACGGAACCTTCCGGGGCAACAACTTCATGACCCGGTATGAGTTTGCTGCTGGTCTTAATGCTTGTTTAGATCAGATTGTGGCCATTGTCGGTGGCGGAGACAGTCTCGATCCCAGTGATTTGGCCACCATTCGCCGCTTACAAGAAGAATTTGCCGCTGAATTGGCCACCCTGCGAGGCCGGGTTGATGGTTTAGAGGCCCGCACGGCGGAACTTGAAGCCAATCAGTTTTCGACAACCACGAAACTGAATGGGGAAGCCATTTTCGCCCTGTCCGATACCTTTGGCGCAGCGGTTGGTGACGATGATGGTGACCCAACCCAAACTCAGTTTGCCTATCGGGTACGACTTAACTTTGATGCCAGTTTCACGGGCCGCGATCGCCTACGCATTCGTCTCCAAGACCGTAACCTGAATCAACTCAGTGGTCCGACGGGTACGAATATGACCCGCTTAGGCTTTGCCGGAACCACCGATGGCGTTGAAGTCGCCCGGGCCGTCTATCGCTTTCCCATGGGCGATAACCTACGAGGGTTTCTTGTGGCCACCGGCTTCAGTGCTGAGAATATGTCCGATATCTTGTCCCCTCAATCGAGTAGTGGTAGCGGCGCACTTTCCCGTTTCGGGCGTTATAACCCAGTTTTCCGCCTCAGCAGTGGTGCTGGGGGTGGTGTGCAGGCCCGCTTCGGTGATTTTGGTTTAGATGTCGGTTATCTAGCGGGTAACGCCAATAATCCTGAACGCAAGAATGGTCTCTTTAATGGGGATCAGGGGGCTTTTGCGAATTTGACCTATGCTTTGGGGGACAATGTTGACCTGGGGGTGTTTTATGACCGCCACTATTTCCCGTCTGGGGAAGTGAACCTGAGTGGAACCACCGGGAGTGCTAATGCTAGAAACCCCTTTGGTAGCGATGTTGCGGTTGGTACTGACACCTTGGGAGGTCAGTTCCGTCTTGGCTTGGGGGCGATTGATTTATCAGGTTGGCTCGGCTTTACTTGGGCCAATGCTCAGAATAATGGCAATGGGTTCGAAAGTGGCGATCGCGCTGAAGTCATTAACTATGCTCTAGCTCTGACGGCTCCCGACTTAGGGGGTGCAGGAAACTTGGCGGGACTGATTGTGGGGGTTCCGCCGCAAGCGACGCGAGTACAACGCTCCAATCCAGCTCTGCTAGGACAAGAAGACACCGACACATCTCTGCATATTGAGGCCTTCTATCGCTATCGTCTCAATGACAACATTGCCATTACCCCTGGGTTCTTCGTGATTACCAACCCAGAACATAACAGCAATAATGATGCTCAATGGGTGGGAACCATCCGGACGACGTTTAGTTTTTAAATCTTGATATCGAGGCTGGTGAGAGCCGCTATCGATATCACCTTTTCTCTCAACACCTAGCTGGCGGGCCATTTGGCCCGCCTTTCTTGTGCAGAGAATCACCAAACCCGAATCACACTGGGAATATCAGCCACGGCTTCTAAGTTAGAGATAGCGGCTAAGGCTTGGCGGAAATCTCCTTCGCGGACATGATGGGTGACGAGGACAATTTCGGCGAGGTGATCTTGTAGGCCAATTTGGACGATGGACTCTAGGCTCACGTCATGGTCGCCAAAACAGGTTCCGAGTTGGCCAATGACCCCAGACGAGTCTTGGGTTTTGACGCGGACATAGAAGCGCGTCACCGAGTCTTCCATGGGGGCGATCGCACAGAAGTGTTGATGAGTGCAACTCAGGAGAGGATGGGGAATTGGCTCAGTTTCCGTTTGCAGAATGGCGGCGATATTGAGGATATCGGAGACCACAGCACTGGCGGTGGCCCCGGCGCCGGCTCCTGGACCAAAGAACATGACTTGTCCAAGGGGTTCTCCTTCAACCAAGATGGCGTTAAAGACCCCATCGACACTGGCTAGGGGATGGGATTTGGGGAGTAGGGTGGGATGGACTTTTAGGGAGAGTTTTTGAGGGGTTCCATCATTGCTGTTTTCGGGGATGTCTTCTTGGGCGATCGCCAACAGTTTAATGGTAAAGCCAAGTTTTTCGGCGTAGTCGATTTCTGTGGAACTAATGTGACGAATCCCCTCGCAATGGACATCCTCTAGGCGAATCCGGCCGCCAAAGGCTAGAGAAGCCAAAATAGCAATTTTATCAGCCGCATCGAGGCCATCTACATCAGCGGTGGGGTCTGCTTCTGCATAGCCGAGACGTTGTGCATCGGCGAGAACCTCGGTAAAGTCGGCTCCCTCGGCTTTCATGCGGGTGAGGATATAGTTGGTGGTTCCATTGACAATCCCGGTGACTCGTTTGATGCGATTGACTCCGAGGGCTTGTTTGAGGGGTTGAATGACGGGAATCCCGCCGCCGACAGCGGCTTCGAGCATGACATACACGCCTTTGGCGTTGGCGGCGTCAAAAATTTCATCGCCATGACGGGAGATGACGGCTTTGTTGGCGGTGACGATATGTTTTCCGTGGGCGATCGCCTTGAGGATGAGCGATCGCGCCGGTTCAACCCCGCCGATGAGTTCGACGACAATATCAATCTCGGGGTGAGCGACGAGAGCCTCTAAGTCTGTGGTGAAGACGGAACTGGGCAAGTCCACCCCTCGGGGTTTATCGAGCGATCGCACCCCCACTTGAGCCACTTCCAAGTCCTTGAGCAAGGGATGACGGCCGGCGGGATCTAAAAGGATCTGCGCCGTTCCGGTGCCAACTGTGCCTAATCCGAGTATACCGACTTTATATGTCACAACTTACGCTTCGTTTTGACGACGGGGGAACTCTCAAACTCCCTAGGAATCAGGGTTCAAGTCCCCTAAAACTCTACCACAAAACCCCTACATTATCCTGAGACCGGTGAGAATGAGTTTCAGACCAATCGGCAGTCACTCCGGGGCGTTCAAAACCTCTCTCGAAACCTCTCTCGAAACCTCTCTCGAAACCTCTGTCAAAACCTCTGTCAAAACCTATGTCAAAATGTCAATGTGGATCGACGTCTGAGTATGTCGGTCTCCCTATCGAAGCCTCTAAATCTACGGTTTGCCAATCTGTTGGGAGTTCCTCGTTATGCCAAAGTTTGTCTTGAATCAGCCACGGCGGTTTCACTATTTCCTAACTGGGTTGATTGTGGCCTCGGCGATCGCCATCCCCGAGGTCGCTTGGACAAAACCCCAAACAGACCCATCAATTCAACTCTCTCAAGGCTCTCTGGATCTTAACCTGACTCGGCCCCTGTTGCGAGTTGGCAGTAATGGGGCCGAAGTGCGGGAATTACAGGCCATGTTACAACTCATGGGATTCTATCGCGGAGCCGTGACCGGAGAGTATGGCCAACAGACCGCGAGAGCCGTCTCAGCCTTCCAGCAAGCGGCTGGAATTGACACGGATGGGGTCGTCGGCATTCAGACTTGGAATCGCCTCTTCCCGACGGTTCCTTTCGGCGGTGTCGCCACTCCCGTTTATGAACCCTTGCCCCAAGGAACTCGCCCCAATACCGCCAGTTCTAACCAATGGCTCCCAGCTCCCGATAGGGCCAACACCGCCGTTCCCGCCAACTCTGTAGCAACGCCCCCCAGTCGTAATTTACCGATGCTATCTCGCGGCGATGAGGGGTCGGCTGTGGTTGAATTGCAACTGTTATTACAAGATTTAGGCATCTATCAAGGTGAAATTGACGGAATCTATCAAGCCGGGACAATCGCGGCGGTGGAACGCTTCCAGTCTCGTTCAGGCCTGGCCGTTGATGGAGTGGTTGGGCCGATGACGTGGAATGCCTTGTTGGGGTATTGAGGGGGGGGAAGGGAACACCGGAACACCGGATAACCCACCCCGTCCTCGGGACACCCCTGCCAAGAGGGGAAAGACCTAGGGGCGAGCCACTTGTGGTACGCCCGCTTCCGGTAAGAGGCAAGCTAGCAAGAAGGTGACTAGATCGTGAGGAGTTGGCGGACGGCGTTAATCATCTCGTCCGGGTGGAAGGGTTTGGCGATATAGGCATCGGCCCCGACTTTCATCCCCCAGTAGCGATCGAACTCCTCACCCTTACACGAACACATAATCACAGGAATATCTTTGGTGCGGGGATGGCCTTTCATTTTACGACAGACATCATAGCCATTGGGATTGGGCATGACGATATCTAAGACCACCAAATCGGGGGTATTTCCTTTGAGATACTTGAGGGCCTCTACGCCACTTCGCGCCTGTACCACTTGCATCCCCTGATTTCTCAATAGGTGGGCAATCATCTCCCGTTGGGAGGTACTGTCCTCAACGACTAAAATCGTACTCATGGCTTGTTTTTATAGCAGTGGCAGCCTAAAGCGATGCAAACGCAGTTGAATAGTGGTGATACATCCCCATAGTAAGACAATCTTTGCACAATCGTCTCTGAGAGGGGGGATTTTCTTGGGGCAATTTGCCGCATATCTAGGGTTCCCTCAGCGAGACATCTGTTGAGCATCCCATTAGAAATCAAAATAGATGTAGGGAAGGCTGTTTTCTGGGGCAAATAGGAGAACAGCGTACCAACAGATGGGGACGAGGGCAATTTTGACGTGCCAGTTGAGTTGAACTTGCAGGATGCGATCGAAGAAATGGCCCACGAACATGGCGGCGAAAATCCCCAGAAAGGCGATCGCCAACTGTTCAGGCATCCAACCGACGGTTTCGAGATAGACGAGATCCAAAAACTGGGCATCGCGAGAATGGCCCCAGAGATGACGCACAACCCAACCGGAGACTTGTAAGTCTGGGAGACGGAAGAAAATCCAGGAGAAGAATACGATTCCCTGCGTCAACAGCCAGGCTAAAACAATGCCGGGAAGACTACGCCACAAGGCGGCTAACCCTCGCCAGCGTTGAGATAGGGTATCGTTGAGGCGATGAATCACCAAGCCGGCCCCATGAATGGCCCCCCAGACGATAAATCCCATCGGATTCATCCCCGCTGTCGCACTCCCATGCCACAATCCAGCAATCAGCATCACCAGCATCAGGTTCAGACAAGTTCTCCCTAACCCCTGTCGCGATCCGCCTAGGGGAAAATAAAGGTAATTCCGTAGCCAACTCCCCAGAGTCATATGCCAACGTCGCCAAAAATCGGCCAGACTGGTAGACACATAGGGAAAATTGAAGTTTTCGGGTAATGTCCACCCCAACAATAAGGCACTACCTCGGGCCATATCCACATAGCCGCTAAAATCGAGATACAGTTGCAATCCGTAGCCAATGACGGCCAGTTGTAAATCGACACTGCCGGCCCGTTGGGCATTCTCAAAGCAGAGATTAACAAAAATTGCTAAGTTATCGGCGAGTAATCCTTTTTTAATCGCACCGCTGGCAATTAACCATAAGCCATCGGTGACTTGTTCAATTCTCAGGGGCCGTTGCAGTTGCCATTGTTCAAACCACTGATGAAAGCGGGTAATTGGACCGGAAATCAGTTTGGGAAAATAAAATTTATAGGCGGAAAATTCAAAAAAATTGCGGCTTGGGGGTGCGCCGCGAAAGACATCAATGAGGTAGGCGATACATTCAAAGCCAAAAAAGCTAATCCCCAAAGGCATGATAAAATAGGGGTCGAGCCAACTGGCTAAAATTGGAGAGTCTTGGCTTAGGTTAGGGAATAAGAATGGGGCATATTTAAAGCCCACTAAAAGTAAAGTATTTAGGACAATACCGGCGGTTAGAAGCCAACGTCGCCGCTGTCTCCAGCGAATTTCGACCTGATTCCATTGGTCATTGCTGAGGGTTTTGGTTTGGTCTGGGGCTTGGGGAGGAGTGGTTTGAGAGAGGGGGTTGCCGAGGGCGAATGTGACCCAAGCCATGAGAAACAAAAAGGGCAATGATTGCAGTTGAATCGACCCGTAAAAGATTAGACTTGCGGTTAAGATTAAGCCTAAACGAAAGGTTTTATTTTGAATCCCCCAGTACAGAATAATGATACTGAGTAAAAATAATCCATAGAGAATTGAAACAAAGGTCATGGGGACACTTTTGTATAGTTAATAGTAAGGTGGGTTGAATTTTCCCACCTTACGACTGAACCTAGCCTCAACTATTGAGGGTTGCTGCCCCAATCGCTTGTTTACGATTACGGGTTTCTAGGAAAATCAAGAGGGCATTGATATCCGCTGGATTGACGCCGCCAATACGGGAGGCCTGACCGACTGTGACTGGGCGAACTTTCATGAGTTTTTCGCGAGACTCTTTTGAGAGAGTTTCAATGGCATCATAATCTAAATCCGCCGGTAGCGATCGATTGGCTTCGCGACTGACTTGGTCAATTTGCCGTTGTTGTCGCTGCAGATAGCCGGAGTATTTGATATCAATTTCTGCCCCTTCCCGTTCGGCTAGGGTTAACTCGGGATTCCCGAGTCCAAATCGGTCTAAATCCCGGTAATGGAATTTTGGACGACGCAGTAAATCCGAGAGGGTGACAGATCCTTTGATTCCTTGACCGGTTTCGCTGATGATTTGCTGGCCAATTTCATCATGGGCCTTGACGCGATTGGCTTGCAGACGCTGTTTCTCGGCGGCGATATTGGCTTGTTTGCGTTGGAAGAGGTCCCAGCGGCGATCGCCAATGAGGCCAATTTCACGGCCTAAGGGAGTGAGACGGCGATCGGCGTTATCCGATCGCAGCACCAAGCGATACTCTGATCGCGAGGTTAACATACGATAGGGTTCCCGCAACTCTTTGGTACAAAGGTCATCAATCAGGGTTCCCAGATAACTCTCCTCCCGAGGGAAGACAAGCATCTCCTGACCCCGGACAAAGCGGGCCGCGTTAATTCCCGCCACAATTCCCTGGGCCGCCGCCTCTTCATAGCCGGTGGTTCCGTTGATTTGTCCGGCACAAAATAGTCCCTCAACTCGTTTCGTCATCAAGGTGGGGAAACATTGGGTCGCCGGGAGATAGTCATATTCGACGGCATAGGCCGGACGTAACATGACGCAGTTTTCCATCCCCGGTAAGGTCTGCAACATCTGTACTTGCAACCGTTCCGGGAGTCCCGTGGAGAACCCTTGAATATACAATTCTGGGAAATCTCGCCCTTCGGGTTCAATGAAAATCTGATGACTGGGTTTGTCGGCGAAGCGAACAATCTTGTCCTCAATACTGGGACAATACCGAGGTCCTTTGGCATCCACCCAGCCGCCATAGACGGGGGACAGATGTAGGTTGTCCTGAATGATTTTATGGGTTGCGGCGGTGGTTCGGGTCAGATAGCAATTGACTTGTTCCCGTTGTACCCAGGCCTCGGGGTCAAAACTAAACCAGCGGACTTCCTCATCGGGGGGCTGGGGTTCCATTTGGCTATAATCCACAGACCGTTTGTCGACGCGGGCTGGTGTCCCCGTTTTAAGGCGATCGGTTTCAAACCCCAATTTTTGCAGAGTTTCCGTTAAACCCACCGCCGCGAACTCCCCAGCCCGTCCTGCGGGCATGGATTTGTTGCCGACCCAAATGACACCCCCGAGGAAGGTGCCGGTGGTGAGAATGACGGTTTTACAACGGAAGGCGACGCCGAAATAGGTTTGCACGCCGATGATTTCGTCGTTGTTGCCCAGGACAATATCCGTCACCATGCCTTCGCGGACGGCCAAATTCTCCTGATTCTCGACAATCTGACGCATGACGGCGGCATATTCCCGTTTATCGGTTTGCGCCCGTAAGGCCCACACCGCCGGTCCTCGGGAAGAGTTGAGGACGCGCTTTTGTAGATAGGTGCGATCGGCCATTTTGCCAATTTCGCCGCCGAGGGCATCCACTTCATGCACCAGTTGCGATTTCGCAGGGGCGCCAACGGCAGGGTTACAGGGTTGCCAGGCGATTTTGTCTAAATTGAGGGTTAATAGCAGGGTACGGCAACCGAGACGGGCTGTGGCGAGGGCAGCATCACATCCGGCGTGTCCTGCACCCACCACTACCACGTCAAATTCGTCTTGGAATTCTACGGGAGTTTCGAGGGTCATGGGGGTTGGGTTGAACTGATGGGTCAATTGACTATTGTAGCGTGGGAAGCCCGGACGCTGATAGGCCTGCTTTCGCCACGGCTTCGCCAAGGGTACAGCTTGGGTTTTGGTGGCCCTTCACCAATTGCAACAAGACATCGGTGGTTGGATTAACGTAGAATGGAATAGGTTTGAACTTGCTGCTTTAATCATAGAGAACCATGATGACACCCCAGAACTTTGCAGATATTTTGGACTCTGCTGATCGCTTGTCTGTGGAAGAGCAAGAAGACTTAATTCGTATTTTACAAAATCGGCTTCGCGATCGCAACAGAGCCGACCGCATTCGGGATGTTCGAGACGCACAAAATGAGTTTTCTGAAGGCAAATGTCACCCGGCAACTCCCCAAGAACTGATGGAGGAAATTCTTTCATGACATTTACTTTGTTGCGTTCCAGTGCTTTTATTCGCGAGGCTCGAAAAAATGTAAAAAAGTATCCTCAAGTGGCAGAAAAAATCGGACAAACGTTAGAATTATTGTGCGAAGATCCATTTCATCCCCAATTACGAACTCATAAATTGAAAGGAGAGCTTAAAGAGTAATGGGCTTGTCGCGTTGAATATGATCTACGAATTATTTTCAAATTTGTTGGCTATGAAAACACAGAGGCAATTCTTTTAGAATCTATTGGAACTCATGATGAAGTGTATTAAATTGGGTCTTCAAGAAATCTGGTGCAATGTGTTGTCGTAAATACAAAACCTGAACAGAGCAACCACAAGTAGGGGCGAAAAATTTTTCGCCCCTACAGCCTTGTATCTGATGCAACAAATCACACCGCCAGTCCTCAAGACCCTAGGTTTTGGTCACTCAATATGTCGCAGTTACTCACCTCCATGTCTCTAACGGAGTTTTTGACTCAAGCCAATCTTGAGTCGTCTCCAGCATGGGAATTGATTGAGGGNCGAGTTGTTCAAAAACCGATGCCCACTCTGTTTCATTCACGGCTGCAACGCAATCTCGTTAACTACATTAATGAGCGCACAGATGAGTTCGAGGCGATACAAGAGTTACGTTGTATTATTCCCCCATATTCACCGGTTCCGGATATTGTGGTGATTGCCAGCGAACGTTTCTCTGATGAGGATGGCCCCTTCCAGGGCGCTCCCGATTGGTTGATTGAAATTCGCTCCCCTGACCAAAGTACGTTAGATTTGCAAACTAAGATTATTCACTGTCTTAGCAATGGCACAAGATTGGCTTGGTTGATTGATTTTAATTATGAACAAATTTGGGTCTGGCAGGGCGATAGTTTACCCATTATTTTTTCTGGAAATGATATTTTGCCAAATTGTAATTTGGGTTTTGAGCTTACAGTTAACTCTGTCATTGCAATGACTCAAAATAAACGATGATAGTCAAAAAAACGGGTCTAGTCTGTGATTTTTTCTTCAATGATTTGCGTAGAACTGACCCATTGACCGGTGGCGTCATAATTGCGTAATAAACGTGCGCGTACTCCGTCGCCGAGTCGCCAGCCAATTTCGAGGAAAAAGGGCTGTTGGCGGGGGATTTTCAGGGGACAGAGACAGGATGCGCCGTCGGGGAGGAGGAGGAGTTGTCGGGGTTCGCTGGCGTGGTTAAAGAGGATGCGATTATCGCCGTCGATTTCTCCGGTTGAGGAGAATTGCCATTGAGAGGTGGTTAATGACTGCTGAAGTTGGTTTCCCTGACGACTGATGACGAGATGACTTTCATAGGAGTCAGGGGTGCGGAAATCGGGGTATTCTGTCGTTACAATTCCTCGCCATTTGCCAATCAGTTCTTCGACGGTTAAGGGGGCAGATTCTGGGATTTCCACGCCGTTGAGGACTTCGCGAATTAGGGTTCCGCCGCTAAATTCGCCGTTTTTAAATAGTTGTACCAGTCGTAGCCGCCGCTGGTTATGGATAAATCCTTGTTCGGCACCAAAATCGGCAACAGGGGAAAATTGCACGGAACCAAAGGAAAAGTATCCCGTTTCAAAAAAGAGGATATTTCGTCCTAGGGTGCGATAGGTGAGTTGAATTGGCTCAGGTTCGGGTTCTCCTGAAGGATATTTAAAGACCTGTTGTTGAACACAAGTATTGTTTTCGATGCCCACCAAAGTAACTCGGGTTGGGATATCATTCACAATCTTTCCCCTAGATGAAAATTGGCTAAACGACCCGCGCCAATCACCCAAATTCGTAAGAAATCGCTGCCATTGATTCATCCTAAAACTCCCAAATTTCTAACTATTAACTATTAACTATTAACTATTCACTATTAACTATTAACCTTCGTTCCCCGTAGGCGAGGAGTTCTTCGATCGCCTGAAGACGATGTTCCCAGGTTTCGACTTGATAGGTATTGTTGACTCGGTGAAGACTCAACCATTGGGGGAATCCTTGTTGTAGCTGATCGAGGCGATCGCGCGTCATGGTTACTTGCGCTCGACTCGGTTGTGCCGCAAGCTGTTCTAAGGCTTCAACAAAGGCGCGATCGCTCGCTTGCCAAAGGCTCAATTTCTCGTCATCAATCCACAACTGTTCAGCAGCTAAAATGAATTGCCATTCTGCCTTAAGGGCGCGATGTCGGTCGAGGGCTGCTTTGAAGGGTTGACGATAGGGAATGGGTTGGGCAACGTTATTTTCCCCGTGGGTTTGTTGCAAAATCTCTTTTAAGTTATCTACCAAGCGTTCGGCGGCAAAAAGGGCATAGCCGCTGGTGGGTAAATCACGAATCAACTGCATTTGATCGACGGCAACAATATCCGCTAAATCATGAAGTTTCACCGAGGGAACAATCAAGGCCCCCGGCGGAATGTCCGCCAACATGGGGGTCATCAGTCGTCCGAGACGATTGGTGTCAGCGGCGTAAGTCATGGGGACGATGACATCGATAATCCCAGCTTCAATCCAGCTTTCCCAGTCTTGTTGGATTTTATGGATGCGATCGTGGCGGGATTGGGGAAACACCGCCGCTGAGAGAATTAACTCTGGGTTACGGCGTTGTAGGAGTTCATGAACCTCGCCGACAAAGGCAGTAACTTGGTTAACTCGGAAATCAGTCCAACGCTGCCAAAGGTCAACTTGACGGGGAGAGATCGTGGTGGGGTCAACTCCAGTTAACTCCTGAAACCGCGATCGCCCAGCTTCGCCATAGCCATAACTGCGTTCAGCGCTGGGGTCTTGGAAGGGATAGCGGATATAGTCGAGTTGAATGCCATCGACATCGTAGTTGAGGACAATCTCATCGATGATGCGAATGAGATACCAGCGGGCCTCTAGGTTGGCTGGATCGAGGAAAGTTTTGCGAGACCCCTGATGGCGGATTTCGCC
>P_2C_Liq_2_UnCtyDRAFT_1000252_pt1 | contig 15620 bp, 17 predicted proteins | sample Pon2CUnioCityCA_FD_10236 | JGI IMG/M metagenome (IMG submission 10236) | reverse complement strand
GCAGCAAGACGGCGAGATCAAGGACGCGGCGCAGGTTCGCGTTTTGGCGCGGCAGCTGGCGGGCTTGTCTGACACGGCTTTGAGCGCCATGTTAAACGAGACCCCGCCGCGCGCCTTGCAAGAGGGCTGGATTTTGGGCCTTGGACAGGAGGATGCACTTTGCACGCCACGTTGAAACCACCGCCCTTGCGGGACGATTGCTTTGCGTTGCCTGCGGGTGTGGACTGGACGCCCGTCGATGTGGCGCTGGATGGGCTGCGCCAACGTCTGCACTGTGTTGTGGCAGAAGAGACGCTGGCTTTGAGCGCGGCTTTGGGGCGCATTCTGGCAAAAGATGTTGTGGCTGCGCGCGCCAACCCGCCTGAGCCGAATGCGGCGGTGGATGGCTACGGCTTTGCCTTTGCGGCTTTGGGGGCGGGTGATCAGACTTTGCCGCTTGTTGAGGGGCGCGCGGCGGCGGGTGTGCCTTTGGGCCATCCGGTTCCGTATGGATCAGCTGTGCGCATCCTGACAGGAGCGGCGCTGCCCGAGGGCGTAGATACGGTTATTCTGGAAGAAGATGTAAACGCCTCACCCGAGGCAATCGCCTTTCGCGAGGGGGTGAAGCCCTATGCCAACACGCGCAAGGCGGGCGAGGACAAGGCTGCTGGTGACGCAATCTTGCGCGCGGGGCAGCGGCTGGGCGCGGCCGATTTGGCGCTTGCTGCGGCCACTGGGCTTGGGGCTTTGCCCGTGTTTGAGCGCCTGCGTGTGGGGGTGCTTTCCACAGGGGATGAGCTTGTCGAGCCGGGCGAGGCGGCGCGCGCGGGGCAGATATATGATGCCAATCGCGTGATGCTTCTGGCGCTGCTGTCCGATATGGGCTTTGCGCCCGTGGATTTGGGCCGTGTGGGCGATGCGCGCGAAGCCTTGCGCGCGCGCCTTGATGCCGCCGCCATGGAGGCGGATGTGATCCTGACTTCGGGGGGTGCGTCTAACGGTGATGAAGACCATGTCTCAGCCCTCTTGCGTGAGGCGGGTGCCATGCAAGAGTGGCGCATTGCGGTGAAGCCGGGCCGTCCGCTTGCACTGGGCATGTGGCAGGGAACACCTGTCTTTGGTCTGCCGGGCAACCCTGTGGCGGCGCTGGTTTGCACGCTTGTCTTTGCGCGCCCTGCGATGGGTGTTTTGGCGGGGCGGGGGTGGAGCGCGCCGCAGGGCTATGCGCTGCCGGCCGCCTTTGAAAAACGCAAAAAAGCAGGGCGGCGCGAATACCTGAGAGCGCGGGTGCGCGACGGGCAGGTGGAGGTGTTTGCCTCGGAAGGGTCGGGGCGCATTAGCGGGCTGAGCTGGGCTGAAGGCCTTGTCGAACTGCCAGACGGCGCGGTGGATGTCGCGCGCGGCGACAGGGTGCGCTTTGTGCCTTATGGCAGCTTTTTGTAAGGCTTCAGGCCGCTTACCCTTTTGATGCGAACCGATAGGACCCACACCAAAAGCCTATTGGCAAATTTCGCGCAAAGTGGCCAAACCCCGCAAGGTGACGCAAGGTTATGTGCGCGCGCTTTTCGTTGTGTGCGGCGGTGTCTTATGGCTAACATAAATAAAAAAGCAGCACTTGTGCGCACAAGTATGTTGTTCGGGGAGGAACAATGAAGCAAACGCAACGTCCGTGGACGGCCTTTTATGGCCCGTCTGTCCGAAAGGAAATCGACCACGCAGATTACCGCACCGTCGGTGAGATGGTCAGCGCTGTGGCGCATCTTTATGCCAGCAAGTTGCCTTTACGGCCTGTTTGCCCAACGGGATGAACGGCTCTTTGACGTTTGCCCAAGTGGACGAAATGTCGGATGCGCTTGCAGTCTATTTGCGCGAGACGGCGGGTCTGAGCAAGGGGGACCGCGTGGCGCTTCAGGTGCCGAACGGGCTGTCTTTTCCTGTGGCGGCATTTGCCATTCTGAAGGCGGGTTGCGTGCTTGTGAACGTGAACCCGCTTTACACAGCGGAAGAAATGGCACGCCAGTTTGCAGATGCGTCACCGCAAGCGCTGATTGTGGTGGATATGTTTTCTGACAAGCTCACCGAGGCGCTGCAGGGGCATCCTATCCCCAATATTATCATCACGCAGGTGGCGGAGTTTTTCCCTGCTATGCCGCGCGGGATCGTGCGACTGGTGCAAAAGCATTGGGACCGCACGCTTGCGCCCATCGAGCTGGCGCATATCCGTTTGCCCGAGGCCATCGAGGCCGGGCGGCGCCAACGCCGCGACGAGAGCATTGCTGTTGAGGAATATCGCGCTGACGTGGGGCCGGATGACATCGCCTGTTTGCAGTATACGGGCGGGACAACCGGTGTTTCCAAGGGGGCGATGCTGACGCACGAAAACCTGATGATGAACATGGAGCAGACCATGGAAATGATCTCGGGTGTGGAGAAGGGCAAAGAAGTCGCTCTGACGGCGCTGCCGCTGTATCATATCTTTGCCTTCACGGTGAATTTGCTCGGGTTTTACTATTTGGGGGCACGCAACATTCTGATCCCCAATCCGCGCCCGCTCGCAAACCTCAAGCGTGCGTTTGAAAACTATCCGATCACCTGGATGAGCGGTGTGAACACGCTGTTTAACGGGCTGAGCAACGAGATATGGTTTCTGGACTCACCGCCCAAGCATCTCAAATTTGCCTCGGCAGGTGGTATGGCCTTGCAAAGCTCGGTCGCTGCGCGCTGGGAAGAGGTGACGGGCAAGCCTGTGCTGGAAGGCTACGGGCTGACGGAATCTTCTCCTGTGATCACCTTCAATCCGCTGGGTAAAACACGGCCCAATTCTATCGGAATTCCTGTGCCTTCGACCGAACTGCGCTGTGTGGATGAGGCGGGCAACGAGGTGCCTCAGGGCCAGCCTGGCGAGCTGGCAGCGCGTGGCCCCCAGATTATGAAGGGCTATTGGCAGAAGCCTGAAGAGACGGCCAAGACAATGCTGGATGACTGGCTTTTGACGGGCGACATCGGTGTGATGGATGCCGACGGGTATTTTGCGGTTGTTGACCGTAAGAAAGACCTTGTTCTGGTGTCGGGCTTCAATGTCTACCCCAACGAGATCGAAGATTGCCTTGCAGCGCACCCCGGTATTCTGGAGGCCGCGGTGATTGGTGTGCCTGATGGCGCTTCAGGCGAGGCTGTGAAGGCCTTTGTTGTGGCGAGTGACAGAACGCTGACGCAGGCCGAAATCCGTATCTACTGCAAAGAGCATCTGACGGCTTACAAAGTGCCCAAAACGGTCGAGTTCCGTGAGGAGCTGCCAAAATCAAATGTTGGGAAAATTCTGCGCAAGGATTTGCGCAGCGAAGAAATAGCTCTGCGCACCGCCGCATCCGAGAGCTGAACAGAGACAGGGTTTCAACATGGTTGGACAATTTGAACAGGCACTGCTGGCGCTCATGATCTTTGTGATCATGCTGGGCATGGGCGCTTCACTGACCCCGCGCGACTTTGTGCTGGCGCTCAAGCGGCCCTACGGGCTGATGATCGGGGTGATCTCTCAATACGGGTTTATGCCGTTTATCGGCTTTTTGCTGGCGCTGACGCTGCCTGTGTCTGATCCGATCAAGATCGGGATTTTGATCATGTCTTGTATGCCCGGTGGCACGACATCCAATATTTTCACCTATTTCTCCAAGGGCAATCTGGCGCTCTCTGTTTTGATGACGGTGACATCAACAATCTTCGGGGTGATCCTTATTCCGGTTGTGCTGGTGGTCTATGCGGGCGCGCTTGATGTGGATATCCCGCGCGAGAATATCATTGCGACGCTGGTCTTGTTGCTTGTGCCTGTCGCCATCGGGATGCTCTTGCGCAAGTTCAACGCCAATGTCGGCGCTGTGACCGAGTTTATGGGCTCGGTGCTGGCTGTGTTTTTCATCGTCTTTCTCATTGTCTCATGGATTCCGCGCAACTTTGCCTTCCTGATGGAAACCAGCTGGGCAACCTATGTGGCTTCTCTCGCCATCGGGGTGATCGGGATCAGCGTGGGCTATCTTTTTGCCAAGACGCTGAAGCTGCACCCGCGCAATGCGCGCACGGTCGGGTTGGAAACAGGGATCCAGAACGGGCCACTGGCGATTGCGATTATCGCCTTTACCTTCACGGGGGCCGAGCAACAGGCGATCAACGCTGTGCCTGTGCTTTATTCGCTGTTCATTGTGATTATCTCGACATTGGTCACGCTCTACTTCCGCCGCGCCAATACCGCAGCGGAGCAGAAGATGCCTGACGGACTGCTCTGACCGAGCAGCGACTTCATTGAAAACGCGCGCACCACTGATGTGATGCGCGCGTTTTTGTATGGAGCTGGTTTTGTAGGAAACAGGCTTAGTCGAAAACGCCGGCAACGCGACCCAAGAGCATAAAGGCGCGCGCTGTGCGGGTGCCGGCCAGCTCTGATATCTCGGTGTCGCTGGCCTCGGCTTCAAACTGCACAAAGCTCTTGTCAAAGCGGCGCAGGAAGTGGTGCACCGCGTCGCGGAAGATCGGGTCTTCGCGCATACGGCCCGATGTGAGCGCCAGTGAAGAACGGTCGCGCACACCGCCCAAAGCGGCAATTTCGCGGCCTCGTATGCCTTGGGCAAACTGGCGCCAGATCTCGGGGCGGGCCATGTCCGGGCGCAGATCGTCCATATAGATGCCGTCTTGGCTGAGCAGCGTCAGCACGTCTTGAGCGGCCTGAACAAGCCCTGCCACAGCGCGGTCTTTGAGCGCGCGGCGCAGGGCGTTGAAGCCCTCGGTGTCTTCGGCTGTTTCCGGGAAGTTGATGGCGCGGATAAACTCGTCACGGCCGATCGAGGGGGCCATGTCTTCGGCAGATGTGCCAAGCGGCAGTGCTGTCTGCGCTTCGGACTGTGGCTCGGGCGCAAGGGCTTGGGGGCGTGTGCTGCGCGCATCGCGGCTGGAGGTGAATGTGGCCAAGGCTGTCTCGGTCTTGCGCTGCGCGGCGGCGATTTCATCCAGCTTGCGCGCCACCGAAGGCTCGGCATTGATGCGTCCGCCCTGGCTCTGAACGATGTAGGCGTGGCGGATTGCGTCGATGGCGGACTGGAGACGCTGGCTTTCTTCGCGCATGATTTTGGAGGCGCGCGCAGCGGTCGCGGCGACCCAGATCATGCCCACGGGCATAAAGACGGCCAGCATGGTCATCATGAAGCGCAGCGTGCCGCCTGTCGTCTCTTCTGTTGAGGTCTCGGCGGGCAAGGTCAGAAAGAAAATCACTGCCCCCAGAAGCCAGACCACAGAGAGGCTCAGCGCGATGATCTCGATCGAGGTGATCTTCTCGGCGGCTTGGCGATCATAGATGCCAAGGGGCGTGGGGCGTGTTTCTTGGGGGTCTGACATGGGGGGGCTCACGCTTTCAGACGAAGTTGATTTTCAGGATTTCATAGCTCTTTTCGCCGCCCGGTGTGCGGACTTCGACGCTATCGCCCTCTTCCTTGCCAATCAGCGCGCGTGCGATTGGTGAGTTGATGTTGAGCATTCCTTTTTCGATGTTGGCCTCATATTCACCCACGATGCGCCAGATCTTCTCTTCGTCGGTGTCTTCATCAACCAACGTGACAGTTGCGCCGAACTTTACCGCCCCCGAAAGCTTGGTCGGGTCGATTACATCGGCGCGGCTGAGCACAGCCTCAAGCTCCTGAATGCGGCCTTCGATAAAGCCCTGCTTCTCGCGGGCAGAGTGGTACTCGGCGTTTTCTTTCAAGTCACCCAGCTCGCGTGCTTCGGCGATGGCCGAGATCACTGCGGGGCGCTCAACCGTCTTGAGGTTTTTCAATTCTGCTTCCAGCGCGGCATGGCCTGCGCGTGTCATTGGAAATTTGTCCATTGCACTGCCTTTAAGTCTTTTGGCGCGTCTCGCGCGCTTTGGTGTTTGTTACGGTACCGAGGTTGTCGCCACTCTGTCCCACACATGGGCTGTCTTGCAATAGTGTAAAGGGGCAAGTGCATCAATGGGCGGAATTTTGAGAGAGCTTTCTCTGTTGGCGTTGATGCCTGAAAGCTTGCAAGCTCAGGCCCAACTCGCGCCACATTGTTTTGCTTTTTGACTGTGAACCGAGACCAGAAGGGCAAGGCATGGCCGAGCATCAGACATTCTTTTTGCGCTATTGTTTGCGCTTTACGTTGTTTGCCGTGGTATTCGGCTTTGTCATCAGGGGTTATTCCTTTGCTTATCTGCCTGCGTTCTTGGCGGGCAACCTCTCGATTGGCGAGATGATGGTGACAGGCACAACAGGGCTGTTTGTGGTGCCTATCTGCCTTGGCTATCTGCTCTACAACCGCCTCAAGAGCCTCGAGATCGTCTCGGTTCTGTTTGGCTCAGCGCTTTTGTGCAGCTCGTTTCTGATCATCAAGACGACCATTCCGATGATGATGCCGTTCTGGGCGGACCCGATGCTGGCCGCTTGGGACCGTGCGCTTTTTGGTGGCGTGGACGGCTATGTCTGGAGCCACCAGTTTGCACCTTACATGACTGCCGAGACGGCGATGCTGTTTTATATCCCGATCTGGGCTGTTTCGATGCTGGTGTTTCCTGCGGTTGTTGTTGTGTTTGAAACCGATGTGGCCCGTAAGGTGCGCTACCTGAAGATCTATTTTTACAGCTGGCTTGTGCTCGGTCTCGGGCTGGCCACGGTGATGAGCTCGGCCGGGCCGATCTATCACGACAGGCTTCTGGGCGCGGATGTCTTTGCGGCTTTGCCTGCAAGCCTTGCGACTGTCGGCTTTGAGGGGTCAAGCGTGCGGATGTTGCAAGAAGGCCTGTGGCAGGCCTATCAGGCCGATGGTGGCCAGCAGCTGCGTGGCAGTGGCATCTCGGCCTTTCCTTCAATGCATGTTGCGATGGCGACGCTTTGGGCTTGCTACCTTACAGAACGTAGCAAGTGGCTTGCGCCACTCGGGTTGGGCTATGCGGCTGTGATCCTGTTTTTGTCGGTTTTCACAGGATGGCACTATGCGGTGGACGGAATTTTCTCGGCGGGTGCGATAAGCGCGGTTTGTGCGGCTCCTGCGCTTATGGGTCGCATGAGCAGGTTTGGGCAAAGCCCTGCGCGCTCAAAGCTGCACAAAACACTTGCGTGACGCGGCGAAATTTTCTGCAAAAGCGAAGAAAAGCCGCGGCCGTGATTGACGCCCTTGTGTGAAGCCATGTAATTCTTTTGAAATTTTGTTACCCAAACGCGCAAGAGGGAAGAAGAACATGTCCGACGTTGTCCGCGAGACTATGGAATATGATGTCGTTATTGTGGGTGCGGGGCCTGCGGGCCTTTCGGCTGCGATCCGTCTCAAACAGCTTGATCCTGATCTTGATGTTGTGGTGCTGGAAAAAGGCTCCGAGGTGGGTGCACACATCCTCTCGGGCGCTGTGCTTGACCCTTGCGGGCTGGACAAGCTGATCCCTGATTGGAAAGCCAAAGGCGCGCCGCTCAATGTGCCTGTGAAAGACGATAACTTTTATATGCTGGGCGAAGCGGGCGAAATCCGTATCCCCAACTTCCCGATGCCGCCGCTGATGAACAACCACGGCAACTACATTGTCTCGATGGGCAATGTCTGCCGCTGGATGGCGCAGCAGGCCGAAGAGCTGGGTGTCGAGATTTTCCCTGGCATGGCCTGTAGCGAGCTTGTTTACGAGGGTGACCGAATCAAAGGTGTTGTTGCGGGTGTTTTCGGGCTTGAGGCCGATGGAAGCCTTGGCCCCAACAGCGAGCCGGGTATGGAGCTGCACGGCAAGTATGTGTTCCTTTCCGAAGGTGTGCGCGGCAGCCTCGCGAAAGAAGTGATTGCCAAATACAACCTGTCTGATGGCCATGAGCCGCAGAAGTTTGGCCTTGGGATGAAAGAGATCTGGGAGATCGACCCCGAGAAGCACCGCGAAGGCAGCGTGACCCACACGATGGGCTGGCCGCTCAACAGCAACGCGGGGGGCGGGTCTTTCATCTATCACCTCGAGAACAATCAGGTTTATGTCGGATTTGTGGTGCATCTCAACTACAAGAACCCGCATCTTTACCCCTACATGGAGTTCCAGCGCTTCAAGCATCATCCGATGGTGGCCGAGCTGCTCAGGGGCGGCAAGCGCGTGGCTTATGGTGCGCGCGCTATTTCAGAGGGTGGCTATCAGTCCATGCCCAAGATGGTTGCGCCCGGTGTGGCGATGCTGGGCTGCTCGGTGGGGATGGTCAACGTGCCGCGCATCAAGGGCAACCACAACGCGATGCTTTCGGGCATGGCCGCAGCCGAGGCCGCGCATGAGGCGATCAAGGCTGGCCGCGCGGGTGACGAGCTGAGCGCCTACGAGGCCGAAGTGCGCGCTGGTGCGATTGGCAAAGACCTTAAGAAAGTGCGCAACGTGAAGCCGATGTGGTCCAAGTGGGGCTTGCTGCCATCACTCGTACTTGGTGGGCTTGATATGTGGACAAACACGCTTGGCTTCTCGCTCTTTGGTACGATGAAGCACGGCAAGAACGACGCGGACTCAACAGAGCCGGCGGCAGCGCACAAAGAGATCGACTATCCCAAGCCTGACGGAACGCTGAGCTTTGACCGCCTCACCAACGTGAGCTTCTCCATGACCAACCATGAAGAAAGCCAGCCAGCGCACCTCAAGCTCAAGGATGCGAGCATTCCTGTGGGTGTGAATCTTGTGAAATATGCAGGCCCATCGGCGCGCTACTGCCCTGCGGGTGTCTATGAGTTTGTCGAGAAAGACGGCGAGCAGCAGTTTGTGATCAACTTCCAGAACTGTGTGCACTGCAAGACCTGCGATATCAAAGACCCGAGCCAGAATATCAACTGGACGACGCCACAAGGCGGGGACGGGCCGAACTACCCTAATATGTAAGAGAGAGGGCGGGGGATGACCCCGCCCTTTTCATTTCTAGGGCTCAAAGCCTAAACCAGAGGTATAAGCGTCTATATCTCTGGGCCGAAAACCTTGGATTAGACTTTTGGGCTAATAGGATTTCAGTGCAGGGTGGTCATGTTGAGGGGGCAAGAGCGAGATGCGCCTTGCTACCTTCTGATTTGAAAAGGACGAGTAACATGATCCGTAATTTTATCCTCCCTGCTGTTTTGGTGAGCGCTTTGGCTGCGCCTGCCTTTGCGAGTGACTATGGCTCGAGCGGCTCCGTGGAGCTGAATGAAGAGAATCGCGCCAAAATCNACTTGATGCTGACCGAGCAAGGCTATGAAGTGGCAAAGGTCAAACTTGATGACGGCAAATATGAAGCCTATGCGCGCAAGGGCGGCGAGCGCTACGAGATATATCTCGACGCTGCCTTCAAGATTATGAAAATCGAGCGCGACGATTGATCGGCTTGCAGGGCGCGCAAGTGGCGCGCCCTTCGCTAACCTTTGAGGTGACCTATGAAGCGCATATTTGTTTGGGATATTGCAGTGCGAAGCTTTCATTGGCTGCTTGTGATCGCTTTTGCGGCCAATGCGCTTGTCATTGATGATGACAGCAAGCTGCACAATCAGGTCGGTTATATTGTTTTAGGACTGGTGCTTTTGCGCATTTTCTGGGGCTTTTTAGGCCGTGGCTATGCGCGGTTTGCCAGCTTTCCGCCAAGCGTGAGCGGAGCAAAGCAGCAGCTCACCGAGATTGCCACGCAGCGAAGCCACGGCCATGTCGGCCATTCGCCGCTTGGCGCGCTGATGATTTACAACCTCATCGGCTCGCTTCTGGTGCTCTGCCTGTCGGGCTACCTGATGACGACCGATATGTTCTGGGGCACGGAATGGACCGAAGAGCTGCACGAGCTTGCGGCGATCTGGACAGAGGCATCTGTCGTCCTTCATATTCTGGCTGTGATATACGAAAGCAAGCGCACGGGCGTAAACCTCATGCGGGCCATGGTCACAGGCTACAAAGACATGCCTGACAGGTAGGCGGGGGCTTATGATGCGACTGAACAAAACGCCCAATATGCCGTTCTGGCTGACGCTTTTGATGGGNGTTCAGTTTTTCTGTGCGGTGTTTTTCGTTGGTGATGTGATTGCCGACTATCGCGCGATGGGGGTCTTTGGCGGCGGGTTCCATCTTTGGGTGGAAATCTTTGCAGCGGGAAGCCTCATGGCAACGATTGGCTTTGAGGCATGGCTTTTGCTCTCGATCTTGCGGCGCGAAGCGCATCTGGAAGACAGGTTGCGCGGGGCAAGTGCCGCTGTCTATGAGGTAATTGATTCCGAGTTTGAGGCGTGGAAGCTGTCGCCTGCTGAGATGGATGTGGCGACGTTTCTGGTCAAGGGGCTTGATATCGCTGAAATCGCTCGTGTGCGTGGCTCGGCAGAAGGTACAATCAAGGCACATCTCAACGCGATCTATCGCAAATCAGGTACGCATGGCCGTGGCGAGCTTCTGAGCGTGTTGATTGATGCTCTGCTTGGGCACACACGGCATGTGGACTAGTCCGTTTTGTTGCCGATGTGTGTGTTGCGCGCGCCTTCACCTTGCTTTTACGGGCGTCATGTTTACTCTGGACATCAACAGCCAGAAACAGAGGGCGTCAGGGATGAATATGGGTTTCAAGCGGGTGGCCGGACTGGCCGCTCTCGGTGTGGCGCTGGCATTGCCAGTGCCATTGGCCGCTGACGGATTTTCGGGCGCCTACCTTGCGGCACGGCAAGCTCAGTATTCCAACGATTATGAAGCCGCTGCGCGCTACTTCACCATCGCGCTGACGCGGGATGTGGGCAATCTGGAACTGATGGACGAGTTGATCCTTGCGCAGGTGGCGCTGGGGCAATTTGACCGCGCAGGGATTGTGGCGCGCAAGCTTGAGGCTGACGGGCACAAAAGCCAGATCGGCCAGATGGCGCTGGCTGCCCTTGAGGGGGCAGATGAGGACTATGCGGCGCTTATTCTGCGTGTCGATGAGGCGCGTCTTATGGGCGATCTTGTTGACGGGCTTGTGAAAGCCTGGGCCCTTGTCGGGACAGGCGATATGAGCGCGGCACTGGCCGAATTTGGCGCGGTGTCCGAGGCCAGTGGCACGCGGGCGTTCGGCCTTTACCACAAGGCTATGGCGCTGGCGCTGGTCGGTGACCTTGAGAGTGCAGAGGCTTTGTTTGGCTCCGGGCAGCCCGGTTCGATCATGCAGTCGCGCCGTGGTGTGTTGACCCATGTGCAAATTCTCAGTCAACTGGGCCGTGGCGCGGCCGCGCTAGAGCTTCTCAAGGCGCGCTTCGGAGAGACGCAAGACCCCGAAATCGCCCAAATGCGCGCGGCTCTCGAGGCGGGGACTGCGCTGCGCTTTGATGTTATCACCAGTCCGCGTGACGGGCTGGCAGAAGTGTTTTTCACCATAGCGGGCGCTTTGGCAGGCGAGCCACGCGGCACTGACACGCTTTTGTTTGCGCGCGTGGCGCAGCAGATGCGCCCCGATCTTGTCGATGCGAGTTTGCTACTGGCGCAGCTCTTGGAAGACCAAGGCCAATATGATGCAGCCGTGGCGGCGTATCGCTCTGTCCCCAATAGCCACCCCGCGTTTCATGTGGCCGAGTTGGGCCGTGCCGAGACCCTGCGCCAAGCTGGCAAGGTTGATGCGGCAATCGAGGTGATGCAGCAGCTTACAAAAAGCCATGCCAACTTGCCTGTTGTGCACAGTGCGATGGGAGATTTGCTGCGCGGTGAAGACCGCTTTGAAGAGGCTGTTGAGGCCTATGACCGCTCGCTCGCCCTTTGGGAGGGCCGCGAAAGCACAGATTGGCGGACGTATTACACACGTGGCATTGCCCATGAGCGGCTTGACAACTGGCCTCAAGCCGAGGCCGACTTTCGCGCGGCACTGGCCATTAGCCCGGGTGAGCCGAATGTGCTCAACTACCTTGGCTATTCGCTTGTCGAGAAGCATCTGAAGCTCGATGAGGCGCTTGCGATGATCGAGCAGGCAGTCGCGGCGCGCCCTCAGAGCGGCTACATCATCGACAGTCTGGGCTGGGCCTTGTTCCGCCTTGGGCGCTTTGACGAAGCTGTGCCACATATGGAGCGGGCGGCAGAGCTTATGTCGATTGACCCTGTGGTGAACGACCACTTGGGGGATGTGTATTGGGCAGTGGGGCGCAAGCTTGAAGCAGAGTTTCAGTGGAAGCGGGCCTTGTCGTTTATCGACCATGGTGAAGTCAGCCAAGATGCCGACCCCGACCGCATTCGCCGCAAGCTTGAGGTCGGGCTTGACCGTGTGCTTGAGGACGAGGGCGCAAAGCCGCTTGAGCTTGTGAATGACGACAGCTGATGTGGCGAAGGCCTTTGCGCCTGCCAAGATTAACCTCGCCTTGCATGTGACGGGGCAGCGGGCAGATGGGTATCATCTGCTCGAAAGCCTTGTTGCCTTTGCCAATGTTGGCGATCAGCTGACCGCGCGGCTTGCGACAAGCCCCAGTCTGAGGGTGCAGGGGCCACTGGCGGCTGGCGTGCCGACGGGGCCAGAAAACCTTGTGCTCAAGGCGGCGGCCTGGGCAGGCCACGGGGCGTCTTTCGAGCTTGAGAAAAACCTGCCGGCTGCGGCTGGTATTGGCGGGGGCTCGTCAGATGCTGCGGCTGCCTTGCGTGCGCTTGAGGCGCTGACGGGGCAACCTTGCGACACGGCGCGGCTGGCCGAGCTGGGGGCTGATGTGCCTGTCTGCTATTTTGGCCGTGCCTGCCTGATGCGCGGTGTGGGGGAGCAGGTAGAGGCGGCGGCTTTACCGCCCGTGGCAGCTGTCCTGGCCAACCCGCGTGTGGAGGTGGCCACGCCTCGGGTGTTTGGCCAGCTGACGCGCAAAGACAACGGCCCTTTGCCGCCGTTGCCCGAGCTTGGCGATGTTGATGGGCTTGTGGCCTATCTTGCTGACAAGACCCGCAATGACCTTGAGACACCTGCGCTGGCACTTGCACCAGTGATCGGTGAGGTGCTGGACCGCCTCTGGGCCTTGGACGGCGCGCGGCTGGCGCGTATGTCAGGCTCTGGCGCCACTTGTTTTGCACTGTTTGACGACTTTGGTGCAGCCGACCGCGCGGCAGCCACGCTTCAGGCGCAGCGCCCTGACTGGTGGGTGAGCGCCGTTTGGCTCAGTTGAGAGAATTTTGGCGCAGAGCTTGCAACCTTTTGTTGAAAGGTTACGTTCAGCATGCAGAGAGGATTCGCATCATGCCAAAGCTCATCAAGCTCTATATCGTAAACGTCATCATCGGCTTTGCCCTTGCAGGGCTGTTTGTGGGCATGTTGCTGTGGTTTAACATTGCCAACCTCTGGCACCTTGTGAGCACCTCTGACAAAGGCCTGTTGGCGGTGGTTGTGCTTTGGGTGTCAAACGGCGTTATCTTTGCCGGTGTGCAATTCGGGATCGCCGTGATGCGCATGAAAGATGACGACGACGATGAGCCACGCGGTGGCACCCGCGCTCCGAGCCATGTGCATCTGGCGGAGCTGGTGCCTGTGCGCGTGACGCCAAAGCGCCAGCCGCAACCGTCGCGCCGGTACTGAAGGCCAAGCTTTAGTCTACCTGAAGAAAGTGGTGACGGAACCACCGCAGCCGTTGGGTTATCTCATTCCCGAGGACCTGTATGTACAGGTGGGTGTCAGGTAACATGGCCAGGGCCATGACAGAGCCAACTCCCTCGGAATTGCTTAAGGCCACCGGAATGCAACCGTAAAACGAGAAGGGCAGAAGCCGTCTCCCCCTACGTAGGGCTTGCCAGGTCTTTGCGCAAGTGGGTGTTTGTGTCATTTCGGGCTTGAAGCGCGTTCGCTTTTTGTTCAGTTTTGAGGCTATGGATGAAGCCCTCCCCCTGATGCAAGCTGGCCAGCTCTTGGCGCGCGGTGTGAGCCGCCATTTGTTGAGCCATAATTTCACATCTCTGGAAGAGTTCGTGCCCGAGCGCGGCAAGCGCGTGGATGTGATGGCGCTTGGCCCAAAGGGCGAAATCTGGGTGATTGAGTGCAAATCGAGCCGCGAAGACTTTATGGCCGATCACAAGTGGCAGGGCTATCTGGAGTGGTGTGACCGGTTTTTCTGGGCGGTCGATGATCAATTTCCGCTCGAGCTTTTGCCTGACGATACGGGGCTGATCATGGCTGATGCCTATGGTGCCGAGGTGGTGCGTATGGGGCCTGAGAGCAAGCTTGCCCCCGCGCGGCGCAAGAAGATCACACTTAAGTTTGCCCGCGATGTCGCGCTGCGCCACCAGCGCTTGCGCGACCCGAGGCTCTGAGCTTTAGCCGCGAACAGATTTTGCAGCGGTGAGAATTTCTTCCGCAATCTCTTCGGCTTCTTCGGCCGTGAAATCCATCGGAATTTCGACGCCGCCAGCTTCAACAAAAATACGCACCATGCCCTGATCTGTCGGGCCGATCTGCATGTTTGCTTCGATGTCGCGTTCGGTGTTGATACCCATATCGGCTCTCCTTGATTGCGTATTCGAGCTAGCGAGTTTTGCTTTGCGATGCAAGCGGTGTGCAGGCTGGCTGCGGGCGCGTGTCTTTCAGGCCTGTGCGCAGCTGTGAAGTGGATCTGATTGAACAAAGCTGGGAAATTGAGCTTTAAGCCTCTTGCATTCGAAAGCGAGGGGCGCTAAATCGCCCTCAATGCCGCCTTAGCTCAGTTGGTTAGAGCACTGGTTTGTGGAACCAGGGGTCCCCCGTTCGAGCCGGGGAGGCGGTACCACTACTCCCCCGCAGAAACAGTGACCTCTTGCAGCAGCGTTGTGCCGTCGCGCGCAAAGATCAGGATGCGGTTGTCCTCTGTCACCACAGCGTACCAGTTTTCGCCTTGGGTATAGGCTTGGGCCTTGGTGCCTTGAGGCAATGTGATGCGCTCGGGCAAAGGCGGAAGATCCGCCTGCAAGCGGATGACAAGCAGGGAAATCAAGGTTACAAACCCGACAATCATTACCCCCGCGAGGGCGGTTACCAGAATTTTCAGGTAGCGCACGAGGCTTGGGTCAACTTCAACTTGCTCAAGACCTTCGGGGATATCACTCATGGCAGACGCCTCGCTTCAATTCTGGATCTCTGAAGATCCGCCTGCCCGCCTTGATAAGGCGCTTTCGCGCGATGTTCCAGTGGAAGCCAACCTTAGCCGTACCCGCCTTGCCAAGCTGATGGAGCAAGGCGCTGTGCGTGTGAACGGCGCTGTGGCCGAAAACCCCAAGGCCAAGGTGGCCGAGGGTGATCTGGTCGAGATTGCGCTGGTGGCGGCCCAAGAGAGCCATATTCTGCCGCAAGAGATTGCGCTTGAGGTTGTCTATGAAGACGAGGCGCTGATCGTCATCAACAAACCTGCGGGGATGGTTGTACACCCTGCACCCGGCACGCCTGATGGCACGCTTGTGAACGCGCTCATGCACCACTGCGGTGAGTCGCTTTCAGGTGTGGGCGGTGTTGCGCGCCCCGGGATTGTGCACCGCATCGACAAAGACACGAGCGGGCTTTTGGTGGTGGCCAAGTCCGACGCGGCCCACCACGGGCTTGCGGCCCAGTTTGAGAAACACACGGTCGAGCGCCACTACCGCGCGATTGTCTATGGGGTGCCCGATGCCTCCGATCCACGTTTGCGCGGCACGCGCGGCGTGAGCTTTGAGCAGGGCGGTGTTATGAAGATTTCGACACAGCTTGCCC
>P_2C_Liq_2_UnCtyDRAFT_1000250_pt1 | contig 15667 bp, 10 predicted proteins | sample Pon2CUnioCityCA_FD_10236 | JGI IMG/M metagenome (IMG submission 10236) | reverse complement strand
CTCTNCCCCCCCCCGCAGCCAGCGCGCCAACTTGAACATCGGCGCAGCAATATACTCTGTGTCCAAGTACACCATATCAAGGCCATGAGCGGCTTTTTCTATGTTTTCACGGTTGCGCACATGTGTCGCCACAGTCACATCACAGTGCTCCGCAATCGCACGCGCATATTTGTAGCCAACAATAGGGAGCGAGGGCCACTCAGGGTTACATTCATCTGCCAGAATAAGAACTTTGAGGCGTTTGCTCATACTTACATTACCGTTTCAATTTTCATTTTGTGAGCCCGCACGCGTGGCATGTAGTTTTCGGTATAGCCCAGCAGCGCACCGCAGAGCATCCAGGTCAGCGGGGTGATCGTGGCATTTGGCAGCAGATCAAACAGGTTAAACCCGAGGATCAGCGCCAGCGCACCCAGATAGGGAGACGTGTACGTCTCTTTGGTAAGGACAAAGCTGCGGGCAAAAAGGACAAACAAGGGCCAACTAAACAACAGAAACTCCGCCAAATATCCGACCCAACCAAACACACCGATGGTGATAATCCAGCGCCCGTCGGTGACGGTGAGCAAAGCCCCTGTGATAGGGTCTAAAATGTGATTGCGCCCCCAGCTTCCCCAACCGAAAACAGGCTTCAAAAGCGCGCGGTCAAGCAGCACACGTTCATTGTCGAAGCGAAACTTGAGAGACCCGGAGCGGTCTTCATCAAGCTCTGTGATTTTCTCGATAATTTGCTGCTCGGGGATCCACTCAAGCCCCTTCATGATCGGATAGGTCACGGCCAAAAGCGCCAGCAACGCGGCCAGACGAAACTGCCAGAGGCGCCCCATGAACAAAACCATCGGCAAAAGAACCGAAGCGTAGGCGATAGACGCAACCGACTTACACAAGATCATGATCACCGCAAAATAGGCGCTGACCCCGCCATACCAGAGTTTGGATTTGCCCTTTGAATGCCGAAACAGCGCAACCGCACAGCCCAACATCATCATCGCAAAGAGGGCCACCCAAAGGCCGTGATAGAGAAACACAATAGGTCGAAAGCCACCAAAGCGGATGAGCTGGTCAAAGCTGTGCTGGTAGTAGCCCCATATCCAGAGGTTAAGCTGCGGACTCAGGCGGATTTCGATCAGCATCAACACAGAGTAAACCAGCCCAAGTGCCACAAAGGCAAAGAGGATATCCCTCTGGTCTTTCTCTGTGCGCAAAAAGCTGTAGGCCATGATAAACGGCATGAGGATCATACATTGCTGCACCATGAGCGCGAGGCCTTCCACGATCCTGAGCCCTGGCAGTCCGACCTGACCAAAAAAGATCGGCTCATCATTGGTGAGCACTGTCGCCATGGGCGTTATCACAAATAAGATCATGAGCCCTTTGGCGACATTGGACTTTGGCAGGTACACAAGCCCCTTGCCATGCATGAAAAAGCAAAAGGCAAAAGCCGCCATAGCTGCGATCGAGTCTTTGTCAAATGGTGGCAGAGCAGGAAAGTCAAACAGCGCAGGTGGTGGCGGCAAAAAGAGATAAGCAGACAAAAGCGACCACAGCACAGCCCGTCCGACTGGCAGCTTGTAAAACAAGACCAGCGAAACCAGCGGCCAGCTTGCAAGCGCAAGTAAGGCGAGTGCGTTTGGCATTAACTCTCTTCGTCCCTGTTGCGCCCCAACCCAGACTGGCACCTTCTAGCAACGAAACAAACGTTTGTCGCTTATTTCTTCTCATTTGCCCCATTATCGCCGACAATCCTGCGCATTCTGGCCCACTGGTTCGACTATCAGGTCAACAAGAGCATTTGCAGGACATGAACTCATGAAAATCGCCTACCTCTGCGATATCAGCCCAGAGCACATCCAGCCCTATTCAGGCGGAAATGCGCGAATCTATCAGGCGCTGAAAGATCATGTGGGGGAGGTTGATATCCTGCCACAAACTTGGGGAGCCGCAGAGCCTGTGCGCCGCGCGATCTACGCTTTGCCTGATGGCATGAACCTAAGGGTGAGATGGCGCATGCATCTTCTGCTCTCAAAGATCATCGCGCGTTCCGTTACTCAAGCGCTTGCGGCCAAACACTATGACGTGGTGTTTGGGGCTTATTCGTTCCAGTCTCTGGCAGGGCTGAAAACGCCCTACCCGATGCTCAAAGCCTTCACCGCCGATGCCAGCTTTACGGTCTACAAACGCTCTGAAGTGGGGCAGAGCTTCGGCTCATCGTGGGCGTCACGCAAACTCCTTGATCCCCTGACCTTGCGAGCAGAACGCAAGATCTACAGAAACCTTGATCTGGCGCTCTGGCCTTCAGACTGGCTCAAGCAAGAAGCCGACACGCTCTATGGGCTAAGCCCTGCGCAAAGTGCCGTTGTGCCTTGGGGGGCCAACATCGAAACCCCTCCGCCCGAACACACACCGCTTGCAATATCGCGCGGCGCNGCTGTTTCGCTTTTGGTTGTCGGACGCGACTGGTTTNCCAAGGGAGGGCCAATCGCCTTTGAGACAATGCAGCTTTTGCGGGCCAAAGGCCTTGATGCACGGCTCACGGTCATTGGGACAACACCCCCGCCCTTTCATACAAACGCATACGTGACAGTTCTGTCCTCGCTNAACAAAGCCGTTCCAGAAGAGAAGGCACAGTTTGAAGCTGCGTTTCGTGCCGCACATTTTTTAGTGCAGCCGAGCTTTGAGAGCTGGGGCTTTGCCTTTTGCGAGGCAGCGGCCTATGGCCTGCCCTCGCTCTGCATGGCAGTGGGCGGCGTGCCCGTACGCAACGGCGTGAGTGGTCATGCACTTGCTCAGGGCGCTAGCGCGCCAGACTATGCCGCTTTAATCGAAGACTATATCGACGCGCCTGAGCGCTACGCAAATTTGCGCCGATCTTCTCGAAACGACTTTGAAACCCGTCTCAACTGGGACGCTTGGGGTCAAACGGTGGAAAAGCTGTTTACGTCGCGATTGAAGAGCATCTGAGCAAAGCTCAGTAGCCTGTCCCGCTCACCACAACACGCAGCGTTCCCAAAATCACTTTTACATCTGTACCAAACGACAGGTCTTTAAAATACGCCGTATCGTATTGGGCGCGCTGGGAAAAGCTGGTCTCGTTGCGCTCAGAAATCTGCCAGTAGCCTGTGATCCCTGGGCGCATTTCGTAATACGCGCGGCCCGGGTAAATGCTATCCTGACCGACCATCATGGGACGTGGCCCGACAATAGACATGTGACCCAAAAGTACGTTCAACAATTGAGGCAGCTCATCTAGCGACGATTTGCGCAAAATTTTACCGAAAAGGGTTATGCGAGGGTCATTCTTGAGCTTTTGGGTATCATCCCATTCCGCGCGTGCCTCAGGGTTGCGGGCGAGATAAGCCTCGAGAATTTGATCTGCATCCGCAACCATGGTGCGCAATTTGAACATGCGAAAGTGACGACCATTTTTGCCAATACGTTTCTGAGTATAAATCGGTGCACATCCATCAAGGGCGATCAGCGCCATCAATGGCAGCAAAACAAGAACAGTTGGCACAAGAGCGATGACAACAAGAGCAATGTCCAGGGCGCGTTTCCCGTAGCGGCTGTAAAGACCGGAAACTTGATCAACGGGATATGCGTCAAGCAGCCTGCGCAGCTCTGTCATATCAAGTCGGCTTGAAACACGTTCGTTCATCTCGTTACCAATCTACCTTTCGCAAACGCACGAAAGATTACTCACTAAATGTCACTGCCAAGAAAAACACGTTGAGCCGACCGGAGACACTGTCTCCCTAAGGTGGCTCACCGCACTGCTCTTTTGGCTTCATACGGCGCGAACTTGGCAGCTTTGCCCGCGTCAAAAGCCAGAACTATACGCGCCGATCCCCCTAGCGCTTCCCCTCCAAAGCAAACTTAAACCGCTTTGATGTGGAGCCTTTTCGTATGCCCGTTGCAGGCTCTGAGTCAATTCCTGTTAAATTTTACAAAACTCTTAAATGTCCCGCGCACGGCGGGGCGATAATTTTTTTGTTGGGGGAATATTTCAGATTTTAACCAAAGCGCGATCCCAGTTTGCTTTCGCATCGCAACCAACTGGGCTTCGCGCCAACCACTTAAACAACCGTGTTGCGATATCTTTTGATAAACTCAGAAACAGAAACAGTCCAAGGGGAATTTCGGCACAACCACGTCAAAAAAGNCAATANGAGCANTATTTAGGCAAAAAAATACCTTTTAAGCCGATATACAAACAACTCACCCAGAGACTTACGCCCAATACCTCTCTTAAACTTTTGTATACTCTTTGCGCAAAAGGGGATCCCGCACCTGTTTTTATGCGGCGTGCCGCGAACACAAAATTAACCAAAAACTTTCAGCCCATTGTTTTGAAAGCGGAAACACAGTTTTTCGCAGCAGCCTCCGAGGAAAGCTCCGGCTTCGTCCCTCACCACTCATTCGCCGGACCTCTCAAATCAACGATTCGCCAACAAGCCCCTCATCAGCGCGTCTCGCCCGCGCCGCAAAAGAACGGCTGCATCTAAGTCCAGTTGAGTTACGCAGGTCAGGCCAGNCATCAGCACTAGCGTGGGTAAGCCAATGTTTTCTTTGACCCAANCAATCGCCCATCACCCAANCGGCAGCCATTTCCCTTTGACGCGCCGCTGTGGCTCGGTCATCTTGAAAAGACCCTAGGCCGTGCAAACCGCGGACAACAGAAAAGACGAAAGAGCCATGGCCATCACATCTGACAAGGCGCCAGCGCGCCCCTCTCCCCACGTGTCTGACGAAATCCGCAAAACCACCTGTTATATGTGTGCCTGCCGCTGCGGCATCGATGTCCATATGCAAGACGGCAAGGTGAAGTACATTGAGGGCAACAAAGATCACCCCGTTAACAAGGGTGTTCTTTGCGCCAAAGGCTCTGCGGGCATCATGCAGCATTACGCGCCCTCGCGCCTGCGCGCACCGATGAAGCGCGTTGGCCCACGTGGCTCGGGCCAGTTTGAAGAGATCAGCTGGGATGAAGCCTACTCGCTGGCCGAAAGCTGGCTGCGCCCCCTTCGTGAGAACGCGCCTGAAAAACTCGCCTTCTTTACAGGACGAGACCAGTCACAAAGCTTCACATCGCTCTGGGCGCAAGCCTTTGGAACACCCAACTATGCCGCCCACGGTGGCTTTTGCTCTGTGAACATGGCTGCGGCTGGCATCTATACAATGGGCGGCGCTTTCTGGGAGTTCGGCCAGCCCGACTGGGACCGCACCAAGATGTTCATGATCTTTGGTGTCGCCGAAGACCACGACAGCAACCCCATCAAGATCGGCATTGGCAAGCTCAAAGCGCGCGGCGCGCGGATTGTTGGCGTGAACCCTGTGCGCTCTGGCTATAACGCTGTGGCCGATGACTGGGTCGGGATAACCCCCGGGACAGACGGCCTCTTTATCATGGCGATGATCCACGAATTGCTCAAAGCGGGTCAGATCGATCTCAATTACCTCACCCGCTATACCAACGCAGGCTTTCTTGTGAACTGTGCCGAAAACGGGCCGAACAAAGGCCTCTTCTTGCGCGCTGAAAACGGCAAGGCTCAGGTTATGGATCGCGCCACGGGCAAGACGGCGGACTATGACGCCAAAGGCGTTAGCCCAAAGCTGACAGGCCAGACACGTATTGCTGGCGAGACCTATCGCCCCGCCTTTGAGCTGCTGGCTGAACAATATATGAGCGACACCTACGCGCCCGAGGCTGTTGCCGAGCGCTGCGGCATCCCTGCGCCTCGTATCAAAGCACTTGCCGCTGACCTCGCGCGCGTGGCGTTTGAAGAAGAAATCGTGATCGACCAACCATGGACCGACTGGAAGGGCGAGAAGCACGCGCAAATGATCGGCCGCCCCGTAAGCTTCCATGCCATGCGGGGTATCTCGGCGCACTCCAATGGCTTCCAGACCTGCCGCGCGCTGCATATTCTGCAAATCCTGCTCGGCTCTGTCGAAGTCCCGGGCGGCTTCCGCTTTAAGCCGCCCTACCCCAAGCCACCCGAGGCCCACCCCAAGCCACACGCTGGCTATAAGGCTGGGCAGCCGCTAGACGGCCCACATCTTGGCTATCCAATGGGACCAGAGCATTTGCTCATTGATGAGGATGGCCAGCCCAAGCGTATTGATAAAGCCTTCTCTTGGGAAAATCCGCTGAGTGCGCACGGCCTCATGCATATGGTGATATCCAACGCGCACGCAGGCGTGCCGTACAAGATCGACACACTGTTTATGTATATGGCCAATATGGCCTGGAACTCCTCGATGAACACATCCTCGGTGATAGACATGCTCACCGACACAGATAAAAGCGGAGACTATGTCATCCCGCACATCATCTACTCCGATGCCTACAGCTCAGAAACAGTGGCTTACGCCGACCTCATCTTGCCAGATACAACCTATCTGGAGCGTCACGACTGTATCAGCCTGCTCGACCGCCCGATTTGTGAGGCAGACGCCGCAGCCGATGCGATCCGCTGGCCTGTGGTGGAGCCTGACCGCAACGTAAAAGGTTTTCAGTCGGCACTCTGTGACCTTGGCGCGCGGCTCGGCTTGCCCGGTTTTGTAAATGACGACGGAAGCCAGAAATACGCCGATTATGCCGACTATATCGTCAGCCACGAGCGCCGTGCTGGCGTTGGCCCCTTGGCAGGCTTTCGAGGCACAGACGGAAACGAGGAAGGCCGAGGGGCGCCAAACACCGCGCAGCTGGAGCAATACATCGCCAACGGAGGCTTCTGGATCAGCCATTTGCCTGAGGACGCGCAGTTTTATAAGCCGTGGAACCAAGCCTATCAGGACTGGGCCGTCAAGATCGGCCTCTTTGATGCGCCCCAACCCTATGTCTTTAATCTCTACCTTGAGCCGATGCGAAAAATGCAACTGGCCGCCGAAGGCTATGGCGAGCGACAGCCGCCAGATCATTTGCGTGCGCGCATGATCGAGACAATGACACCTCTGCCCCACTGGTATGCGCCCTTTGAAGAAACTCAGATTGCCGAGGAGGAGTACCCACTCCATGCCCTTACCCAGCGCCCCATGCATATGTATCACTCATGGGGCAGCCAGAATGCATGGCTCCGCCAGATCACTGGCGTGAACAAAATGTTCATTCCGGGCGCACTGTGGGAAGAACACGGCTTTGAAGAAGGCGACTGGGCTTATGTGACCTCTCCCCATGCCCGCATCAAAGTGCCGGTCGCGCGGATGGATGGGGTGAACGGCAAGACCATCTGGACGTGGAACGCCATCGGCAAAAAGCGCGGCGCTTGGGCTTTGAGCGAAGATGCACAGGAGGCCACGCAGGGCTTCTTGCTCAACCATCTCATCAACGAGCTTTTGCCACCCAAGGGCGACGGCCTCCGCTGGGCCAACTCAGACCCGATCACAGGCCAAGCAGCATGGTTTGATTTGCGCGTCCGGCTTGAGAAAGCCCCGAAAGGCGGGCCAAGCGAGCCAGCCCTCCCCGCTCAAGACAGCCCTGTCGGCCAAGGGCCCAAAAACGTCAGCTACGGAGAAGACTTCTGATGCGCACCCACAGTGTAACCGGTGGTGGCGGGCTCAAGCTTCACGTCACCGACCACGGCCCGCAGGAGGCACCTGCGCTCCTGTTCATCCATGGCTGGGCGCAGCACTCAATTTGCTGGGAAGCGCAGGCACCCTTGGCCGAGCGCTTTCGTGTCGTTGCGCTTGATCTGCGCGGGCACGGCAGCTCTGACGCCCCGCAAGACCCAGCGGCCTATAGTGATACAAGGCTCTGGGGCGAAGATATTCACGCCGTGATCACTGAGCTGGGACTAGAAAAAACCATACTTATAGGATGGTCATATGGGGCACGCGTCATCGCCTCCTATCTTGCGACCTATGGTCAAGAGGCGCTGGCTGGCATTGTAGCCGTCGGGGGCGTGCTTGCCATTGGAGACGCCCGGGAGCCTTGGATGATGGGAGAAGGAAGCCCTGCTCTCAACAAAGACCTTTATACCACCGATCAGGCCCGCCGCCTGAGAGCAACTGCGAAATTCGTGCATGACTGTACCCATCAGCCCTTGCCGCGCCAAACCTATGGCACACTCGTTGGCGCGAACATGCTGGTCAGCCCGCTGGTGCGCCGCGCGCTGTTTGCAGGCACGCTTGACTGCCGCCCGATCTGGAACACGTTCACAAAGCCTGCCTGTGTCATTCATGGCGCGAACGACACCATCGTCGTCCCTGGTGTAGGCAAGGCCGCCGCAGAGGCGCTGCCCAATAGCACCTTGTCGCTCTGGGATGAAACGGGCCACGCGCCCTTCGCAGAACACCCCGAGCGCTTTAACACCGAGCTGGCCCTGTTTGCCGCTCAAGCCTGTCAGGAGGCCGCATGACCACCCTGCCGCAAACAACCGAGAAAAAACTCGGTCTCGTCATTGATCTCGACACATGCGTTGGCTGTCAGGCCTGCGTTGTGTCTTGCAAAGAGTGGAACACGTCAAACTACGGCGCGCCACTCTCTGATATTGACGCCTATGGCGCCGAGCCACATGGCACCTTCCTCAACCGTGTGCACAGCTTTGAAGCACAGCCTGAAACGGGCTGTTCCCAAACCGTGCATTTCCCTAAATCCTGCCTGCATTGCGATGACGCGCCCTGCGTGACGGTTTGCCCGACAGGTGCAAGCTATAAACGCGAGGAAGACGGGATCGTTCTGGTGAACGAGGCCGATTGCATGGGCTGTGGCCTCTGCGCTTGGGCTTGCCCCTACGGCGCACGTGAGCTTGACGAAATTTTCGGTGTCATGAAAAAATGTACCCTCTGCGTAGACCGTATCTATAACGAGAACATCCCCGAAGAAGACCGCGTCCCATCTTGCGTGCGAACCTGCCCCTCGAATGCCCGCCACTTTGGTGACCTGGGCGACCCTGAGAGCGATGTATCAAAGCTCGTTGCCGCGCGTGACGGCATGGACCTTATGCCAGAACTGGGCACAAAGCCCGTGAACAAATATCTGCCGCCACGGCTGAAAGACCAGCCCTCCGAGGCCACACTAAAGCCCGAACATACTGATGCCAAAGGCCTGTTCGCATGGCTTGATAAAGCGCTGGAGAAACTCTGATGCACCCCGCTCCCTCCGTTATCGCCTTCACAACACTTTCGGGCCTCGGCTTTGGCCTGCTTGCCTTTCTCGGCCTTGGATTGCCTCCCGTGTCTGGCTGGGTGGCATTCGTCTTTTTTGCGCTGGCCTATACACTTGCCGTCGGCGGGCTTCTGGCCTCTGTTGCACATTTGGCCAACCCCAAGAATGCCCTAAAAGCCTTCAGCCAATGGCGCTCAAGCTGGCTCTCGCGAGAAGGTATCGCAGCCGTGGCGGCGCTCCTCACAATGGCAGTCTTTGCCGTCGCACTGATCTTCTTTGACCTGCGCCTGCGCTTTCTGGGCCTCTTCGGCGCTCTGCTTTGCCTGGGCACTGTGTTTACCACATCTATGATTTACACACAGCTCAAGACAGTGCCACGCTGGAACATGTGGACAACACCATCTGTTTTTATGATGCACGCTTTGGGCGGTGGCGCATTGCTTGCGGGCCAAACACGGCTTGCCGCGGTTTTGCTTGTCATTCTCGGCGCACTTATGGTCTGGGCCTGGATCAAGGGCGATGAAAAGGGGCGCGCAGGATCCACACTGGAAACAGCGACAGGCCTTGGCCGTATCGGTAAAGTGCGTCTGCTAGAGCCACCCCACTCAGGCGAAAACTATCTACTCAAGGAAATGGCCTATCAGGTTGGCCGCAAACACGCCGTCAAACTGAGGATCTTTGCCCTTGGCCTTGGGGTTGTGTTGCCTGTGCTTTTGATGCTCGCCCTCCCCGTCACTCACTTTATCGGCTTTGTGGCTGTGCTGTCGCATCTTGTGGGGATCGCTGCGGGGCGTTGGCTCTTTTTCGCCGAAGCTGAGCACGTGCAGGCGCTCTACTACGGCAAATAACCGACCGTGCGGTTGACTTTTCAGGCGCTGCGGGACAGGGTCGCGCAAGCTGTGAAAGAGGAGCGCCCATATGTCAGTTGTCACCACACAAATGCATGGCGATATCGCCGTTGTCACTATCGACAACCCACCTGTGAACGCCGCGTCTCAGGCTGTGCGCCAAGGACTTTTGGCTGCGTTGCAAGCCACCGAGAAAAGCCAGCCAGCCGCCGTTGTCCTCATCTGCAGCGGTCGCAGCTTTGTTGCCGGAGCGGACATCCGCGAGTTTGACAAACCTTTCCTTGAGCCGATGTTGCCAGACCTGCTGAACGCAATCGAAGCCGCCACAAGACCATGGATCGCCGCGATCCATGGCACCGCTCTGGGCGGCGGATGTGAACTTGCGCTAGCCTGCTCACACCGCTTGGGGCTATCCACCGCCAAGATCGGTCTGCCGGAAGTCAACCTTGGCCTGATCCCAGGAGCCGGAGGCACAGTACGCCTGCCACGCCTGATTGACCCGCTGGAAGCTGCGCGCCTTGCGGTTACAGGCAAGCCCATCGGNGCCGCAGAGGCTCACAANCTCGGCCTCTTTGATGCTGTCACCGAAGACGACTTGCTCACAGCCGCACTCACCATGGCCCGAGACGCCGCCAGCCAGCCGCGGCCAAAGCCGCTGCTGAGCCGTGAGGCGCCCGCCGTTGCAGCGGAGACATGGAACACCGCCATTGCCAAACTGACGTCAAAAGCGCGAGGGCAACATTCCCCTCATGAAGCCGCGGCCTCTGTGCGCGACGCGCTCGACCATGATGGCATCACAGCCTTGGGTCTTGAGCGTGAGCGTTTCATGCGCCTCAAAGGCTCGTCCCAGTCTGCTGCACTGCGCTACATCTTCTTTGCCGAGCGGACGGTTGGGAAAACGCCGCGCACAAAAGGTATCACGCCACGCCCCACTGCCAATATTGGCGTGGTTGGCGGTGGTACCATGGGGGCAGGCATCGCCGCAGCAGCGCTTTTGGCGGGGCTCACCGTACACATGGTGGAACGTGACCTAGACGCAGCCAACGCAGGAGCCGCCCGCGTTGAGGGGATTATTGGTGGCTCGCTGAAGCGAGGCCTCATTTCGCAGACCAGACACGACACCTTGCTTCAGAACTTCACCACGGCAAGCACCTATGCCAGCCTCGCCACAGCGGATTTGGTGATCGAGGCTGTGTTTGAAGACATGGACGTCAAAAAACAGGTCTTTGCCGCTCTTGAGGCCGCCTGCAAGCCAGAGGCCGTCCTCGCAACAAACACATCCTACCTTGACGTAAACGAAATTGCAGCGAGCGTAAAAGACCCTTCCCGCGTGGTTGGGCTTCACTTCTTCTCCCCTGCCCACATCATGAAGCTACTCGAAATCGTTGTTCCTGAGACTGTGGCAGATGATGTGCTGGCAACCGCGCTTCAGCTGGCCAAATCACTGGGCAAGCTGCCTGTTCTGGCGGGCGTATGCGATGGCTTCATCGCCAACCGCATCATGTCATCTTACCGCCGCGAGGCTGATTACCTCTTGGAAGACGGTGCCTTGCCCCATGAAGTTGATACCGCAATGCGCGACTTCGGCATGCCGATGGGTATTTTTGAAATGCAGGATCTTGCAGGTCTTGATATCGGCTGGGCTGCACGCAAGCGCCGCGCCACAACTCGCCCCGCAAGCGAGCGCTATGTCGACATTCCAGATCGCATCTGTGAGCAAGGCAACTTTGGCCGCAAAACAGGCCGCGGCTGGTACCTCTACGGTGAAGATGGCAAGCCTCAGCGCAACCCGGAGGTGGAAGTACTTATTCTGGCTGAAAGTGCGCGTAAAAACATCACGCGGCAGAGCTTTAGCGCCGAGGCTATTATGGCACGCATTCTTGGCTGTATGCAAAGCGAGGGCGCAGCTATTCTTGACGAAGGCATCGCTGCAAGCCGCGAGGACATTGACGTGACCATGGTCAACGCCTTCGGCTTCCCTCGCTGGAAAGGCGGGCCAATGTTCTTGCGCGACGCTTAAGCGCGCAGGCAGTCAACTTCGCGCAAAACATCAGCCAGTTTGGCAAGGATCATATCAACCCCCTCTGCATCAATTGTCAGCGGGGGGCGGATCTTAAGCACGTTATCATATGGCCCTTCACAGCCTAGCAGTATGCGATGGGCGCGCATCCTGTTTTTCACATAGTCGGCGACCTCAGTTGCAGGGCGGCGCGTCTGTCGGTCAGTGACCAGATCAACCCCGATAAAAAGCCCATAGCCGCGCACATCCCCAACCACTTCATGATGGCACTGCAACTCGCGCAGCCCGTCAAGCAGACGCTTGCCCATGGCTGAGGCATTTTCCATCAGCCTCTCTTCATCCACAATATCGAGCAGTTCATGGCCAATACGACAAGACAGCGTTGAGCCACCAAACGTGGTGAAATACTCGGGGCCTTCGGCAAAGGCTTCTGAAATGGCCCGGGTTGTAACAACCACACCAATCGGATGGCCGTTGCCAATCGGCTTGCCTAGCACGACGATATCAGGCGTCACTTGCTGCTCTTCAAAGCCGAAATAATACGCTCCCAAGCGGCCAAGCCCTGTCTGAACCTCATCAGCAATACAGACACCACCCGCCGCACGGATCCGGCATAAACGCCCGCCAAGTAGCCCTTTGGAGGAATGATCTGCCCTCCAACGCTGGGGAACGTCTCCGCAATAAAGCCCGCAAGCTTGCCGCCCCGCTCAGAAACGCGGGCGATCGCCTCATCGACCTGAGCTGCATATTTTTCAGCACACAAGGGGTCCTCGCGGCGGTAGCGGCCGTTGTAGTCATCCGCCACATCAACCAGTTGCACCCAATCGGGCTGCCCGACACCACCTTTGGCATTAAACTTGTAGGCAGAGATATCAACCGCACCAGTGGTGTTGCCATGATAGCCGTGATCAGGCGTGATCATATCACGCCCACCACTGGCCGCGCGGGCCAGCCTGAGCGCAAGTTCGTTGGCCTCTGATCCTGAATTTACCAAATAGCAAACATCCAGACCCGAAGGCATTTTTGATACGATCTTTTCAGCAAAAGCGACCTGTGCGGGATGAAGGTAGCGCGTGTTGGAGTTCATCCGTTTGAGCTGATCAGCCGCGACCGCCTGAATGCGCGGATGTGCATGACCCACGTGAGGCACGTTGTTATAAGCGTCCAGAAAGGGGCGTCCCCAAGCATCAAACAAATGGTGCTTCCAACCGCGCAGAAACATCACTGGTTCAGCATAGCTCAACTTGAGATTGCGGGCAAAATGCGCCTTGCGCCCCTGCAAAACGGGCTCTTGCGCGAGCGTGACATACCCTGTCTTCTCATCAGGCAGGTTGAGCAGAGCAGCTGGGTTGGGGCAGATAGCCCCCCAGAGATACATCTCGTCTGGATCCGCGACACCCGGCCAATCTGTTCCCATCCCCTCAGTGGTCAAAGCCAACTGGAAGTGCACATGAGGTGCCCAGCCGCCAGACTGGGTTTGATCCCCCAGACGGGCCAAAAGCGCGCCTTTGGCAACAGTATCGCCAACCTTGAGGCGCGTGCAGACCTCTGGATTGAGGTGGCCATAGAGTGTGAAGAAGGGATCACCATCAGGCGTGACATGCTGCAGGATCACCACCCCCCCATAATCAAGATGCGCGGTGCGGTTCTCAACCACATGCACCACACCTTCAAGCGGCGCAAAAATCTCCGTCTGGGCGTGAGTAAAGCCATCCACCGCAATATGGACCGTCCGACGGTTGGATGCCTTCCACGGCCCTCGCCGAAAGAACGGCGCGGTATAGATCAGACGCGGCTCGTTGTAATACCCCAGCCAAATACGCCCATTGTCATCATATTCCTCGCCAATCACAGCAGCTTCCGCGAGCGGCAAATCAAACGGATTTTCAGGGCTGGCGGAGTTTTCGACGGAAAGAGACCCCATAGGTGCATCGCTAAGGTCTTGTGCAAAGAGCGGTGCAAAGCTTCCGCGCGCAGCATCAAGCCACGCCAGAACACGGGGCGCAGCATCCGTCACAGGAAGCCCGCAAGCCGCACGCAGCCGCGCGCGGATCAACCCTTCGTCTTCATAACTGCCTTCAAGAAACGCCCAGGCAGGCTTTTGTGAAATAACAACATAAGGATCATCTGGGTTTTCATCAGCCATCATGGCCGAGTTGACCACACTCACCGCAAGGCGCATCCGAAGCAAAGGCCAAATCAGATCAAGCTCTTGGGACGTCAAAGGGTTAGAGCTGTGGTAGGCTGAAACGACGCTGGCCAAAGCTTGCTCCGGCGCCTCATGGCCCAAGACCATATACGCGCAAGCAATCGCCAGATTGCAGACACGCGGGCTCGCGCAGATATCGCCCAAATCAATGACCCCAGTCACATGCGGCGCTTGCGTGAGCGAACCACTCACTAAAACATTGTAATCATTCACATCATTATGGATAGCCACCAGAGGGAGCTGGGCCAAGGAGGGCATGATCCTGTCATATTGAGCAATGATGTCCCGCAAAATGGCGCAGCGCTCGGGCGAAAACCGTGACTCGAACGCGTCTCTTATCCAACCGGCCTGCATCAGGTTCCATTTGAACTCCCGCTCCAAAGCAGGATGGTGAAAGTCTGCAAGCGCGGCATCCATGCTCCCCAAAATCTGCCCGACTTGGTGAAGAAGCTCCATCGATTTAGGCAGCATCTCGGCAAAGACACGTCCCTCCAGCTTCTCAAGCACCCAGACAAGGCGCAGCGTTCCAGCCCCATCCACAACTGAGATAAACTGATCTCCAGCCAGGCTGCGAACAACTGGGGGCACAGGTACATCAGGCGCGTGGCGCTTGATGTGCTCAAAGGCACGACACTGCAGATCAACAAAAGCTTCAGAGCTCTCTGCGCGCATCACTTTCAAAACGTAATCATCATCGCCTTGCGCCAGATAATTAAGATCGTATTCGCCATCAAGCGGCGTAAGCGTGGCGTCAATGCCCCAATATTCCTGAAGTATCTGTTGCCAATGCGCGCTCATGATAACGGGCTCCTCCGCAGAATTAAGCCCAGCCACCTGCCAAGCCACCGCTGGAAACACTAGGCGGCCTAACACCTGGACGCCACCAAAACTTCAAAACCATCTCTGCCTCCAATGCTCCGCAAAGACAGCCTGAGAGTGAAGCGATCACCCAAGAAAACCATTCGTGAGAAACCACAGAAAAACAGGTCAAAACTGGATTGAAATTCACACTGTCCCAATGAGTTGGAGACGGAAGAGACCAGAGCTGCAGTTCCAGACAAAAAGTATCTTAATGCGCTCCCCAGATCCTGCGGAGCCAAAAGGAAACCTGTCACCACCACATACAGAGCCCACCTATGGTATAGCTCCGAAAGCCCGAGAAAAGTAATTCAGCCCCAAACTAAGCGGTTTCACTCACCCCAAATCCGATGCACACACGCCACCTGCAGACTGAGATGTGAGAGAGCAAATGCCCCCCAAACTCAAGACAATTTCTGACAAGACCATCATCATCACTTGTGCGGCTTGCAAGCACACGGTTGCGCATGAAGTTGCCAATCTCCTACTTGTGGTCGATGGAGAGACAACCACGCATGAGATCCGAACTCGTGCGACCTGTCCCAAGTGCCTATGCGTCGGCAACAACACATACAGGCTCGTCCCAGAAGCGGGCCCGAGCGGCAAACCATCAAATATGTATTTTA
>P_2C_Liq_2_UnCtyDRAFT_1000247_pt1 | contig 15701 bp, 14 predicted proteins | sample Pon2CUnioCityCA_FD_10236 | JGI IMG/M metagenome (IMG submission 10236) | reverse complement strand
GGGGGCGAGCCGTTGCCCCCTCGGACTGATAATTCAGACACAGTGGCGGCTCTATCCCTCGGGCCGTCGCAACAGCAGGATGAACTTGAACGCTTGGCCGAGGGGCCAGCCTCTGCCGATCGCGATCGCGCCGCCTATGTGTTAGCGGTTGAGGCGATCGCCCAAGGCCAGCCCTCTGAGGCCCTATCCCGACTGGACTCAGTACGGCCGCGATCGTCCCATCTCGGGGGCTATATTCTGCTGGCCCAGGCCCAAGCTCAGAACTTGGCCGGACATGATTCTCAGGCTCAAGACCTCTATCAGCAGATTCTCCGAGATTTTCCTGAAGATCCCCTGGCGGCTGAGGCCTTATACGCCTTAGGGCAAGGGGAGACGCAGTTCTGGGATCAATCCCTAGAGGAGTTTCCCCGTCATCCTCGCAGCGCTGAAATTGCCCTGAAACGCCTCGAAACGCAACCGAATGACCCAGATCTCCTCAAGGTCCTCTCAACCCACCTCTATTTGGAGAATTTTACGGAACTGCTCGATCGCCGGGTGAGCGAACATGGCGATCGTCTGACTCGAGAGGATTGGGAAACCATCGCGTTTGGCTATTGGGAAAAAACCCTGTATGGCAAAGCGGGAAATGCTTACGCTCGCGCCGCCAATACGCCTCGCAATCTCTACCGCAGCGCCCGAGGACTGCAATTGGGAGGGGAGAGGAACCGCGCCCGTCAACGCTATCGGATTCTGATTCAGGCCTTCCCGGAGGCGGAAGAAACGGCTATGGGCCTGTTACGTTTAGCGCAGATGGTCGATTCCCCTCGCGAGGCGATTCCCCTATTGGATCAGGTGATTGCTAACTTTCCCAATCAAGCGGCTGAAGCCCTGTTGCTGCGATCGCAGGCGTTGCAAGAATTGGGCAGCTCTCAATCGGCTCAACAGGCCCGTCAGTCAGTATTAACGCAATATAGCAACTCAGATACCGCCGCCGAAATTCGCTGGCAAAACGCCCAAAATGCGGCCCAACAAGGAAATTTACGCCAAGCCTGGGATTGGGCTAAACAACTGTTGACGGAAAATCCTGAGAGTGACGACGCTCCCCAAGCGGCGTTTTGGATTGGTAAATGGGCGGGTCGACTCAATCGTCGTGATGATGCTGAAGCCGCCTTTACCGCCCTGTTACAGCGCTATCCTGAGTCCTATTATGCTTGGCGGGCGGCCTCGATTCTCGGCTGGAATGTGGGGACCTTTACGACGGTGCGATCGCTCACGCCAACAGTCCGAGATCTAGCTGAGCGTCCCCTGCTTCCGGCTGGCTCGGATCTGACGCGGGAACTCTACGCTCTGGGGATGGATGAGGCGGCCTGGCGACGGTGGCAAATGGAATTTCCTGACCCTATGAACCCCACCGTGGCCGAACAATATACGGAAGGATTAATGCTACAGGTGATTGGGGATTACCTCGATAGTCTATTTATGCTGTCGAGTCTCGGTTGGCGCGATGATCCCGAAGAACTGGCTGAGTATGAAGCCTTCAAAGCAGAACCGGCTTATTGGTATAGTCTTTATCCCTTTCCCTACCGAGAGCCAATTCTACGTTGGTCTGAAGCCCGTCAACTCGATCCCTTGTTAACGGTAGCCTTGATTCGCCAAGAATCTCGCTTTATGCCCAAAATTCGCTCCGTTGCTAATGCTGTGGGACTGATGCAAGTCCTCCCAGAAACGGCTGATTGGATTGCGGCACAACGCAATGAACCGCCACCGACGGATCTGACAGACCCTGATGATAATATCCGTTTGGGAACCCTCTATCTCGACTATACTCACAATGAGTACAACAACAATACCCTGTTTGCACTGGCGAGTTACAATGCCGGACCGGGAAATGTTGACCGTTGGATTTCTCGCTTTAGCTTTAATGATCCCGATGTTTTTGTTTCACAAATCCCCTTTCCTGAAACTCAGGGGTATATTGGTTCGGTAATGGGAAATTATTGGAATTACTTACGTCTTTATAATCCAGAAATCCAAGAAAAACTCGAACAAATCCGAGATGAGTAGAGTCAGCAACATTGGCATCCATATCGGTTGCCTGTTGCCTTCTTTTCTCCAGTTTTTTGTCCTAATTTAGACCAACTTTTGCTATTGTGAAGCGTTGGCGATCGCCCACAAATCCACTAAGCCGAGAAGTAGCGTCAATCCCAAAAGAATTAGATACATCCAAGGTTGAGCTAGAGGGCGTACATCGCGGGTATCAATGCCAGTTTTGGCTTCGACTTGTTTAACCAAACGGGAGAATCCAGCCACGCGCATCGGCAACAAATAGCCTTCTCCGGCATCACTGAGAAAATAATAGACCAATCCTCCTTGTCCCGTGGTTCTCGGTTTCAAGGCCTTAACGGATTCCCAAGGGAGGAACCAACCTTTACGAAAAATCTTGGCAAACCAGCCTGGATAACTCACCCCAATCCCAGACTCATCGAGAATCACCTGTTCACTCAAGGCCCCATAGAGAAGAAGCCAACCCAACCCTAACCCCACGCCGAGAAATAGAGGCGGAACAGGGGCGTTGGTGGCTTGAGCGAGAATAGGAAGCGGAACCGTTAACGCTAAATATAACCCCAATAGCGTGATGCGAATTAGGGGGGAGATGCGAAATCGTAAGGGGTCAGAATGCGAGGTCATGGTCAGGGGGGCAAATACTTTTGTACAACCGTCCAGCCACTCCAAGATACCGCGAGAAAGCCCAGGGCCAGCAACAGGTTACTGGTGATATGCAGTCGTCGCATTTGAGGCTGTTTGGGATGAATACGCCAACCGGTTATCGCTGAGGTGAACACTAAGGTGACAACCGTCAATCCGGCGGGTAGATGCCAAGAATGACCCAGATTCCCGTAATGGCCGAGCGTCCCAATCAGACCAATGGCCAGCAAAAACAGCACCAACAGAACCAGGCTAATACCGAGTCCTCGATGGGCCAGGGGAATCCAGGCGGGACGAGGCTGTTGGCGATGGCGAGCGTTCCAAAGACTCAGGCCACTGATGGCGAGTAACCCATAGGCCCCTAATGACAGTCCCATAGACCAAGCCGCGAAGCGCCATAACCAGAGAAAGGACGGAAGATCCACGATACAAACCCCGAAGCTGCGTTGACTTCGATTTTACCGCGATCGCAGGGGCGATCCGATGCACAGCCTTGGTAAACAAGGCTAAGAATGCGGCGATCGCCCCTGAAGGCGGTATTCGCTGTTATGGCAATCGGTCCAGAATTGACGTTTAGTCAACCGAAGCTAGGGCCGGGGCTTTGTTATCATCGGTTCCGGGTCTAGGACTAGACCGAGGTGAAGGTTCATGATTCTTTACATCATGGAGATCCCCTTTTGCGGTAGAATCGCTTTCACCGTTAGCCTCCGGGTCTGCCTCCGCCTCAGTTTCGGGTTCAGTCGAAACTTTCAAGCGTTTGCAAGAAATGGTGTCCGAGAGGATTGCACTGGCCATCATTCCGGTGTGGATTTCGAGTTGAGCTTGGGGCATCGCCTCAAAGACAAGCCGCTGTCCAGGAAACACAACCCGCTCAAAGTACCAGTTTTGAATATTGGTGATGCGGGCGATTTGGATCTGGCTAGTTGCGTTGATATAACAGCAAAGGATCGGGTCGGAGCTGTCCTTCGGTAAGGGATCGAGTATTTGAGCCATAACGTGTGAGCGTCTTAGTCTAGTTAAAATCTAAAGCGATTGTTATATCCGAAGACTAACACCTAGCGATCCCAGGTGGCTGTAAAAGCGAATACCAACTCCCTAAAAAGACTTAACTCCATCTTCAGCGTCCAACGGGGTTAAATCGGTGATTGGCTGGCTTTTAGGGATTTAAGGTAATTATCAAGGCGATCGCGCCGCAAATAACTCTCTAGCCTCCTCCTCCATCGAAATACCTCCGTTGACGCACCTAGACTCCCGCCGTGGGGGGGTCTAAAAATTAGCATCAAAATTCTATTTTTTTTTTGATTTACCCCGAATCGCTCTCAGCCATCCCCTGAGATGACCCATCTGAGCAAGGTTAGGAAACAAATGTTATGGTGAAAATTAAAGATATATGAAGCGTTTTTATGACGACCAACCTCGATCGCGTCCTCTATGTCCGCCTTCCCTGTAACCCCATCTTCCCCATTGGGGTGGTGTATCTCGCCGATCATCTACACAAACTCTTCCCCGAGATTAAACAGCGAATCTTCGATCTCGGGGCTATTCCCCCCTTAGACTTCAACGGCGCCCTAGAACGCTGTATCGACGAGTTCCAACCCCAGTTACTCGTCTTCTCCTGGCGAGACATCCAAATCTACGCCCCCGTCGGTGGACGCGGTGGCAATCCCCTACAGAACGCCTTTGAGTTTTACTATGCCGACAATCCCCTCGTCAAGTTACGAGGTGCCTTAGGGGGATTACGCCTGGCCGGCTCCTACTACGGCGAACTTTGGCGTAACCTGGGACTGATTCGTCAAGGCTTAAAACGAGCCCGTCGCTACCATCCCCAGGCCCGGGTTGTCGTCGGAGGAGGGGCCGTTAGTGTCTTTTACGAGCAACTCGGCCGCAGTTTACCCAAAGGAAGTATCATTTCCGTCGGCGAAGGAGAAGCCCTACTCGAAAAACTACTGCGGGGACAAGAGTTTCAAGACGAACGCTGTTATATCGCCGGCGAAACTCAACCCCGAGAGCATTTAATCCACGAAAAACCCGCTCCCATCGAAAAAACGGCTTGTAACTACGATTACATTGCCAGCATTTGGAGCCAGTTTGACTATTACTTTCTCGATCAAGACTTTTATCTCGGCGTTCAAACCAAACGCGGCTGTCCCCACAACTGCTGTTACTGCGTTTATACCGTGATTGAGGGGAAACAAGTCCGCATCAACCCCGCCGATGAAGTGGTAGCCGAGATGCGCCAACTTTATGATCGCGGCATTCGCAATTTCTGGTTCACCGACGCTCAATTTATCCCGGCCCGTCGCTATATCCAGGATGCCATAGAACTGCTGCAAAAAATCCTAGATTCAGGGATGGAGGATATCCATTGGGCGGCCTATATCCGCGCCGATAACTTGACCCCGCAACTCTGTGATCTGATGGTCAAAACGGGGATGAATTACTTTGAAATTGGTATCACCAGCGGTTCTCAGGAGTTAGTCCGCAAGATGCGGATGGGCTATAACCTGCGGGTCGTGTTAGAAAACTGCCGCGATCTCAAAGCGGCTGGGTTTAATGATTTGGTCTCCGTGAACTATTCCTTTAATGTCATTGACGAGACTTATGAGACCATTCGCCAAACCATCGCCTATCACCGGGAGTTAGAGCGAATTTTTGGGCGCGAGAAAGTCGAACCCGCGATTTTCTTCATTGGCTTACAACCCCACACCCACTTGGAAGACTACGCCTTTGAGCAAGAGGTCTTGAAACCGGGATACAATCCCATGAGTTTAATGCCCTGGACGGCTCGAAAATTGCTCTGGAACCCGGAACCCCTTGGCTCCTTTTTTGGAGAGGTTTGTCTCGAAGCCTGGCAACGCAATCCCAATGATTTTGGCCGGGAGGTGATGGATATTTTAGAGGAACGGCTTGGCTGTGCCGAACTTGAAGAGGCGTTAAGTGCGCCGATGGTAGACAAATCCCCGCAAGAGGCTACGACGTTAGTTCAGGTGTAAGACGAGTCCTCAATCAGCCCTTAATTGCTTATCCCCTGGAGTGTTTCGCGACACTCTAGGGGGTTTGCTGATCCTGGGGAGGATCTCGGGCCGGGGAGTTTAACGAAACGTGACAGGTCGGGCGAGTCCGGCGATCGCTCGGTCACAATAGATGAAGACTCTGAAAATTCTCTATAACATCAAACGGATTATGCAAGCTGCTGAACGATTATTGGAACGCTATGCTGCTGGCGAGCGTAATTTTCGAGATTTGGATCTGTTTCGTGCCGATCTCAACGGGGCTGACTTGAGTGGGGCCAGTTTCTTTCGGGCCAACCTGTTTGGGGCGAATCTCTTTCGAGCGAATTTGATTGGGGCGACGTTTTATAATGCCACCTTGATCGGGGCTAACCTGTACTGTGCCACTCTCAGTGGTGTTGATCTCAGTGGGGCTAACCTGACTTGTGCTAATTGTGAAGGGACTGATCTCAGTGGGGCCGATTTGACGGCGGCGGATCTTGGGGGCGTTGATTTCAGTCACGCCAATCTCAGCTATGCCAATTTAACGCGCAGTAATTTGATGCGGGCTAGTCTGGTGGATGCGAAACTAGACCATACAAATTTTACGGGTGCGGATTTGAAATGGGCCAATCTCAATGATGCTCAATTGAGTGAGACTCAGGTGCAATCGGCCCAGTTCGCTCATGCGATTGGTTTGACGCCGGACTTACAAGCTCGCTTGCGAACTCAGGGGGCGATTTTGCCAGCCTAGAGGTTCTAGATCTGGTTCACGAATCAGGTTGGGGTAGGGGGGCGAACAGGAGTAGTCCGGCGGCGATGGTTAGGATGGAGGCGGCATAGAAGACACTGGCCAGGCCCCAGATGTTCAAAACCACCCCCAGCACAACGGGAGAGGCAAATTGCCCCAGAAAGCTAATCCCTGTCCCCACGGCGAGAATACTGGCTCGCAGTTCAAAGGGGGAGATGTTGGCGAGGGCGTTGTAGAGGTTGGGTAAAACCAGGCCGAAGCCTAAACCAAAAATGGCGGCGGCGATCAGCACTCCCCCTAGGTTGGTAATCCAAGGAATGGGGGCTAGGGTGGCGGCCATCACGCCGAAGCCTAGGGCGGTTGAGCGATTTAAGCCCATGGCTTTAGCCAGGGGTTTAGCCCCAAAGGCGGAAATTAAGGCCGCGCCAATGGCCCGGGCGGCTAAAACTAGACCGTTGAGTTTGGGGGTTAAGCCGAGGGCTTGGTCGAGGTAGATTGGGGCATAAATGACGACTGCATACATGGCGATGGAGGATAACCCCATGGTGAGGAGAAGTCGGGCGGTGGGGAGACGAGAGAGTTCTTGAGTGAGTTTGCCTCCTAAGCCTTGAGATTGGCTGGATTTTGCCGCTGGGGATTGGGAGTCGAAGGCGTAGATCCCGAGGAAGGCTAGGGGAAAGGCCAGACCGTTGAGATAAAAGGCGTATTGCCAGTGGCTATTGCCAACTAGACCCCCGAGGAGGGGGTAGATAATGCCGGTTAGGGTGAGAACGGCGGTGGCAAAGCCGAGCATACGGGTTCGGGCTTCTCCTTCGTAGAGTCGTCCGAGGACTCCTAGACAGGAGGCGGCGAGACCGCCACAGGCGATGCCTAAGAGTCCTCGGACTAGGAGTAGGGACCAAAAGTTGGGCATCCAAGCCCCAATAACGCCGAAAATCCCGTAGAAGGTCATGGCGGGGAAGAGGACGCGGGAGGGGCCGATTTTGTCGGCGAGGAGGCCGAGGAGGGGACTGAACAGGGCTAGGGTGAGACAGTGAAAGCTGGCTAGGGTTCCCCCCCAGGCTAAGTCGATGTTCAGTTCTTGCATGAGATCCGGCAAGACGGGGGCGATCGCGCCGCCGGCCATGGTCGTCAGGGAACCGGCAGATAAGACTACGGGTAGCCTTAGAGTTTCGCGGCTAAAGGGTTGACCCCAATCTGTCATACTACCTCCACAGATTACAAGCACAGATTACAAGGAAAGTGATATATCATTGCACATCGCGCCCGAGACTCCTATTTTGGAGGATAGGTCCGGTAATTCACAATTGCACTCTGGCAAAATCTCAACTGTCCTCATGACACTGTCCTCATGACACTGTCCTCATGACACTGTCCTCATGACAATGAGACCGGACTGTGAGACCTAAGCGGAGCAAATCCTGCTATCATCGCTGTACCTTAAACGATCCTCTAGTGGGACGATTGCTTAGAAAATCTATGGGTTATGTCATTTTGCCTGGCTCTGGAGCGGTTCTAGGTCGGTCGCGGCCGATTAAACCCCTCATTTTAGCGGGGAGTTGGCCGTTGCGATCGCGGCAACGTGCCAGTGGTCTTGCCTGTCAGCGGGAATAACAGGTATCTTATCTAGGAAATTAAACTGAGATGTTAGAAACGGCAGCCCATCGGCTATCAAGACCAACGGTGAGGGGAGAAAGCTAGTGCAAGTTATCCAAGAATATGTGCAGAAGTTACACGCACACGGGTTTTACCCCGATGAGTACATCTGTCACGGGAAACAGGGCAATTTGATTGATATTGAGGAGCCGGTTAGTCAAAGACGACTGAAGGTGTTAACGTTCTGTACCAATGATGTCCTCGGACTCGTTCAGCATCCTCAAGTCAAACAGGCGGCGATTGATGCCATTGTTCAATATGGAACCTCGAATAGTTCCTGTGAGGCGTTGAGTGGCCGCATTGATCTGCACCGCCAACTCGAACGGGAAATTTCTGAGTTTAAGGATCTCGCCCACACTCATTTGTTTGTGAATGCCTGGATGGCGTTACAGGCCCTGATGGATGCGTTCTGTCATTTGGCCATCCCGATTCCTGGGTTTCAACATACGCGCGAAACCCTGATTCTCAGTGATGTCCTCAATCACGGTTGCATTATTTCGGCGATCGCCAATGCCAATAATCGCTCGGGTAAGGTGTTTAGCCAAAGCCCCACGGTTCGGGTGAAGGCTTATCGCCACAATGATGTCAATGATTTGGCCCGCAAGCTGCGACGCTATGCGAAACCCGGCGATCGCATCATGTTAATTTCTGATGCGGTGTTCTCGATGGATGGGGACATCGCCCCGTTGCCGGAGTTCCTCGATGTGATGGAACAGTATCCTGGCAGTGTCATCGTCATGGATGAGGCTCATGCGAGTGGTTCGGTTGGCCCCTCGGGACGGGGAATTTATGACCATTTCGGGATTTCACCTCAGGATGTGATCCGGCGGGGGATGGTGCCGATTATTATGACCACGTTCTCTAAGTTTGCGGCTTCGGCGGGGGCGGCGTTGAGTAGCCCCAGTCCGGAACTGAATGATTTGCTGACGGTGTCGCCGACGTCGATTGGGACGATTTCTCTCCCGCCTCCGATTACGGCGGCGGCGTTGGCGAGTATTCGTCAGGTTCGTCAAAATCCGGAGTTGGTACAAACGCTTCAGGCGAACACCCGCTATCTGCGATCGCGCCTCATTGAACATGAGTTCCAGGTGATTGGTGAAACCAATGTGATTCCGGTGATTCTCTCTCCTGAAATTAATCCCAAGTACTTTGCCCGCCATCTGATGGACCGCTATGGGATTTGGATTTCGCCAATTTGGTTTATCGCGAAGCCTCGGATGCGGATTACGGCCAATGCTCTGCATACGAAAGAGGAGATGGACCGCCTCGTCGAAGCCATGGTGGAAACCCGAGCCGCTATGCTATCCTCGACGGCAACCGTTAGTGCTTAACTCCGCAAGATGGGTCAAATTACGATTCGTCCAGTCGCTAGTGAGGGCGATCGCCACCGGTTTTTAGAGGTCCCCCAGTTGGTCTATCGCGATGATCCCAACTGGGTTCCCCCTCTGAAAGCCTCGATTGCTGCTCAGTTATCCCCCCAAGACAACCCCTTCCTCAGTTATGGAGAGTTCCAAGGGTTTTTGGCGTTGAATGACCAGGGACAGGCGATCGGACGTATCGTGGCGGCGGTGAATCAGCACTTAATTGAGCGTGAGGGTAAGCGTATCGGCCTATTTGGCTATTTTGAATGTATTGAGGAGTTCGCCGCCGCTGAACAGTTGTTCGAGGCGGCGTTGTCTTGGCTCGGCGATCGGCACATCGAGGTGGTGCGCGGCCCCATTAACCTCTCGACTCACAACAACTGTCTCTTTCTCGTCGAGGGGTTCGACCGTCCCCCCATGATGATGATGCCCTATAACCCCCCCTACTATCCCCAGTGGCTAGAGCAGATGGGTTGGCTTAAAGCCAAAGATGCGTACGCCTATGACTTCCCCATGAAGCCATTATCGGACAAGTTCGAGAAAGCCTATCGCATCGCCCTAAAATCAGGGGTCACGTTCCGCCCCATTCGCACCAAAGGGGAGGGTTTTGAAAAGGATGTTCGCAGTCTATACCAGTTATTTACCCAAGCTTTTGCCAATAATTGGAGTTCCACCCCCCGAACCGAAGCCGATTTTTTGGAAGAGGCTCAACAGCTTAAAAACCTCGTTGACTCCGCCATTTTTCCCATTGCTGAAGATAATGGCCAGATGGTGGGTTTTTTTATGGGCCTACCAGACTACAACATCGCCTTAAAACAGGTCAACGGAACACTGAATTTTTGGGGATTGCTCAAATTTCTCTGGTATCGCCGCCAAATTAAGCAAGCGCGCATGATTACCCTCTGTGCCTTGCCCGAATACCGCCGCAAAATGGTTCCCCTAGCCTTAGTCTATCTAACCATGAAAGGGGGGGAGAAACGGGGCTATCAGCGGGCGGAATTGTCCTGGATTTGGCAGGACAACCACCCCTCTCGCCGGATTACGGAAGCCTCCGGCGGGGTGATTGCTCAAACCTATCGGGTGTACGAAAAACAGCTTTAACGCCTCAGCCGGGGTCAATAAATGCAGTTTACCCCGGCGGAGTGGCTTAAATTTCGTCCCAACCTCCAACGCCAGAAGACATCACGTAACTGGTGACTTGCGCTTCAAAGAAGTTGGCCTTGGTATGGCCTTCGGCTTTAGTATCCGAGAACCGCTCTAGGTGAGTGTAAGGACTCTTTTGATAGCGGGGTTCGGGATAGAGAGGCTTTAAGCCAATGGCTTTGAGACGGATGTTAGCCAGGTATTTGGTGTATTGTTCGGTGCTGTGTTCGGTAATCCCGAGGATGTTATTCCCCACGATGTGATTCGTCCATTTGCATTCATGTCGAACGGCGGTGTCCATCATCTCATAGACGGCATCTTTGGAATGGGGAAAGATGGCCATGGCTTCAGGAATGAGTTTTTGGAACAGCCGCACATGACTGAGTTCGTCCTTTGTGTTCAGCTAGAGGCGCTACTCCTAACCCGTGGTTTACGTTCGCTTAACCACTGCTACCCGTCACCGAGCAGAACAGACCATATCATAATCCTTTTTAGGATCCCCCCCGCTTCGATACCGCTTGGTATCTACTCCCTTTCGGGATGGTCGTTGCTCCTTTTGTTAAACAAATCCCAAGCATCTTTCCAGGTTTTCCTGTGTCGGACATTGCTAATAACAGAACAATCTACATCAATCATACGAGCCAACTCTTTGTTGGTCTTTGATGGTAGCTGACGGATTACATCGACACGAATCTCCAGTGGGATTTTGCTAGATAGTCCTCCGCTTTTAGGAGCTTCAGACACACCTGTAGCATCGGCATACTTTTCCCAGATTCTGATAAGTCGTTTTTTGTGTCGGATTAAAGAGACATAACGTGGATGAAGTCCGTAGTCTTTTGAGATTTCATCATTGCTTGCCCCCTTAACCAGCCGATCAATCACTTGATAATACTCATGATCGGTAAGCTTGGACATNGAGTTNTCTTGTCCAGGCAAACCTTTCTTAAGTCCGGTTGCTACCGCGTGGCTCATGTTCTATTTTGGGGTGACTAGCTCAAGGTTAGACAAACAATTATTCGATTTGTTGCCGTCCTTGTGGTTAATTTGCATTCCTTGAGGGATTTCCCCAACAAAACACTCCCAAACCAGCCTATGAACTAAACAGGCTTTTTGCGTCCCGGTATGTTCAATGTGAAACGTGATCTGATGATATCCGTGCTTGTATCTAGGGCAAGGCGAATAAACGTTTGAGTCTATCCGTTTAACCCGTCCGTCATCTGTTACAAAGCAAGGTAGCTTAGGATGCTTCTTTTCCACGGTAAAGGCAAAAACTTTTGATAGTTCTTTTATACCATGTTGAAGCTTGTCTAACAACTTGGATCAGGGTTTTCTCACAAGTGAGAGGTTCCCTGAGTTCAAGGGGTTTTCGACTACCGTTTCCGATAGAAGCCGCCAAAATTAACGGTTGATCATCTTAAAGATGTCGGCACTTCCCGGCATTAACATCCGGGAGGCGAAATTGTAGAAGGTGATGAAGCCATTATAAAAGTATAATCCTTCAAGAATATAGTCAGTCACCAGGGACATGAAGTAGTTTTCGACGGTGGGATTATCAACATAGCGTTGATATTGTCCAGCAATGAACTGACAACGGTCTTTTAACACTTTATCAGTGCGCCAAAAGTCGTAAACCGCTGAACGGCGATCGCTGGGAATAATGGTCTCAATCATGTATTGATACACATATGTTCAGTTAAGGGCGCAACTCCTCAACCCGTCGCCTTTCGGCAACTGCTACCTGTCACCAGGTAGGTCAGACTATATCATACTCCCGTTTCTAATCTGCTTTAGGGAGTCCCCCCGTTTCCAGTGCCATTGGCTTGCACTGTACTCTCTTTCGAGATAGTCGTTGAACCTTGAGTTAAACCGTGTTTTTGTTTGACATCCATATAGGCATCTTGGTTGTTCACAACTGCATTAATCAGGGAGAAAGATTGCTGTTTGGTTAAACCCAACTCTGGTGCTAGGTATTCCCGATAAATATCAGTCCAGGATTTACCAGAAAGAACCTTTGATGCGATATCACCCGCTACGTCACGGCTGTATTTAACCTGTCTCAAGCCAGTATCAAAAGCGTGTTTCATATTTTCTGCGTGACTTACGGCTTCGAGGTTTTCAATCCGGTTATCGGTTTTTACACCGTTTTTGTGATTGATTTCTTGATGCAAAGAATCAAAATTTGGATTGAAGGTTTTGTAGCAAGCGATATGAACCGCAATAGTTTTTCTGTTTCGTTTTCCCTTTTTGAGAATGTAGTAAGTGAACCGTAGATAGCCTATAGAGTCTTTTTGAGAGACAACTAGCTTCTGTTTTGAGAAGTTGAGTATATCACCAGATTTGCTGATAAAATACTGCTTCGTTTCCAACCAGTCCATTCGGAAGAACTCTTTACCTTCAAATCGAGTAGTCTGTTTGGGGATTTGGTTAAACCAAGGATCAACCCAATACAGGTTTTCTAAGGAAAGGTTTGTGTTATCGCCATCCAGGTAGCAAACGGTGTGCTGCCCATCTGACGGCATTCCTAGGTAGGTTTCGGCTAATAGCTCTGCTAGAAGGCGCATTTTACGTCGGATAGAAACCCTTATACATCCTTTGGTGTTAACTTTAAGAAGTCGGCTTCCCTTTTTGACTACTCCATCAATAGATATTGAGTATTCCGGGGCGCTAGGTAGTTGTTTCACGGTTTAAGCTCCTTGGCTGCTGATTGTCTCAGTGATAACATGATGAACGCAAGAGTGTTAACATATTATTGAGACTTCCCAGCAATTAGAGGGGTTTGCGACCGCCATTGCTGACGGAAGGAGCTATTGATTAACTCTGGTTATGGAGAGCTTCTTGACTAATTTGCTCTGCCATGCACATGGAGACTTCCGGCGCGGTAATACTCACCTTTAATTGAGGTAAATTCACCGTTTGCACAGAATCCAAAAAGGTGAGATAGGACAAAATCCCATCAAAGGCTCGCCGTTCATCGAGAGTGAGATTCACGTAGTCGGTGACATCCTGGGTAATATCGAGTTTTTCTGCAACCCAGAAATTTTCCCGCATTTGGCGATATAAGCCAACGGCCCAGTTGTAGCGGACATCGTTGAGTTGCATCAGATTGGTGGTATCCCCAAACCAAATACTACGATGTTCTGGGTCATCATTTCCCAAAGGATTGAAGATTGGGTTAACTGGCATCCGAGAAGGATTAGTTTTGCTTGGACTGTAGGTCATAAAAATACGACACCTCGTGCGTTTGACTGCCTAAATTATAACAAATTTTTTACAAAAAAAATGCCCTTGGAATTTATTCATTTGGAATATACTTGCAAAAAAAAGACGTACCGAAGTACGCCTTATCAAATAAAACTAGACTCGCGAGTTAGTTCGCACAAGAAACACAGCCATCACCGGATTCTTTGAAGTTGTCCTTTTGAACGGTGCGAATGTAGTAAATCGCTTTACAACCGTACTCCCAGGCTAAGACTAAGGTGTCAAAAATATCCTTAGCTTTAATGCTACGTTCCGGCTCATCGGGGAAATAAATCCCAGCATTGAGGTTAAACATCAACTCCATGGAAATCCCTGTATCAATCCATTGCTGCATGGTGGCCACGGCTTTTACGACTTGGGTTTGAGGGATGGATTTGTTTTCCGTGTAGTACCAGAAGCGATCCTTAATATAAGGTGGCGCGATGGGAACGGTTCCTTTGGCCCATTTGTCGTAGAAAAAGCGGCTGTAGGTGGGGAGAATGCTGGCGGTGCAGCCTTGAACTAGGGAGGAGGAGGTGTTGGGGGCGATCGCCGTAATATGAGAGTTACGAATCCCATCGCGTTGAATATCCTGGGAAAGCTGTCGCCAACGCTCAGGTTGGCGAGAATGCGCATCAAACCAGGAGACGGGTTTGGCCCCAATCAGATGTCCCCGACTCCATTCACTCCCAGAAAAGGCTGCATACGCGCCTCGTTCCCGTGCTAGTTTCATGGATGCTTCGGTGCAATAATAACCGATATCTTCAAAGAGATGGTCAATCTCCTCAATATGGTTGTAGGAGAGTTTCCGTTTGGCTAGCCAGTCCGCCAATCCCATGGCCCCAACGCCAATGGTGCGATATTTATCATTGTGAGTTTCGCTGGCGGCGAAGGGAGTTTGTGTAATCTCAATGGTGTTGTCGAGAATGCGAACAGACACCGCACAAGCCTTGGATAACTCGTCATTGGTGTGAAGATTAGCCAGATTGAGACTTGTCAAATTACAGCAATGGACTTCTTGCCCCGGTTTCACATTTGACCAGCTTTCTTGACATAAATTTCCCCCCGGAATATAGCCCTCGTGTTTATTAGGATTGGCGCGGTTGGCGGTGTCTTTGAACCAGAGATAGGGCATCCCAGTTTCGACTTGAGTGCGCATAATATGCTTAAACAAGTCTCGGGCTTGAATCTGTTTGTAGAGCGTAATGGTCTCTCCCAAGTTGTCTTCAATCTCCCGGTAGGCTGCTTCAAACGCTTCACCCCACAATTCGGCCAGTTCAATGCCGAGTTTATCCCGCACTTCATAGGGGTCAACCAAAGTCCAGGTTTCAGCATTGACAACCCGCCGCATAAACTCATCACTGATGACAAATTGGGGGAAAATATCGTAAGCTTTCCGTCGTTGATCCGTTTGTGTTCATCTTGATTCGCTACATCAAGACTGTCCATTTTGGACGACTCACACTTTCGCGTAAGACCAGACTATATCTTAATCCTAGTTCTAGGATTCCCCCTACTTCCATTCGCTTGAATGTACTTCCTAACGGAATAGTCGTTGAACCTGATTCATATTAAAGAACCTCGGCTGCTGATTGCCCATTGTTACATCTGCTCTATTTTCGACCGTCACACTTGCTATTTCTAGCTATGTTGTGGTTAGGGCAGCTTTAGGGGTTCCCAGCAATTCAGGGGGTGCAATTATGCCATTACTGACATAACGGGCTAAACATTAACCATTTTCGGTTTGACATTCGAGAAATTCAGGAATGTCTAAGTGCCAACTATCTAGGCTTACCGTGACTGCGCCGGCTCGGCGACCGCCCTGATTGACTGCGATCGCCGTATCGTTGAGGAGTTTAATCCAAGGAATCACCCCAC
>P_2C_Liq_2_UnCtyDRAFT_1000245_pt1 | contig 15777 bp, 16 predicted proteins | sample Pon2CUnioCityCA_FD_10236 | JGI IMG/M metagenome (IMG submission 10236) | reverse complement strand
AGTTCGTATTTGCGTAAGGCCCGGCGATCGCCTGAGCGTTTCAGCAGCCGTTTTTTGCTAGCCCGATACTCCCCTTCTGTCAAGTCCGGGGCGTTGACAATGGCCGCACATTCTTGTTGATAATTTTGCTGTTGCACCTCAGCAATGCGATCGTGCAGGGTATCGGAGGCGGATTTCGGGGCTTTGCGCGATCGCGATCGCCGTTTTCCNGGAGGAACAGGACAAATCTGATGTCCNTCANCNTCNAGGGCCGCCACAATNNTATNGCGATAGTGGGCCATAGCCGCATTCAAGCGTACGCCCATCTTGGCCCAACAGCCTAGGGACTCGGCCTGAAATCCCAAGTCCAACTCATCGAGGGCTTCAAAATCCGCCTGTTGCAACAAACGGACATTCAGTTGTGTCAACCGTTTCCCAGACGTTAATAACCCCGAAATCGAAGTCGAACCATTGCCAACCTTATTAAAGCCATAGGGGGCCGCCCAAAGATAGCGAGGCACAGCATCGCGAACACGGGCCATGGCTTGACGCACGGTGTTGGCCGATTGCACGCCTTGGGCGATGGCCCAAACCGAGGTAAACACCCCCACCTCGTCAATACTGACCCCCGTTTCAATGGCCGGCGAGGCTAAAACGAGATCGTAGTCTTTGAGGCAATGATTGAGATGCCGGGTACAGTGATAGGCGGGATGTTTGGGATCGGCAACGGACTCAGCATCAATGCGGAGGATGCGATGGTTGGGGAATTTTTGGCTGAAATAGGCTTCAAGCGATCGCGTCCCCCAACGACTGGTGAGTTTTTGGGCCGAGAGACAGACAAAGGGTTTACCGCCGTTTTCGATATAGGTTTCGAGGTCTTTGACGAAGCGTTTGGGGGTGCTATCGCTGTAGTGATGCACCTGCCAAGACTCCTCAGCGGTGGGTTTCCAGGAATTGGCAATCAGGAATGGTTGGCTTTCCACTCCGGCTAAGGTGGAGAGATACTCTAAGGCCATATCACTGAGATCGGCATCGGCAACAATCACTTGTCCCTGGTTGCCTAGAGTATTTTCCATGAGGCGTTTGAGCGATCGCAACACNGCCACCCGCTGACTGCGACAGGTATCGGAGTTTAAGCCATGCCAGAGGACTTGTTCAACTTCATCGAGAATGACTAGGGCATTTTGCCAATAGTTGGGGTCAAATTGGGCCTGGGAGTCGGGATGCAGCGAATCGATACAGAGTCCCATCCCCACCTCGGGATATTGAGGCTGGGCCAGTTGGTTAACATAAGGCAACTCAAAGCGTTGACAGAGGGCTTCGATGAGTTGGACGCGGTGGCCTACCACTAACACCTTCTGTTGGCGGGCTTTGGCCTGTTGAACCACTTGGGCCAGAAGTTCGGTTTTGCCGGTTCCTTTGGGGGAGTGGATGGCCACGAGGGGCTGATTCTCGGGGATGGCGATCGCCCCGAGGTAACGTTGTTGAAGTTCAATGCTTGGGGTAACGGTGAGGGCGTTAAGGGTTTGGGCTTTCCAGGTATTGAGGGGAAGGGCGGAGTTAAATGCCTCATGGAAGGCCGCCACACCCTGCTGGGCAATGAAATCGTCAACGCCTTTGCCTTGATCCGGGTTCCAGGTGACAATATGGACAGGACAACCGGCTTGATTGAGGAGATAGCCTGTTCGTTGCAAGGCGCTGTTGACGGCTTTCACGGTACTGGGTTTGCGATCGCGGTCAAAGACCAAATACATGGGGCGATCGCCGTGACCGAGGCGTTGCAGTTGAGGAATCAGCCGCGATTTCCCTCGCCGTTGCCCCCATTGATCCCGTTCGACGCGATAGCCGCCGTTAATTCCAGGGAGGGCAATGGCGGCATAGCCTGCACTGAGGAGAGTTCCAGCTTTTTTTGCCCCTTCGGTGATGCAGAGGGGAATTTCTGGGTGATCGAGAATCCATTGCCAGAAGCCAAAGTCGGATTTCGACTCATCGATCGCCTTGTGAGAGAGGGGAATCCCGGCGCGATCGGCGATCGCTTGCCACAGATGCAAGGGAACCCGCAGGGCAAACACCCCCGTACTTGTTTTGGGGGGATGTTCGTATTTGATGGGTTTGCTGGGTGTCTCAGGGGTTTGGACCGCCTGAGTGCGGGGTTGATCCGGTTTGAAGCAGCCCCAGAGGTCATCGTCTCCTGTGAGGAGATTGATGCCCGAACACCACCAGCCACCGGCTTCGATATGGCGGTAGCGGTTCAAAATCGGGCTTGATAAGCGTCCGTCATTACGGCGTGGTACATCGTTGCCGCAAAAGAGGTAGTCGTAAGGGCGGGTTCCTTCTAAAGACAGCACGTTAAGTCGGATCAGCGCCTCATCCACCTGGCTGGCTGACCATTCGAGTAAGTGATTCACGATTGTTGGGTTAAGTTCGAGCGTATGCGAGGAGTAGTGACTGTATCACACGCTATCTGTAGCGTGTCAATGGGTTGAATTTTTTACAAAACTCTGTATGTGGAGGGAATAGGGAACAGGGAACACCGGAACTGGGAACAGGGAACAGAAAAGACGTAGGGGCGTACCCTTGTGGTCGCCCGAGGCAAGGGGCAAGGGGCAAGGGGCAAGGGGCATAACCCATTGAGGCCGCTACAATTGGGGACAGTGGAGATGTCCTGGGTTAATGTCAGGATTTTTATTGACAAATGCCTAAAGTTGTGGTAATGAGTGAGGTAACGTGATGGGAGTCGGCGATCGCCTACGTCAGTTCTGGCGGGCATTAACTCAAGACGACAATGATGCAACCCGAGAAGCGTCGTCACGGGTGCGTTTGATGCAAACGTCACAGCAACTCAACAATTTGCTGCAACGGCATCAACTTCAGCCCGGAATCGATTATTGTATCAGTTTGCGATCGCGCCAGGTGCAAATCTCCCTCGATAGCCCCCGCGCCCAGGAGATTGTACGCCGTCATCCGGAACTACGGTTGCGTTTTGATGAGTTGTTCGCCTGTCTCGGGGAGATTGATGGACGGGCTGGCTATCCCTGTCGTTTAGAGAAATCTGCCGCCTATCGGGCCAGTTGGAAGCGGGCTTCGGGCCGTTGATGAGTCCCAAAATGCGAGTCCCAAAATGCGAGTCCTAAAATACGAAACCCCCGTCAGCTATTCCTGACGGGGGGAGGTTTTAAGGCGGGGTTAGCGATCGACAGACCCCATAATCACGTCGATACTACCGAGAATNGCGACAATATCAGCCACTTTCGCCCCGCGTAGGATGTGGGGCAAAACTTGCAAGTTATTAAAGTCAGCGGCGCGAATTTTGAACCGCCAGGGGAAGATGTTGTTATTTCCTTTAATGAATACCCCTAATTCACCTTTCCCAGATTCGAGGCGTACATAATGTTCCCCTTCAGGAATCTTGAAGGTGGGGGGAATCCGTTTGCCCATAAACTGATAGTCAAACTCGTTCCATTCCGACTTCGGACCTTCGGCCATGCGGCGGGCTTCTAGGTTCTCAAACGGACCGCCAGGTAGTTGTTTGAGGGCTTGACGAATCATCTTGACAGACTCGCGCATTTCGCGAATCCGCACCAGATAGCGGGCGTAACAATCTCCTTCGGTTTCCCAGTGAATGTCCCAATCGAGTTCGTCGTAACATTCGTAGGAATCGACCTTACGCAAGTCCCACTTCACGCCCGAGGCCCGCAACATTGGACCCGAGAGACCCCAGTTGATGGCTTCTTCACGACTAATCACGCCAATTCCTTGGATGCGGCGGCGGAAGATGGGGTTATTGGTGATCAGTTTTTCGTACTCATCGACTTTGGGATCGAAGTAGTCGCAGAAGTCTTCGCATTTGTCAACCCAACCGTAGGGAAGATCAGCGGCGACACCACCGATGCGGAAATAGTTGTTATTGATGAGTCGCTGACCCGTGGCGGCTTCCCAGAGGTCATAAATCAGTTCCCGTTCCCGGAAGATGTAGAAAAACGGGGTTTGGGCGCCGACATCAGCTAGGAAGGGGCCAAGCCAGAGGAGATGGTTGGCGATGCGGTTGAGTTCCAGCATAATCATGCGGATGTAGCTGGCCCGTTTGGGAACCTCAACGCCGGCTAGTTGTTCGGGGGCGTTGACGGTGATGGCTTCGTTGAACATCCCCGCTGCGTAGTCCCAACGGCTGACGTAGGGAACGAACATGATGTTGGTGCGGCTTTCGGCGATTTTCTCCATACCTCGGTGAAGATAGCCGATGACGGGTTCGCAGTCGATGACATCTTCCCCGTCAAGGGTGACAATCAGACGTAGAACGCCGTGCATTGAGGGATGGTGCGGTCCCATATTGAGCACCATCGGTTCGGTTCGAGTTTCGAGGTTAGGCATAAGGTTAGGACGTATCCGATTGGGTTTGTCTCAGCGAAAGCTGTTAGCGTTTAAGAGGCTGCTTGCGGGTCGTAACTGTCCCGTTTCGCTGTATTTTCGATGTATCGTTTTGTTTCGACGTTGCCCTTATTATAGGGAACATGGGGGATTAGCTTGACTGAAATTGCAGAAAATTCTACAGATTTTACCTCGACACCGTTCCAGCATATTTCGGTGTTGGCCCGCGAGATTCTTGAGTATCTCCAGGTTCGGCCTGGGGGACGTTATCTGGATGCGACGGTGGGGGCGGGGGGCCATACGCGTCTGATTTTAGAGGCGGACCCCCAGACGCAGGTGCTGGCCATTGACCGGGATGGGATGGCGTTGGAGACGGCGGCCCAGAATTTGGCGGAGTTTGGCGATCGCGTCTCCTTTTGGCGCGGCAATTTTGCTGAGTTTCCCTATCGGGACCACCAGTTTGATGGCATTATCGCCGATTTGGGGGTCAGTTCGGGTCAGTTGGATATTCCGGAACGGGGTTTTAGTTTCCGTCAGGAGGCCCCGCTGGATATGCGGATGGATGAGCGTCAGTCCCTGACGGCGGGGGAATTGGTGAATCACCATGATGAGAAGGAGTTGGCGGATATTTTTTATCATTATGGGGAGGAACGTCTCTCGCGGCGGATTGCCCGGGCTATTGTGCAACAACGACCGTTTTTGACGACGACGCAGTTAGCTGGGGCGATCGCCGCGACGGTTCCTCGCCGCTATCGTTATGGTCGCATTCACCCCGCCACTCGGGTGTTTCAAGCCCTACGCATTGCCGTTAATCAGGAGTTGGAGAGTCTCGAAACTTGGCTCGATCGCGCCCCGGATGGGTTAGCCTCCGAAGGACGCATTGGGGCGATTAGTTTTCATAGTCTCGAAGATCGCTTGGTGAAGCATCGCTGGCGTAACCATGAGGGACTTAAGGTGTTGACTAAGAAGCCGATTTGTCCTCAGCCGGATGAACAGCAAGCCAACCCGCGATCGCGATCGGCCAAACTGCGATTTGCGCAACGACAGGAGAACCTTGAATCGCCATAACGCCTTGAGGACATCAAAACAAGAAAGCTCGCTAAATCAGGGGAGTGCCTGAATTGACCCCCCTTTTCAGGGTCGGTTCAGGTGGAATTTACAGGGAATTTACCAATTCTCAGTGCCATTGCGGTCGCTGTCGGTGAGATCTTGAGTTACGATGACTAAGATGCGATCGCAAACACGGTGAAGAATTTACGATTTGAGCCGGACGGTTCGACCTATCGCTCACTAATCCTAAAGTCACTGGATCATGTCAGTGGCCTCCGGGGTTAACTGGAGGTCTTGACCCATGGTCGCACCCTGTGAACTAGCCCACGAGTTGGAGATGGCATGAGTCGGGGAAAAGAAAAAAAACTCAAACTCCTCGTGGTTGACGACGAAACGGACAACCTCGATTTGCTCTATCGGACGTTTCGACGGGAGTTTCAAGTCTACAAAGCGGAAAGCGCTATGTCCGCCCTCCAAGTCCTTGAGGACCGGGGCGAGATGGCGATTATCATCTCTGACCAGCGTATGCCAGAGATGAATGGGACTGAATTTTTAAGTAAAACCGTTGACCGCTATCCAGACACCATTCGTATCCTGCTGACGGGATACACCGATGTTGAAGACCTTGTTGAAGCCATTAACTCCGGTCAGGTCTTCAAATACATCACCAAACCTTGGAATCCTGAAGAACTCAAATCCGTTGTTCAACAAGCCTCGGAAACCTACAAGGTTGTTAAACAACGCACCAATGAGCTCAACCGCATTTTGCGCCGAGAGTCGCTGCTCAACGCCATTATGACGGCGGTCCGAGAATCTCTCGACTATGAGAGTATGCTCACGACCATTGTTGAAACGGTTGGCCGCAATTTCGATGCCTCAGGGACCAAACTTTATCCCGTTGATGGCGATAAACTTCGCAGTTCTGGCGCGGTCTCCTACGGACCCAAGGAATCGGAGGAGTTGGCCACCTCACCTTATGATGAGAATTTGGTGCAGTCAGTGTTCCAAGCTCGTCAAAGTGAGTTAGTCCAGGATGAAGAGTCTGCGGTCTCTCATTTGGCGGTTCCGCTGATTTATCAACAAAATTTACTGGCTATCCTGGCTCTGTATCAGTCGGGAAGTGACACCCCCTGGTCCGCTGAAGATGTCCGTTTGATTGAGTTGGTGGCTGAACAGGCGGCCCTGGCTCTGTCTCAAGCTCGACTCTATCAACGCACTCAGGAACAAGCTGAGAAAATGCTGGCAGAGTTAGACGTGGCGCGGCAAATTCAGTCGAATCTGTTGCGTCAGAGTCTGCCGGAGTCGGAGACGGAGAAGGTGCAAGCCTGCTGTTATCCGGCCCGAGGCGTCGGCGGTGACTTTTTTGAGGTGTATCCACATCCCCAAGGCGATTTGTGGTTGGCCCTGGGGGATGTCTCCGGGAAGGGGGTTCCAGCTGCCTTGTTTATGGCCAGTGCGATGTCCGTTATGCGTCGAGAACTGGCCCAAGACAATCCCCCGCCGCCGGATGAGATGATGCAAAATCTCAATCGGAGTCTGTCGGATGACTTAATTAGTAACAACTGCTTTATTACGATGGTTCTGGCCCGGTATACGCCAGAAACTCGTCGGCTTGTCTATGCGAATGCTGGACATATTTATCCCCTGATTTGGCCCCACCGCACCACGGTTCAAGAAGTTCAACAGGGTCAACCGGTGACGGCGGAACCCAATTTCTTGAAAACTCGCGGTATTCCTCTGGGGATTCTCCCAGTCTGGAAAGCGAAGGCGGGGGATGTCACACTGGCGTCGGGGGATGTTTTCCTTCTCACCAGTGATGGGATTACTGAGGCCAGTGTCACCCAAGTTGATGAGACGGGCCAGGAAACCACGGCGATGTTGCAACAAGAGGGCCTCTGGGAACTCTTGCAACAAGAAGGCTCTCCGATGGATTTATCCCATCTCCTCGATCGCGTTCGAGGGAATACCCAAGAGCAAGAAGACGACCAAACGATACTCTCTCTGGAGGTTCTTTGATTTCATGAAGACGGAGCTACATGTTCCTAGCGAACTGCGGTTTTTGAATATCGTTGAAAACTGGCTACTAGGCTGTCTGGAAATGGATCTCGGTGAGAGCGTCGATTGGGCCAGACAGTCGAATCGCCTACGGCTGGTTCTCGCTGAAGCGTTCTCGAATGTGGTACGCCATGCTCACCGCGATCGCCCCCACTTACCGGTCTGGGTTAGGCTAGAACTCAAGGATAGTGATATCTGTTTAGAGGTTTGGGATTATGGTCGCGGCTATAATCTCAATGAGTACATGGCCCCAACCCCTGAGGCGATGCAGGAAGGGGGCTACGGTTGGCTGATTATGAACCGCCTCATGGATCATGTTGAATACACCTTACAGGTGGACATGGAAGGGCGCAATTGTCTGAAGTTGGAAGCCAACTTAGTTGAGCAATCTCAGTCTGCTAAAACTAAGGCTTAACCTCTTAACGTCCCAACTTAATTCGACTCGATGATGACCCTAGGTACGCCACCTGGGGTCATTGTTGTGATTACTGGCCAAATTCTAGTCGCGCTTGTTCGACGTATTCAACGGTGACGGACTCAGATTCGGCCTCTCGGGCCAGTTCCTCGATGCGCTGTCTGGCCTGCGATCGCACGAAATAGGGAATATTTTTAAGTTTAGCGGTGGCTTCGGCAGTCCACTGGAGTTCATCCGCGAAATCAAAGTCAGACATAGAGGGTTAGGGCGTTGCTGTTCTGGGTTTTATTTTAAGGCAACACCGGAACNGGGAATAGGGAGCGGGGACTGGGGAATCGGCAAAAATCTGGCTTAGCCTCTGGCGCGATCGCCCACTGTCAGATAAAGTAAAGTAATGTGAAGATTATTAGTATCACGTTAACATTTCGCCAATTACCTCCCTGCGATATCACATCAGCCAAACCCTCGTAGTCACCATGCCAAACCTCAAACGCGCCCTCGGATTTATTCTTGCCACTTGCGTTGCCTGTATGACTTGGGCGGTGTCCCCAGCCTACGCCTTCGATAACCCAGAACTGTTGCCCGATGTCGAAACTCCCATCATCGACCTGGCCGACACCCTAACCAGCATCCAAGAACAACAACTGATTGCCAACCTCGACCAACTCGAAGCCGAAACAGGCTACAAACTGCGAGTTCTCACCCAGTTCGATCGCACCCCCGGACGAGCGGTGAAAGAATTTTGGCATCTCGACGACAAAAGCGTTCTCCTCATTGCCGATTCCCGAGGCGGAAACCTGCTCGGCTTCAANGTCGGNGATNCNGTCTATAACCTAATGCCGCGCACCTTCTGGATTGAACTGCAAACGCGCTACGGTAATCAATTCTTTGTCCGAGATAATGGCGAAGACCAATCGATTCTGCAATCGTTAGAATCCGTTGAAACCTGTCTGCGTCAAGGCGGCTGTCAAGTGGTTCCGGGACTCCCTCGTGAACAATGGATTCTCACCCTCATCACCTCAGCCTTAGGGGGAATTGTCTGCGGATTTGCCGCTCAACCCCGTGATGGTAAACCCTTTGCTTGGCAATGGGCCTTAATCTTCTCACCGCTGTGGGGCATCCTCTTTATCGCCTTCGGCATTGGTCCGGTTGTCACGCGTACATCTGACTGGCTTCCCCTGGCCCGCAACATTCTCGCCTTCGCCATTGGTGCTTTAGCTGCCTACCTAACTCCGATTATCAATCACTCGGCCTCCGATGCGACCTAACAAACCTGGTAAGGTGGATGGGAATCACTGACCTGGTCTTACTACCCCTATGGAGTGGCATTCAACAGAAGCTCAGGGCCTGAGCATCGTCGATCACGAGTTTGGTTCATCTGAACTGTCCCCGGCTGAGTATCACATTATCCGCCAAGTCATCTACGAAACGGCCGATTTCGAGTACAAAAACTTGATTCGCTTTTCAGAGACGGCTCTCCAGGAAGGAGCTGCGGCCTTGGCGGCGCGAACAACGCTGGTGGTGGATGTTCCTATGGTTCAGGTGGGCATTACGGCTAACATTATGGACACCTTTGCCAATCCGGTCTATTGCAGTATGGATGCGCTGACGCGGCCGCAAAAGGAGAAAACGAAGGCCGCTTGGGGAATTGAGACCTTGGCTCGTCGCTATCCAGAAGGGATTTTTGTCGTCGGACAGTCTCAGACGGCTTTGATGTCCTTGGTGGAATTGATTGAGTCTGAGGCGATTCGGCCGGCGTTGGTGGTGAGTACGCCGACGGGATTTAATGAGATTGATTTCCTCAAGGAACGTCTCAATGATTCCCGGATTCCCCATATTCGCAGTGCGGGACGCAAAGGTTCGGCGGTGGTGGCGGTGGCTATTGTGAATAGTTTGGTGGATTTGGCTTGGCAGGCCTATGGCATTGTGGATAGTTGAGTTGAGTGTTGCTGGGTGTAGTGTTGCTGGGCGTCACGAGGGCGGGTCAGGGATGGCTGGTGGAAATTGCCCGTATTCAGGTTCGGTTCAGGCCACAGACGTGAGGACGGAAACCCGATAGGCTAGGGGTAACGGGATGGAGGATGTGACAGTTTCTGTAACGGCCATACCCATTTCCGACGACGCAATAAAAAGGAGTTGTCGTGCTGCTATCTTGTCCATTGACTTTAAGCCAATTACTCAGCCAACAGGAGCATCTTGGTTCTATGACCTCTCCAGGTCGTACTGGAGCTAGGGTCGACCAGCAATGGCGTACAGCGGTGGATGCCCTGAATCGGCTATTACGATCGCCCTCGACGGGAACGGTTCCGGCGGCGGGGATGATGATTTGTGCGCCGACCCCCGTTCTGGGTGGCGAGGTTGGGGGTGATGATCTCAAAACCTGGATTGTCAAAAGTCCTGGTGGCGATCGCCTCGGCCGGTCTCGGGCCTGTTTACCGGGAGATGCGTCGGGGACAAAGAGCGGCTCGACTGCCTCAGCAGGGCTGTTGTTGCCGGCGAATGACCCGTTGACTCATGAACAGTTTTGTTTGACCCTTACAGCCCGGTTTAGCCTGGTTATGGTGCGCGGTTGGGATGAGCGGGGTAGTCCTCTGTTTCAATATTCGTTTGACCCTGAGGTGGTGGCGGCGGCCTGGCAATTACTCCGCGATCGCCTCGACGGAACGGAGGCCCTGATTGAGATTGAGGAGCAATGGCGTCACTATCGGCCGGTAGAACCTCACTATAAAACGGTGATGCAGTTCGGACAGGCTCTGTTTTATGCGGCGACGGCTCAGGTGAGCGATTCTCAACCGTCCTCGACTCAGGCTTCAAGGAGGGGAAATTGGGCGTCGTTTCGGACGAATTTCCGGGTGGATGTTCCCTCGAAAGCGGTGTTTGAAACCCCCTTTAATCCTACCTTTAATTCTACCTTTAGTTCTAAGGTGTCGGAAGCCCCGGATGTGGAGTTGTTGCAGGCGATCGCCCATGAGGTGCGCACCCCGTTGAGTACGATTCGCACGTTAACCAAGTTGATGTTAAAGCGCAAAGATATCCCCGATGGGGTTCGTCCTTGGTTGGAGTCAATTGATCGCGAATGTAGTGAACAAATTGGTCGCTTTGAGTTAATTTTCAAAGCCGTGGAGTTGGAAACGGGGGAGCGATCGCGATCGCCGATGCACTTAACAGCTACATCATTGGCCGATGTGGTGGATACCTGCATCCCCCGCTGGCAAAAACAAGCCAGTCGTCGCAGTTTGACATTAGATGTTTTATTACCACAACAGATGCCCCAGGTTGTCAGTGATCCCAATTTATTGGATCGGGTTTTAACGGGGGCGATCGACCATTTTTCCAGTCGTCTTCCCTTGGGGAGTCATATTCAGGTAAAAGTGATGCCCGCTGGACATCAATTAAAACTGCAACTTAAAGCCAATTCAGACTCTAATCATCAACATAAAGTTCAGCCCACGCCCTCATTTAAATCCATTGGGCAATTGCTGAACTTTCAACCAGAAACGGGCAATCTTAGCCTAAATCTTTCGGCAACCAAGAATCTATTTCAGGCATTAGGAGGCAAACTCATTGTCCGCAACCGGCCGCAACAGGGAGAAGTGTTGACGATTTTTCTGCCCTTAAATTAACCCTTTATTTTGGGTTTAACAGTTGTTTGAGACTTAGGAATTTCCGCGAGGCGGGGGGATATCAGGTGCGCGATCGCCCCCCAAACTCGGATATCCCTGTTGTTGCAGTTCTTCGACAAAATCCGTATCTTTATAGGTCGGGTGTTGGTCGTTGTTTTGATGATCTGAGTTCGCCTGTTGTTGGCGACGTTGCTGTTTAAGTTTCGCCTTACGCCCCATAATCGTCACTCCTTAGCAGTTTTGCCTATTCCCTGTTCCCTGTTCCGGTGTTCCCTGTCTCCTAATTCTTAAAATACTCCGGTTCCTGTCCAGGAGTCCATTTAATATTACAGCCGATGCTGGGTTTTTGCTCTGGCGGAACTGGAGTTCCGGCGAGGGTTTGTTCAATAGCGGCCCGTAAATCCTTGCCGTTAATGGGTTTATCGTTACCCGGGCGACTATCATCGAGTTGGCCGCGATAAACGAGTTGGCGATCGCCCCCAAACAGGAAGAAGTCCGGCGTACAGGCGGCGGTGTAAGCTTTAGCCACCGCTTGAGTTTCATCGTAACAGACAGGGAAGTTAAACCCTAAATCCAGGGCCATCTGCTTGAGATGTTCCGGTGAGTCATCAGGATGGGTTGAGACATCATTAGCACTAATCGCCACAATCCCTAATCCTTGTTCAACATAGTCTTGGCCAAGTTTAGCCAATTCCTCTTGCACGTGTTTGACGAAGGGACAATGGGCGCAGAGGAAAATCACCAACAGGGCTTTCTTGCCGCTAAAGTAGTCTAAGGTGATGGTTTCCCCTGAAACGGTATCAGGAAGGGCAAACGGCGGGGCAACGGTACCGAGATCGAGCATTGTCGAGGGGGTGCGGACCATAGTTAAAACTCCTCAATGGCTAGTGGTTTGAAGGTTATACCGTTTCTAGCTTAAAGAATTTTTCGCAAGTTTAGCAAATGTGAGCCAAAATCCCGCTCAAGGGTGACGGGTTGAGGGATAAATTTATAAAAAACGTTGTATTCCTCAACCCCCTCGCCCCAAAATTTATTTTTTTTAACAATCTCCTCAACCTGGCTCAGTCCGGTAATTTCGGCAAAAAAGTCATAAAAAGTCAGGTGCCGATTGTCAAGCTCCATCAACTATACTGAAACAATTGGATTGACACATCGGGCGATGACACAGCACTTTGATAACAGTTCTAGCTACGACAGTTCTGGCTACGACAGTTCTAGCTACAACAGTTCTGGCTACGACAGCAACCACACGGACTTTTCCATCGTTCCTACGCTCTGCGTAGGGACGCACCGGGTGGACGCTCTGCGTCGAGTCATCGAACACAGGTTGCAGAGCGCCCCAACTCCCGTTCCCAGACTTCGGCTAGGCTCAGTCGAACCGCAGAGCGTAGGAACGATAAGACGGGGTAATTTGATGTTTTCATCAATAGCAGCGTTATTGAAAAATGGTATTAAACTTTAATTCAAAATTCTTAGGCTATAATTAAGCCAAGATTGTTTTTTGAACTAGCCTGTAGTTAAAAACATGGAAGAACTGCTTTGCAAGAGAAACTTTTTGTAGATAGGTTGTACATCCATTTTAAAAATAAGTTAATCACAACAATCAACAAACAAAATTAGTTCAGGTTATCAAGCATGAAATTAACAGCAACCGAACAAGGCTTATTAATTCCCAAAGAATTATTGGGAGAAAACCAAGAATTTGAGATTGTGCAAAAAGAGGGCCAACTCATCATTACGGTCATTCCAGAAACATCCTCAATTTGGAAGTTAGGTTCCAATCCTGTAGAGTGCGATGTGAACGATGGCGCAATCAACCACGATCGCTACCTGTACGATCAATGAAAAATACCCAATGAAAAACGCCTATTTTTTGGACACAAGCTATATTCTGGCTTTGGAAATTGTCAATGAAGACGCCCATCAAAAAGTTTTACAAAGTTGGCTGACTTTAGCTCAATCCAAACCTTATGTATTCACCACCACCTATATTTTCGATGAAACGGTCACATTTTTCAATAGTCGAAATCTCCACTCTAAAGCCATTGAGGTTGGGGAACGGCTTTTAAAGAGTCCCGACATAGAATTAATCCAGATAGACAACAATCTATTCAGGCTGGGATGGCAGTACTTCAAAAAATACAAAGACAAATCTTATTCTCTAACAGATTGTTTGTCGTTTGTCGTCATGGAACAACAAGAAATTGCGACAGCATTAACCTTAGACCGTCATTTTATTCAAGCTGGATTTCAAGTTTTGCCCTCATAAATTAAGCACAATAAAATAGATATCTTGGCACTATTTGATAGGTTTGACAAAGTTAGATGCTTGGACTAGCATAGAACATAAAAAACGAGGCATAGTTCCATGAGTCTCAGAAATCGCCTGAACCACATTCACCACTATCACTGCTGTGACACGCTACGGGCCGACGAGGATGAGAATAGTTACGATCTCGACGATGCCTTAACCTCCTCATGGTCGTCAGATAGCAGCGACGCCACCAGCGACTGGGATACTAGCTCTCAAACCGACGACTACGACAACTACAACAGCTGCACCAGCGACGACGCCAGCTCTCCAACCGACGACGACTACGACAACTACAACAGCTGCACCAGCGACGACGCCACCAGCGACTGGGACACCAATTATCAGACCGACGATTGCAGTAGCGGCTATGTCGCCTATAGCAATCCCTACGCAAGTAGCGATACCAGCTACGACAGCGGTGGTTACGACGGTGGAGGATACGACGGCGGAGACTACGACGGCGGTGGAGACGACGGCGGCGGCGACTAACCCCCTTTCCCCAACCTTGCGAATCCACGAAATTAGTAGAGATTTATGGATGATTTACGAAAACTGGCGTGGGGTGTTTTTAAAACAGGATGCCGCATAGCATTCGACCATACTNTTCGACGATTCGTCGATAAGTTCATTGTCGAACAGCGCCCCAAGCCTACCCCGAACCTACCCCCCGCTCAAGCCAAAGGGGGCGCAATCGTACCGCAAGTAGTGCAGGCGGATGCTCAACTGACGAAAATGCAGCAGGATTATCTCAAACGCAAAGACGCGCGCGAGGTTGAAATCCTGAAACTCGAACGGACTCGCTTAGAAATCGATATCGAAATCGAATCCGCAAAAGCCGAACGAGAAGAAAAGCTCATTGCCCTCAAAGAACAAGACCTCGCCGACCGCAAAGCCTATTCCCAAGCTTATTTGAGCGTATTGCGCCAGCAAACCCAGGCAAAAATCGACCTGGTACGAGAGCGCATACAAGCCGAATTCGACCTCAAAAATTGGTCGGGAGTGTTGAGCCGAGACGAAGCCCTGAAAATCTTTGAAGCCGAAGCCAAAGCCGGACGACTGTTGATGTTAGTCCCGCCGCCGTCGGTGGTGGAAGACGAACTGCTGACACCGTCGTTCTCCCAAGCCTTGCAAACGGAAGTCCGCACCGAGTTACAGCGGTTTTTCTCTCGCTATTACAGTGAGGATAGCCTCTGTCCCGTGGGTTTCTACGGCGGTTACTTCTCCCAGGCGGTGTTCGATGCCGAAGTGCAACAGCACGCCATGAGTTTTTCGGGAATTCCCACGGGACTCGTGAGCGCGGAAATGACGGACTACCAAGTCCATTTCAACCTTAATCTCTGGGGAGCGATGAGTTCGCTGTCGGTTCCCCTCGACCCCTTCGATTGGGAGGAATTTCGGGAACTGCTCGTGCAAGATGAGGCGATTTCAGACCGCAAAAGTTGGCGGTTGGTGCGTCAAGCCGTGGTGAGTCTGTACAAACTCTGTGGTGCGTTTTTAGCCGATATTTATTATCTCTCGGTCAATCCCCTCCACGAACCGCAACTTTTGACTCTGGAGTCGGAGTTGAAATCTCTCTGGAGTGAGGAACTGGCAGCGCAATTGCGCGAGATACAGGAGCGGTGTCTGGCGGAGTATTTAGAGGAACTTCGCGCCCAACAGGAACAGGTTCGGCAGCAGGAAGAAGCCGAACGCCGCCAGCGAGAAGAAGCCGAAGCGCGTCGCCGTCGCGCGGCTGAAGAACGTCGCCGACGGGAAGAAGCAGAACGCCGACGCTGGCGCGGCGAAACCTTCCACTACGAGGTGGTACTCCTAGACCAGTACGGCAACATCGACCAGCGAAATTCCGCCAGCAACCGAGGTTACACCGAACGCATCGAGGGTATCGCGCTCGAAATGGCACATATCCCCGCCGGACGCTTTCAAATGGGTTCCCCGAGCAGCGAATCGCAGCGAGGTAACGACGAAAGCCCGCA
>P_2C_Liq_2_UnCtyDRAFT_1000242_pt1 | contig 15900 bp, 17 predicted proteins | sample Pon2CUnioCityCA_FD_10236 | JGI IMG/M metagenome (IMG submission 10236) | reverse complement strand
TCAATACTTTGATAAAACTATATTGCTAATAAATAAAGCTTTCTTCTAGAGTTAACCCTATTTAAAGATAGTCTCAAATCTTAGTAACACAATGAATATCACCAATCGTCCACTACAATCTACACACAACGGCGAGCTTTGAACCGCTTGCCTTTGATTTTCCCTTCGCGGAGCTGAGCTAATGCGCGTTTCACACTGCGTATTTTAATCGCAATAAATGAAATTTGATTAGTGACATTAATCTTACCTATGTCACCGCCATCAATCCCCGCCTCTTTAGTTAAAGCGCCTAGAATATCACCCGGTCTGAGTTTCTGGCGCTTTCCACCATCAATCGACACAGTGACATATTCGGGCTGAATAATTCGATTTGCGTGAAAACGAATGCTCTCAATCCCTTTTGGTTTAAGGACAACTTGAGCATGCGCCTCAATCGCTTTTAAGGCTTGGGTTTCCTTATCCGAAACTAGCGTAACGGCTCGACCCGTTGCGTCAGCACGACCTGTTCGACCAATTCGGTGTACATACACATCGGGCTCGTCGGTGACGTTATAGTTGACCACCAAATCTACGGCATCAATATCTAGCCCTCGGGAAGCAACATCGGTAGCCACCAAAACCAAAGCTGATTTATGGGCAAAACGCGTTAACACTTTTGTCCGTTCTCTTTGCTCAATATCACCATTCAAAGCTACTGCAGAAAAACCTTTTTGTTGCAGGTCTTCAGTTACTGTAAATGTCTGGGCTTTGGTCTGACAAAACACAATGGAAGCCTGTGCTTGGTAGTGACTCAACAGAGCTGCTACTGCGTCAGTACGATGTTCGTCGTTTACCTTGAAGGCTAACTGCTCAATTTTATGAGACTGATGTAACGAATCTGCTTCGATACGCTGCGGTGCCTTTTGAATCGTTTCACTTATACGTGCAATGCCGTCTGGATAAGTTGCTGAAAATAACAAGGTCTGATGTTCACGTGGAAGATGCTTAAAAATGACCTCTAATTCATCTTCAAAGCCCATATCTAACATTCTGTCTGCTTCGTCCAAGACAAGCTGCTGCATATCTTTAAGACTAATGCGATGTTTGAGCATATGATCCATTACACGGCCAGGCGTACCGACAATGATGTGCGGTCGATGCTTTAACGTTGCGATCTGACCATTCATCGGGATCCCACCATACAAAGTAGTGATCTTCACATTACTCATTTTTTTCGCGAGTAGACGTAATTGCTCAGCTACCTGATCAGCCAACTCTCGAGTAGGGCACAGTACCAAACCATGTGTATAAGTTTTAGTTTCATCTAAGCTTTGCAGTAAATTCAAGCCAAATGCGGCGGTTTTACCACTACCAGTTTTGGCCTGCGCAAGGACATCTTTACCCGCTAGCATAACGGGAAGGCTCAGTGCCTGAATATCCGTGAGTTCGGTGTATCCCATCTCGCTAGTGGATAATAATAGTTCGTTGCGCAAGGCTAACTGCGAGAATGATTTTGACATGGTATTTCCAATATTGATAAACAATTTAAGCTAAGCTAGTACTTACTCAGCTAGTTTCCATTGTACTTCTTGGCCAGCAAAGAATGGCACAATGTCATCCCCTGTCGGTAAAGTAATAGTATCAGGGATCGTCCATGTCTCTGCGCGTAAAGTAATAGTATCGGTGTTACGAGGCAAACCGTAAAAATCAGGTCCGTGTGTGGAGGCGAAACCTTCTAATTTATCTAGCGCATCTAGTTCTTGAAAAACCTGCGCATATAACTCAATGGCACTCCATGCACTGTAACAACCAGCACAACCACAAGCGGATTCTTTTTTATGCTTTTCATGTGGAGCAGAGTCTGTTCCCAAAAAGAATTTAGGCGAACCTGATGCAACAACTGCGCGCAACGCTTGTTGATGCGTGTTGCGTTTTAACACTGGTAAACAGTAATTGTGGGGTTTGACCCCACCGACTAATAAATCATTTCGATTTAATAATAAGTGTTGTGGCGTAATCGTTGCAGCGACATTATCTGAAGCCGCTAAAACAAAATCGACAGCATCTTTTGTCGTGATATGCTCAAAAACGACTTTTAAGCCAGGAAAATCTGCAACAATTTGACGTAAGTGCTGTTCAATGAATTCTGCTTCGCGGTCAAAAATATCAATATGACTTTCTGTCACTTCACCATGGATAAGCAGTAACATGCCGACTTTTTCCATCTCAGCAAACACTGGATATAAAGCTTTAATACCTTTAACAGCAGCATCAGAATTTGTGGTTGCACCTGCTGGGTAAAGCTTACTCGCAACAATACCAGCGTCTTTTGCTTCTCGGATATCCGCAGGCGTAGTAGTATTGGTAAGATACAGGGTGATGAGTGGTTCAAAATCTGGGTAATCTTTGGCAGCAGTCATGATCCGCGATTTATAGGCCATCGCTTCTGTTTTATTTGTTACTGGCGGGACAAGGTTAGGCATAACGATAGCACGACGGAAACAACGGGCTGTTGCAGGAACTGTTTCTGCAAGCATTGCGCCATCGCGAAAATGTAAGTGCCAGTCATCGGGGCGGATAATTGTAATATCTTGCATTGTAAACCTTATCTAATCAAACAAACCATCAATATTATGCCTGATTTTTGCTTAGTAGTCAGTTTCTTTAATAACAGACAAGTGGAACGACCATGTTACCAGATAGCCCTGTATAAACTTTTTTGTAACTTTTAAACATACTGAAAAGAAAATCTTTAAGCTGCCTTTGTGGTAGAGAATAACATTGTGAAACTGTATAACTTTTTATGCTGGTTCCGAAAAATATCATATCACTAGGATAAAAATAGCAGAGTTCCTGTCTATTATGAGGTAGGCTTAACTTAATAAGCTACTGTGTTTATTAAAGGATTGTCAACAATGACACCAGCTCCTAGTGCTCGAATTGCTGCTATAAATTTGGTTACTAAACCCACTTTAGCAAAGCGTTTATTATGCGCTTTGCTTGATCGCGTCATGGGCATAAAGCAAATGGATAAGCTTTATCAAACACATCAGCTCGCGGGTCTAGATAAAGCGGATTTTGCTGCAGCACTGCTCGATATACAACAAATCACAGCAGTAAAACACGAGGCTTTATTGGCAAAAATTCCTGCAACAGGTCCCATCATTATTGCCTGTAACCACCCTTTTGGCGGTATCGAAGGCGTACTTTTAGCACAACTCATCAGTCAAAAACGTCCCGACCTAAAAGTGTTTGTAAATAAAGCCTTAGCGATATTTCCTGAACTACAAGACTATTTTATTTTTACCAACCCTTTGTCACCAAACGATCCAAAAAACGCACCATCATTACGTCAAGCTATGCGACATGTAGCTGACCAAAAGGCCCTGTTAATATTTCCTGCTGGACGTGTTTCCTACTATCAACCTGAATTCGCTGAAATTCTCGACCACGATTGGAATAAAATGGTCTATACACTAGGACAAAAATATTCAGCACCGATTTTGCCAGTTTTTGTGCAAGGGTTTAATCGTCCTTATTTTTATACCTTGGGCCGGATATATTTTCGTTTAAGAATGCTTTTACTCGGACGTGAGCTATTGGCAAAACGCGCTACCAGCATCCCCCTAGATGCAGGAAATGCCATTAGACTGCCAGCTAATTTGCCCGCGGAACAAGGTGCAGCATTGGCGCGATCTCTAGCTTATGCGGTAGATAGTCGTTGGGACTATGTGTGGCCCGAAAATACTCACGTTGAACACAAACCTTTAGCAGCCCCAAAATCTACTGAAGAATTATTGCAAGAATTGAATAACCTTCCACATGAGCAATGCCTCATTGAACAATCTGATTTCACTGTCTACTGGTCTATGCAGGCACAAACACCCAAGGTGGTGGATGAAATAGCGATGTTACGTGAACGGGTATTTCGAATGCACAACGAGGGCAGTGGCGAACCAATAGATACAGATCATTTTGATGCAACTTACACGCACCTTTTTGTTTGGCACAAACCTAGCGAACAAATTATCGGTGCTTATCGTATGGGACGCACCGATGTATTACAAAAAGATAAAGGACTAGATGGACTCTATCTAAATAAGATGTTTAAGTTTGGTACTGCTTTTATCAACCAGCAAGAACCTTGCTTGGAAATGGGGCGCTCGTTTTTAATCCCTGAATTTCAACGCTCCCCTCAGGGTTTATTCATGTTATGGCGAGGGATTGGTGAATTTATCATGCGTTTCCCACAATACCGAGTCCTGTATGGTACGGTATCAATTAGTAAGTTATATCGCCCACAGAGTGTCAGTATCATCGAGCATGGAATGGTCAACGCCCCTGAAAATGTTCAGCCACACCACGCTTTTGACCTGTCTTTGCCATCACAAATTCAGGCTTATCATAACCGATATGGTTTAACTGATGTCGTTAGCACGTTTTTACAGACCTTAGAAGAAGACGGCAAAGATATCCCTGTACTTGCCAAGCAGTACCAAAAGTTAGGAGCTAATTTTCATGCCTTGGGAATAGACCACAGTTTTAACCATACACCAGGTCTATTGCTGAGTGTTGATTTACGTAAAACCTCACCAAGACAACAAAAGCGTTTTTTAGGAAAAATACTATAAAGATATTTTAGCAATATACACTGTCTACAAGACTCATTTTAAACTAGCTCTTCCTTCGTACAGTTACATAACTCAATACAATGCACTAATATTTCATTCCAACCTGTTTTTATAAACCCTTGAGGTATTTACTATGCAAAAATTAACTATAGATGAAGAACTAGAGGTCACTGGAGGGATTTGGGCAAACGTTGCTGGGGCTGTTGGTGGAGCTGTCGGTGGATTTTATGGCTCAATATTAGCAAATCCAAATGCTGATGGTTGGGACATTTTAAAAGGAAGTTTTGCAGGTGCAGTAGTAGGTACATTTAGTCCAATTACTGGAATTCGTAATGGTGGTATTGCTTCAGGTGCTACAATAAATTTACTTGGTGATGTGCAGGCTAGCCTTCAATAAATGATTTCTTTTACTAAACACCTCAATGATCATTAATTTTTTCTATAAAAGGATTTTTCATGTTGCAAATAGTCGTCTTCTTCTTGTTTTTTATCCCGATTATTTACATCGGGAAAAAGATATTAGGTGTCTCATTATTTAGCTCATATCCAATAAAAAACACCAAACAATTTTTACAATCGTTTGGTGCCCATATTGGCGCTATTTTTATTGCAATATTACTCTCAGATTGGCTGTTAAATTACTTGGCTCAGTAATATAAATTTAAAAAGTATGATATTGCCTTTGTTGGAATCAAATATATTGGGCAAATGCCTCACTTAGCATCTGCTTAGCTTCTTGCCCCGCTGGTGTATCTAAATACTGTTTAGCTTCGGCGACATAGGAGCTAATCATGCCAATATCTAAACCCAAAGCTTCAAATTGATTCTTCAAATCATTCATGGATTTGAGTGACTCATTGTATTATGTGGCTTTATTGATTAAGCCACCTAAACCACCGGCTGACTCAGTCACTGAGGAACAATATGAATAAATCACATTTTTTTTGTNTAAGCAGCAATAATTACGATACGTTGCCCATTTACCCGCCCTTCAATATGCAATGGATTGTCACATAAACCAATATTACGAACCGGAGTGCCGCGCTTCGCTGTAAAACCCGCCCCCTTCACGTCAAGATCTTTAACGATGTTTACGTTATCACCAGCCTTTAAGGCTACGCCATTGATATCTAATGTCGGCTCATCGTTTTCAATCATACCTGATTCAGCCCATTTTCTGACATCATCTTCTAAATACATCATATCGGCCAAATCTTGCGCCCAACTCTCAGTACTCAAGCGCCCTAGCATACGATAAATAAACACCTGTACTGCAGGAACCTGTGACCACATACTGTCACCTAGACAACGCCAATGGTTCATATCTATGTCGACTTCACCTTCAACTTGGTCTAAACATGTTTTACATAATAAAACTGCGCAATTAGCCGTAGTATCTGGTGAGTAATCGAGGGTGTGAGGAGTTAAGTTATCTGTAGCGGCACAAGCCTCACAGACAGAGCCGGCACGTTCGGCAAGGTGTTTTTCAATTGACATATAATAAATCACTTACTAAAAGTGGGTATTTTATCACTGTTTTGAAAAATTGGTGCTTAAAAATAAGCTTTATTTAGTGTTATGTTCTGATTTTACCTAGTTGCCTCTCTAGCCAAGGCTCAGACTAATCGTCAATGAATACTCTCGCGGCCACTGTAAACAATCAAACTCTAGGTTTTTTCCATCATTGTACAAAACTCATTTATGCGCAGTGAAACCAATTACCAATCAACCCTCAGAATGGTTCATATAAGTTAGCGTAGCAGGGGCAAAACCAAAATCTCTTGGTACATCTGCATTTTGTAGCAAACGAATGACTTTAATCATTGCGTAATGATGTACAGCATGTGAGGTAATGAACAAGAGCTCTCGGGCTAGATTAGAGGTAACAGTAACGGAATGCTTGTGACTGAAAGATATTTCTGACTCTACCACAAATGATGTTTCTAAATCGTCCTCTACCAGGTTTCCCAACCAATTTTGTAACGCTGTAAACTGGACTTGTGCTAACTCTGGAAACTGTTCTATTTGCGAATGACGGTGCCGCACATTGTAATTCACGAGTTTTTGCTCATACCCTGACTGCAAGGCCGTAAAATGATCTAAAACATGTCTGAAATGTTGCCCAATACTACTGCCGAAGAATGGTTCGCGAATCTCAACATAATCCTCTTTGGAAATGTTGCTGAGCAATGCTAAGGCTTGAGTCAGCACTTCCTGATGGCTTGATAACATTATTATCCCTTGATAATCGGTATTAGCAGATGCTAATCATATAAAATAGAATAAGCCCGTTTGCTAAACTTGCCTAATGTTAATCATAAGACCGAATTATTGCCATTTTATTTCACTTTTTTATTTCAATTACCTGCTCTATATTTTTCCCTTGTGCCAATATGCTACAAGAGACTTTTCACAGGGTACGTTCTCTCTAGGATCCACAAATAATCCGTATCAGGACCTGTGACCAAAGCATATTGGTATTCTTCATCCAACTCAGCAATCACATAACTCGCATAAAATGGTCCAAAGCGCAATTTCATGCCATTTACCGAGATAACGTGCTTTTTCAAAACCTGTCACGGGTGTGATATTTTCAGGTACTGATGTGTAGGCACTGAGCAATGTAAGTGCAAGAACTAAACACATTAATTTCAACATGAGATATTTCTTTATCAATAAAAAAGCCGGGCTAACATCGCTGTTAAACCGGCCTTATTTACACTCTAACAAAATAGTTTACGCAGTAAAAAACTCTTTGCGCATATCGGCGTTGGTGTTAAATACCCCACCTAAAGAAGATGTTTTGGTATAAGACTGACTGTCTCTAATACCGCGAGCTTTCACACAGTAATGTGCCGCGTTTATGCTAACCGCAACATCTTCTGTCCCCGTCAAAGCTTGTAATGCAACCATCACCTGCTGAGTTAGACGCTCTTGGACCTGTGGGCGTTGGGCAAAAAATGCAACCAGACGATTAATTTTAGATAAACCAATCACGGTATGCTTGGGAATATATGCCACACTAGCTGTTCCATCAATTGTTACAAAATGATGCTCACAAGTACTCGTTAAACTGATATCAGTCACTTGTACGGGTTGCTCAATTTTCATCTTGTTTTCGATTTGAGTGATTTTCGGAAACTTGCGGTAATCCAAGCCCGAGAAAATTTCATCTACGTACATTTTCGCGATACGACGTGGAGTGTCACAAAGGCTATCATCAGCTAGGTCAAGACCCAATGCTTCCATCACATCAGTCATGGCTGTTTTGATACGCTGACGCTTTTCTTCATCAGAAAGACCATTCTCCACCATAGGCGTCTCAAGTCCTTGCTCAATGAGGGCAGTACGTACGAGCGCAGCTTCTTTAGTAATTGCAGGCTCAATGTCTCCAATTACTCGTGCTTCGTTTGCTATCATAAGTCAATCCATCATTNAATTTGGTGTTTATACGAGTGAAACCCCATTATCGGATTAAAAATAACGAGAATAATCTATATNGCCAATGATTTTGTCTATATAGTATTTTAATAGTAGCGAATTATACACAAATTCACCTATTTTTACACTTTACTCCAATACAATGAGGTATCTATGTCTCCCGTTTTAATCACTGGTGGTGCACAAAGGCTTGGTCTAGCAATGGCAGAAGCATTACTCGAACAAGGTACTCCTGTCATCATTACTTATCGTACTGAAAAACCCAGTGTCGCAGCTCTGGCAGCAAAAGGTGCAGAAGTGTTGCAGTGTGACTTCGCCGACAATGACGCCATTACAGATTTAATTAACACCGTTAAGCAAAAACACACAGCACTTAGAGCCATTATTCACAATGCCTCAGATTGGGATCAAGAGTCAGATAATCCTGACTACGCAGGTTTACTAGCAAAAATGATGCAAGTACATGTCAGTGCTCCTTATCAAATTAATTTAGGCCTGCAGGACTTATTACTTAAACATGAAAGCGTCGCTGATATTCTTCACATGACTGATTATGTCCAAGTCAAAGGTAGTAAAAAACACATTGCCTATGCAGCGAGTAAGGCGGCTTTACACAACCTCACTTTGTCTTTTAGCGCCTTACTCGCGCCTCAGGTAAAAGTAAACTCGATTGCCCCTGCTTTATTGATGTTCAATGATCATGACTCAGACGCATATAAAGCTAAAGCCCTGAAAAAATCATTGCTAGAGATTTGTCCTGGCGCAGGAGAAGCAGTTAAAGCGATGCAGTTTTTGTTTGCCAGCGACTTTGTTACAGGTCAAACTATGCATCTCGACGGTGGTCGTCACCTGAAATAATGAAGGCTTTTGCACATGCATAGATTATTACCCGAATGGGTTGAACAAGAAGCAGTCCTGTTGGCTTGGCCACATGCAAATACAGATTGGGCGCCATGGCTAAGCGCAGCCCATGCCACTTATCAACAGCTTATCTTTGCTATATTAGAACAAAATGCACGAGTTTTGTTGCTAGTTGATTACGCTCAACTAGATGCTGTTCAAACCCTTTTTGCCGAGCATGGAAACGTTGTCTTCATCCCCGCCAAATTCAATGATACGTGGGTCAGAGACTATGGTTTTTTAACTACATCTGATGGCTCAGAACTGCGTGCTTTAGAGTTTCAATTCAATGGTTGGGGGCAAAAGTTTAACGCCGAACTAGACAACCAAGTGAATATAAAATATCTGGCTGATCAACTCCAAGTCCCACTTTTTAGTGAGTTAGCAGTTGTCGAAGGTGGTGCGCTAGAAATAGACGCTGATGGCATTTTGCTTTCGACACAACTGTGCTTGACCAACCCAAAACGCAATGGCGAAATGACACTGGAAGAATATCGTTCCCTATTTGCAGATACTTTAGGTGCAAAGCAAACAATTATTTTAGAACATGGGCACCTAGCAGGGGATGATACTGATGGACATATTGATACATTAGCTAGATTTACGCCTAACCAAGGCGTGGTCTATCAAGGTTGTGAAAATCGCCCCACTGATCCGCATTTTAGTGGTTTACATGCTCTAGGTGCTGAGTTACAACATCACTTGCCTGAACACACCTTATTTGCTCTGCCTCTGCCTGAAATCTTTTCAGCTGAAGGTGAACGTTTACCAGCATCTTATGCTAATTTTTTAATTCTCAATGGAGCTATTTTAGCCCCTATATATCAGCAACCAGAAGATGCTGAAGCATTAGCTGTTCTAGCACAAGCATATCCTGACTATACTATTGTGCCCATAGATTGTAGCGTCCTTATTCAACAATATGGCAGCTTACATTGTATTACTATGCAAATTCCTAAAGGAGTTCTAGCGTGAATAAAACGGTAAAAATTGGTGTTGTCCAACAAGCAATTTCTGGCAATAACAAGCTTAAGAACTGGTNAGAATCAGCCCAGCAAATTAAAGCGTTAGCAACCCAAGGTGCGCAATGTATCCTACTTCAAGAGCTCCACTCCACCTTGTATTTTTGTCAGACAGAAGATGTCGATGTGTTTGATTTGGCTGAACCACTAGAAGGTGACGGTCATGCATTTTTTGGTAACTTAGCGGCTGAGCTCAATATTGTATTGATTACCAGTATGTTCGAAAAGCGCGCCTCAGGTTTATATCACAATACCGCCGTCGTTTATGATTGTAGCGCTGAAATTGCGGGTACCTATCGCAAAATGCACATCCCGGATGATCCTGGTTTTTATGAAAAATTCTATTTTACGCCAGGAGATTTAGGGTTTACTCCTATTGCAACGTCTATAGGTAAATTGGGTGTTTTGGTATGTTGGGATCAATGGTACCCAGAAGCTGCACGCCTCATGGCAATGGCCGGTGCGGATATCTTATTTTATCCCACCGCTATTGGTTGGGATAAAAACGATACCCCAGATGAACAAGCTAGACAGCGTGATGCATGGCAAATTATTCAACGCGGTCATGCAGTGGCCAATTCAGTCCCTGTAGTGGTAGCTAATCGGACTGGTTTTGAGCAGTCACCTGAGGATGACAGTGGTATTGATTTCTGGGGTACCAGTTTTATAGCCGGTCCCCAAGGTGAATTACTTGCTGAAGCCAGCACCGACCAAGCTGAAAACCTATTAGTCGAGGTTGATTTAAATAGAACTGAAAACATCAAACGCATTTGGCCTTATTTTAGAGACCGTAGAATAGATGCGTATGACGACATTAGCAAACGCTGGCGTGATTAATCAGTTACCAGAGTATTGTGTTTAGTTACTGGTGCTAGTCTAGCTCTAACATTTTACAGTGCGTATATTTTATTTTGATAGGTCAAAACATACTTACGCGAAGATTTTACTACGACACGATCCAAGGCAGCTTCGTGGACGTCTAAACCACCTGTGAATGCCCCGATGCCAGGCATAATCAAAGTGACTTCATCATGTACAAAACATTTTCCATACATAGAGTGTCGTTTGATTGTCACACTCATTTTGGGGTGAAAATGTCCAATGATTTGAAATTGCGCACCTGCTGCATGTAAGACCTCTGGGGACTCTGGTTCATGAGCCAACATAATATCATCAAGGACCAAATGATGCTGCCTTGCCCCACCAAACTGCCACGGGATATCAGGGTCGTGATTACCTAAAATCCATGTCCATTGAGGCGCCTGTGCAATAAGTCCCTGCAAAGCAGAAATATCTTTGGTTAACATACGTTGACCGGCATTGAGGTCATGAAAACTATCACCTAGACATATTATATGTTCCGGTTCGTAGCAATTCATCAATTCTGCAATGTGACTAATCGTAGTAATGGTGTCGTATGTGGGTATCGGGTTAGCAAATTGCTTTAAAAAACTGCCCTTTTCAAAATGGCAGTCCGAAACAATCAATATTTTATGCTTCGGCCAAAATAAACCACCACTGGCATCTGCGATCCAAATCTGTCCAGCATAACGAAACGGTGTTGCTTGTTGAGCAGAGATTTTGGTTTCAATTTTGCCCGGAGTTTCGTTTCTAAGTTGAGGAGTAGAATGCATTTAAATAGCAAAACCTTTGTGTAGAATCAATCAGCAGTATAAAACAACTTGTAAAACTACCGACATAATAAAAAAGAAAATGGTACTAAGTAATTAAGGGCCTGCCAAGACGTAAGACGCAACATGAACATTTGACCACTCAACCAATGCTAATTACCACTCAACAGTTCCCTAACCTCTGCCATCATCGTCTGCGCTTCGTCATACAAGCTCGCTTGCTCCAATAATGCTTGCTGTCCACTACCTTTAATCACCTCACTACGTACATTCAGCACTATCGGAATCGCCATTGGTGACGCCTTAGGTAAATCTACAAAATCAATTTTATCAACGTACCGAATCAACAGGCCGGCAAGCCGTTGTAAATCTAGTAATTCTCGCTCTGCATCTTCACGAGTCACTTTTAGTAATATGTGATCAGGGTCGTGCTCCCTTAANGTATCATAGATGAGATCAGTAGAGAATGTGACTTGTTTCATNGTTTTGCGTGTGCCATGGTAAGTTTGCTCTGTCAAACCACTGACCATAGCAACATGTCGAAAAGAGCGCTTTAACATCGGTGATGAAAGCATCCAATCTTCTAATTCATCACCTAAGATATCTGGATGAAACAGAGCTAGCATTTGTTGCTCACTAATCACTTTGAGCGAACAAATAGATAAACCATAATCGGTAATACTAAAGCTCAAAGGTTGTAACCCTAACTTTTCCATACGCTTAGTGATGAGCATACCCAAGGTCTGGTTGGCACTGCGTCCTTCAAATGTATAAATCAATGAATACTGTGCTTGACGATATGGAAAATGTTCGATCATCACCCGTTTAGGGGAAGGAATATGTGAAAAATCACGCTGACATTCCAACCATTCTCTAACTTGCTCAGGTAAACCGACCCAACGCTTCGGCTCGTTTAACAATTGACGTACTGCATCAGCTAAAAAGCTCGATAATGGCATATTACCGCCGACAAAACTCGGGATTTTAGGCTCTTTCGCTTTAGCCGGGTACGCTTCTACGCACATATCCTTGATACCGTCGAATTTTAACACCTCACCAGCAAACAGGAAGGTATCTCCTGGCACGAGTTGCTGAGCAAAATATTCTTCAATTTCCCCGACAATCTTGCCTGAATGTGCGCGTCGTAGACGTTTTACTTTCAAGCGCCCCGCTTCCACTATCACCCCAATATTTTGGCGATGACGCATAGTCACTCGACGGTTAGCTGGCTCATACAACCCAGCGTCATTAATCACTAAACGATGAAAACGATCATAGTGACTCAGGGTATATCCGCCATCAATCGTAAACTGCCAAAGCTGTTTAAACACCTCTTTTTCCAAACCTGAATAAGGTGCGGCTAATAAACAAATCTCATAGATTTCATCAGGCAAAGCAGGTTTAGCACAGACACAATTCACTATAAATTGCGGCAAGATATCCAGTGCACCAGGATAGATCGGCTCGGCATCCATCTGCCCTTGGTCAATCGCATGCATCGCACTTAAAGCTTCCAACGCTTCAAAACGATTTCCCGGAACCAACATGGCTTGACTAGGCGTGTCTAAGGTGTGATTAGAGCGCCCTATTCTTTGTAATAAACGACTGACACCTTTGGGCGCTCCCACCTGCAAGACTAAATCAACATTGCCCCAATCGATACCTAGCTCTAATGCAGACGTTGATACCACTGCCCTGATTAAACCCTGCGCCATCATATTCTCAGTTTTATGACGTTGCTCTCGACTCAACGCGCCGTGATAAATCGCAATAGGCAAACCCAAGGTATTCTTTTCCCAAAGGTTTTGGAAAATAAGCTCTGCCTGAGCCCGCGTGTTCACAAAAATCAACGAGGTATTGGCCGTTTGGATCTTGGCATAAATATCATCAATGGCGTACGTCGCCATATGTCCACCAAAGGGAATATGAGCTTCTGTTTCCAATAATTCGACCGTCGGCTTGGTTAATTGTTCACAAATATGCACTTGGGCGGGTTCACCTGTAGGACCTAACCAAGCTGCCAGTAAAGCGGGATCGGCCACTGTCGCGGATAAGCCAATACGCATAAAATCGGGCTTTATTGACGCTAAACGCGCGAGTGCTAAGGAGGTAAAATCACCGCGTTTTGTCGGTGCGATACTGTGCGCCTCATCAATGATAACCGTGCGTAATTTACCAAACATTTTATCGGCATCCGCATAGGATAAAAGCAACATCAAAGATTCGGGAGTCGTCAATAAAATATTGGGTGGCTTTTTGCGTTGTCGAGTGCGCTTATGTGCAGGTGTATCACCGGTTCTGGTCTCAATCGTAATATTCAGTCCCATCTCTTCGACCGGCACCACTAAGTTACGCTGTATATCATGCGTCAGCGCTTTTAATGGCGAAATGTACAAAGTATGCAAACCCTGTAATGGATGCTCATATAAATCAACCAAAGACGGTAAAAATCCAGATAATGTTTTACCTGCTCCCGTTGGGGCAATCAACAAAGTCGACTGCTTAGCTTGTGCAAACGCCAACATATCTGCTTGGTAGTCACGTAACTGCCAGTTTTGCTGAGTAAACCATTGCTGAAACGGTTTCGGTAAACAGTTTAAAGACACGGTTTTTTCCAATAAAATTGCTGATTAAATAGATACGTTTAACACCATAACAAGATCGACCAGCTGCTTTAAATCTTGGTAAAAACAGATCGTAACACTTGCTTAAAACGTAACAAAAATAATATTTAAAGTAGGCAGTTCCCTTGTTACAACATCTAGCTAAAACATATCAAAAAAGACTTCTCACAGCAGACAACCATCCTGAGCAATGGATTCAGGTGCGAGAGGCTGGTTTGTACTGTATTCCTGCCGATACTTATATTGACCCATGGCAAACTGTAGAAAACGCGATTATTACCCATGGCCATGCCGATCATGCTAGAGCAGGTCATGAAAATGTATGGGCAACTCCTGCTACGATGGCGATTATGCGCGTGCGTTATGGTGAACAGCACAGTCCAGCCCAACATCATATTGAGTTTGGTGAACGGATCCAACTCCCCGGCACTGAACCCGTGTTTATGACATTTTATCCGGCAGGACATATCTTAGGTTCTGCTCAGGTGTTACTCGAATATCGTGGTGCGCGCTTGGTAATGACTGGTGATTACAAAAGAACACCCGACCCGAGCTGTGAACCCTTTGAGGCTATCCCTTGTGATGTATTTATCACCGAAGCTACTTTTGGGCTCCCGGTATTTCAACATCCCCCTATCCAACATGAAATACAGAAATTATTGAGCTCCCTTAAACGTTTCCCTGAGCGGACTCATCTTATAGGGGTATATGCTTTGGGCAAATGTCAGCGGGTTTTACTAGGACTGCGCGAGGCTGGATACACTAAACCAATTTACCTGCACGGAGCCATGCTTAAGCTGGTAAATTTATATCAAACATTTGGTTTTGATTTTGGTGAATGCATAGCCGTTAATAACGTTGCAGATCTTACTACTTTAGCCGGAGAAGTAGTGTTGGCACCGCCTTCTGCACTCACCGATAGGTGGTCGCGTAAACTACCCAATGTACTGACATGTATGGCTTCAGGCTGGATGCAAATACGTGCACGAACCAAACAAAAAGGCGCCGAACTACCGTTGATGATTTCTGATCATTGTGACTGGAAAGAACTTTTAGAGAGTATTGCAGAAGTAAATCCTCAAGAAGTTTGGGTCACTCATGGGCGTGAGGATGCGCTCATGCATCAAGCTCAGAAAATGGGGTATATCGCCAGAGCCTTACGCTTAGTGGGGTATGACGATGAATAAGCTAAGTGAATTATTTGATGCCTTGTATTTCACTTCATCCAATAACGCTAAAAGTGTGTTGTTACGCGAATACCTAGCCAACACTCCTGATCCTGAGCGAGGCTGGGCTATCGCAGCTTTAGCTGGTGAGTTACAGTTCACCCACTACAAGCGTAACACGGTCAAAAAATTGATCTTGGAACGAGTTGATCCCGTGCTTTTTGCCTTGTCTTACGACTATGTAGGAGAGATGAGTGAAACCGTGGCACATCTCTGGCCAAATAAGCCTGACCCTGATTTTGTTATGCCTACACTCAGCGAGTTTGTTGCTTTTATACAAACAGCAAGAAAGTCAGAAATTGAAACTCAGTTGATATATCTGCTCAATAACTTCTCCCCCAGCCTGCGTTGGACTTTGTTGAAACTGGGGACTGGTGGCTTACGAGTTGGCTTATCGGCTCGACGCTTAAAACAGATCCTAGCCGAGTATGGCCAAAGCCAACAAG